>Ga0116229_10016018_pt1 | contig 10121 bp, 9 predicted proteins | sample S1TSphgellanicum_3_FD_87313 | JGI IMG/M metagenome (GOLD analysis project Ga0116229, IMG submission 87313) | Host-associated microbial communities from peat moss isolated from Minnesota, USA - S1T2_Fc - Sphagnum magellanicum MG | ecosystem: Host-associated > Plants > Peat moss > Unclassified... | reverse complement strand
GGGCCTGCTTTCACCCCCTATCCCCTCTTTCAGTGGTATCCACAAAGTAAATAAATTTTATTAAATCTCAGTACGAAATGCTGTAACTCAGAATATAATGCACAAGGTTCGAGACTAATTATAGTAGTCGTACAGGTAGGAGCAATGAAAATATACCCTTAGAACCTTGGCCAATTCATATATTAATTGTATTATTTTCAAAAAATGTTGAAATTTTCAATTTTTATTTTTTCTAGATCAAAAAATATTTTAAAGGGTAATAGTGAATATTTTGGAATATTTTATTTGTTGAAATGAATTTTTCAAAATAATTGATTATTGGGCAGACATGTGTTGAAATGGCCAAGGTACTAGCAGCAGCGAAGGCGCTCAGGGAAAGTCACTATGAAACTCAGTTTACTATCAAAATTGCTGGAAAAACTAGTCTGGGTCTTAGTTATTTCGTTTTGTAAAATTTTCATTCCCAGTTACGTGTTTGATGCCCTATTATGTTGAAACTGACTGTTCTCGCCCCGTTAAAATAGCCCTGCCGCCGCTATCCCCCCCTCTCTCCTCATCAGGTGTCAGCTTAAAGAAACCCCCTGAGCTACTAATGCACTAGAAGAAGCTCAGGGTGTTCTTTTTGTGGTTTGGGGATTCTTTGTTATTTTCCTTTTGGCCCTTCCCAAGAAGGAGACAATATTGGGGTGCAATCCATAGGCAAAGAATGATGCTTGTAGCTGAGCCCTCATTCACATTGCACAAGTCTTGTAATAACCTAGTTTTTTTTTTTTTTTTTTAAAATTTTATTGATGTGTAATGGCATGTCAAGGTACAGGATGAAAACATTCATCCATTTCTCATGCAGACACTACATAAATTGTGAAGCCCACTTCCCATCTTGTCAATGCCACACCACCACCACCACCACACAGCTGCAATGTTTTGCACTCGGCTTCACCTCATGTGGGTCCTTACTCCGGTGTAGGTGATGGGTCAAAGCAAAGAGTTCCCAAGTTCCCGACATGTTCCCCAAAGAGTTCCCAAGTTCCCGACATGTTCCCCCAAAGAGTTCCCAAGTTCCCGACATGTTCCCCAAAGAGTTCCCAAGTTCCCGACATGTTCCCCAAAGAGTTCCCAAGTTCCTGACATGTTCCCCAAAGAGTTCCCAAGTTCCCGACATGTTCCCCAAAGAGTTCCCAATAGCACCTCACTTTTATCCCATATGCTTTGGCAAATGTTGTCCTCCTTTCACCTATATAGGTGGCCAAAGGGGAGGAACTCTATGCTTTAAAGTAGAACCTTTTTATTTTGGGGAGCCTCCCTAGTTTCATTTTTTTTGAGTGATGGACCAATCAAATTGGCTCTCATTGCAAAAAAAAATTAAAAATTGAGCTTCAAAGGCACCTCATCTAATAATTAATGCAAAGCACAATGGGTATGGTAATATCTAAGTGTAAAGTGGCCTACAAATACACTGCCAATTTTTTTTCAGCCTTGACTCGTAGGGTAAAGCGGGCCTTAGGTTAGAAATAGGACAGCTTGGGTATTAATAATGAAGGGATATTTACCCAAGCTGTCCATAGAGCATCAAAACCTATTGCACTATGGCATCATGTCAAGTAGTTTTGCACATGCTCCTCCTATCCGAACCTCAAAACTACTTTGTCATGAAAGCCATTGCCATAGTGCCTCATTTGAGTTTCCAAAACTTTTGGCAACATGTATTTCATTTTTCTGAAATATTGGCAACTCAAAAAATAATTTAATTAATGTCGAATCCATTTCAAGTGCTATGGGAATAAATTTTTTTTCTGAGATTTCAAAAAATTGACCGGTTCTGTAAAATTGATTTTTTTTTTTTTTAATAAATTTGGTAGTTACAAAATGTGGGTGCAATTCATTAGGCTAGTGAATTCATTGTTTTCTCACTAGGTCCACTTCATTATGACCAATGAATTCACTCAACATCTCTAATGAAATCACTTGGCATACAAGGACACCTTTTGTTATAACATATTGCAAAAATAAACTTGAAACATAATTGAGACCCATTACACCTTTTGCATAAGTCTCTTAAGCTCAATTCATACCAAGGGTGTTAGGAAGGAGATTTTGATTCCATTTAATCCTCTCTTGATTTGGGGGTTAAAATGATTAAAATATAAGAAATAAATTAACCAATGTGCTAAATCACAAAAGGGGATAATTTTTAAAAATATAATGGAATGTTTAAACCACGTTGAGTTGTTTAAACCTAGGGTGCAAAATTTCAACACTGTAGATGCATTCAACTAAATCATGACCTTCATAACTTTTCATCCCTTCAACTATACCATAAGTATGATTGATATTTAGCACTAATCAATCCTCAAGAAAGCTTGTAAAAACAATGAAAATTCTTGAGCTTACACTGGCAGAATTTCAAGGAATTGAACTCAAGACTTTCCCGGTGTAAGGGACAATCCAAATCATTGAAATATCTCACTAATAAGCATGCTATCAAGAACATCGTTAACACGGGGTGTGTCACACTATGGCCTTGCCATTTTCATTAAGAAGTATCTTAAGGCAAAAGAAGAATTATGGAAAATCAAACATTTCACCATCCAAAAATTTAATCTTAAAAAGTTGTCTAAAAGAAACCAAAATCCTTCAAGATATTATAACTCTATAACTAATCTCAAGTTTCAACACAAGCTAAAATATCATCTTTCAAAAATCCTCATATGAGAATAGACCTATGATTATTACCTAGGGGCCCAAAATCCCTTAAGCTGCTATACTCTATAATGAATCTATAAACACAACATCCTTTGCCTTGGTAGGCAAGGCCAATAAATAGAAGACTCAACTACTTATTAATTATTGTCAAACTTTTGAAGTATTCATATATGGGGCTATCAAACTTTATTTTTCCAAAAATTAATTATTTCAAAAATTATTAATTGTGGGTATGATATTGAAAAATTACATTGCAAAAACAATGCAGAGAAATGATGAAATTGTTTTGCAAGACAATGGTTCAAAACTTCAAAAAATGTGGAGAACAATATTAGAGTTTCTTTGAGAAAGCAAGGGGTTTTTTTTTAATCTTTTGGAAATCAAGGGATCAAACTAACCTTATTTTTGCATCTTAACTTGAAGTCAAATCTATGACAATCGAAGGTACCTAGTTATTCCTAGGGATAAATTATTTAGTTCTTTGGAATTTATTTGAATTTTCAGCACCAGAAATCACTTAAAAATCAATCTCTTTCACATTTTGAATCCAAATCTTACCAAATAAATTCCATTAAATCCGGCTCATCAACATCTTTCCAAGAACATCAAAGGCACATTCCAAATTTTCCAAAAATTTCAGCTACAATTTAATTTAATTTTCAATGAAGAAATCATTGAACATTCAAGAACTTTTGCACCGCAAGTCCAAACGCCATGGAACCAAGCCCATGCACCTTGTTGAGAGCTTTCCAACGACACCAATAATACTATCTGAAGCATCATGGTTCGATGGATCTCATAACTACAAAACAAAACAAACAACCTTCTTTCATAGATACACACCACCTCTATGTGAATCCACCTTTAGGGAGTGGGAAGCTTTGCTTAAGACTGAAAGGACTTTTATATAACACCTCGTTGAACAAAATTTGTAAAGACATTTATGCAAGGAAAGTCCTATTTGCATGGGACTTTTTGGACTTTTAACCACCACCAAATGAGATGTGCTTGAAATTTGAATATGTCAACTAAAAAAACTAGTTATGTTGTGGAACAAGCCTTGATATAGAACCCATTACCACCCTTAGTGAAATGGCAATTTGCCCTACCAAGCTTCTTCCATTCCTAGGTGGAACATGCTCAAACATAGTATGTAAAACACTTTTAAAAAAAATACATACCACAATTGAGCCAAATGCAAGCTATTAGAATTCTTTCATTTTTTGAACAACAAGGTTTTAAATTGAAATAAAGAGTTAAAGGTGAAAGGGTAAGGGAGTGAAAGAAGGACATTTTACACTAGAATATTTCTCAAAGGTTCCTTATGATGGGTGCCTTATGGTTCATGGTAATATTTGTGTCACTCTTTATGATGGGTAAATCCCTAAGGTTGAGGACATTAAACCAAATAGGGGACTAGACTTGGCTATGACCATGTCCTACTACCTAGGCCCCTTATGTTGAGAATGCCCCCTCACCTTGGGGCTTTACCCCGCACCTAGTGTCTCTATTAGGCTAACCCAATGAAGACATTTTCCAAAAGGAAAGGAAGCTCTCAAGAAAAGGTGAATTTCAAGGTTTTGTCAAGATTTTGACTTATAGAAGAATCTTGCTAGAACTTGGCATGGAAATGAAGGCAAAAACACTCCCAATCTCAACTCTAGAGTGTTTGACTCTACAGCAATCAAGCAAGGCAAAATTATTTGCAAAGAAATTGTGGCATGGAATTCTTATTAAATATATATAATAAATAATTGCAATTGGGCAATTAAAAATGAGCTTCAATTTGGGTCGAGTTTCAATTTTTCTTGTCTTAAATTAAAAATAAAATAAAATATTAAAAAGTCTAAAAATGTGATTTTCATCACCACTAATGCTTATTCTAATAATCTTGGGTGCTTTTTTTACATTATTCCCTCTCAATCATCCCCTTTCCCCCCACAACAAGCACCACACTCCATACTCCCTTTTAGAGATGCTTACTCACAATTCTTTTCTCTTTTAGTTTTTTTGTCTCTTTCTAACAATTGGGTTATTGTCAATAGGCAACTCACATTCCAATTGCTTGGTTGGCCGGATGGATGTGGGTTATAATTCATCACTTGCGGTTATGCCCTAACAACCGATTGGCCAAGCTCTCATATCGTATATACTACTACACCTTTCGTACTAAACCAATGGCTGGGAAACCTTGCATTCCGGTCCGGCCAAATGTAAACGCCCTCATCATCCAGCCCTGAACCTTCCTTCATCATTTAAAGAAAACTTTGATACCCGAGAGAGTTGTGGCTCTATTTCCGCCCTCCTCCAAGTAGCTCGAACCTTCATCATGGTTTGACTCGTTGAGAATGAAAACTTTTTAACACCCAACCGAGAGTTGTGGCTCTTACTTAGGGCCACCTTGCAAAATGAAAAACTTTTGCACCCAATACGTCACCTTCCAAGTAGCTCGAACCTTCGTAATTTGACTTGTCGAAAATGAAAACTTTTTAAAATCCAAGAATTATGGGCTCCAGGACCACCTTCCGAAATGAAAACTTTTAACACCCGAGAGTTGCCTTTCGAGGACCACCTTCCGAAATGAAAACTTTTACACCCGAGAGTTGCCGTTCGAGGGCCACCTTGCAAGCCATTCGAACCTTCGTAGTTTGACTTGTCGAAAATGAAAATTTTTACACCCAACAGACGTAGACGTGGTTCCAAGCTCAACAAATGAACACACCCGATCCACCCCCCATCGTCATAACACTATGAAGGAAATAATAAAACAAGCATTTTGACTTCAAGTGGACGGTGCATGGAAAACGCATTTTCCGGAAACTATGTTTCTTTCTCGCAAGAGCATGAATGGATAGTAATAATTCAGCTGCATGGGCCCATGTTGAGTGCATTTGTCAGCCTAACTTTGCTCTACTTTGCATGCTCTAGTCCTAAGGGTGGTAGGGAGGCCGTTGATGCCCCTAAATTTGACTCGGCTCCAAAGCTCTAGAACATGAACCAAGAACGGATCAACTATTGGACTCTGTATAGCAACGAGTCTATGAACTAATTTTAGTGTCTGACTTTTAAGTTCACATGTATCCAGCACTCGGAGCAATTTTATTAAATCTGGGTATGAAACTCTAAAACTCAGCATTTAATGCACAAGGTTTGAGAGTAATTATAGTGGTTGTACAGGTAGGAGCAGTGAAAATATATGTAGCAGCAGTGAAAATAGGCGCTAATGAAAAAGGAAACAGAGGATGAAACTCAGTTTACCACCAAAATCGGCGGGAAAACTAGTTTGGGTCCTAGTTATTTTCCATTTGTAAAACTTTCATTCCCAGTTACGCGTTTGATGCCCTGTTATGCCGAAACTGGCCGTTCTCGCCCCCTAATCGCTTGACTTTACAGACAACTCTATTATATTCGAAATATTCTTCCTAGAAAGGAGAAAGAATAGTACCAGTGTTGTGCCATTACTTAAATTTTTAAAATAATTGATCATTCCAGTTCTTCAAAAAATTTGGAATCAAAGAACCGTCGGTTCTGGTTCCGTCAATTCCAGTTATTTCAAAAACCTCAAAGAATCAACAGTTTTCTTGGAAGAACTGGCGGTTAGAATCGTGGTTATTTGAAAATTTCAAGAAAATTGAGAACCAAGGTTATATACCACAACCGGGGCTTTGATTTATTCACCCTTGCTGAGTAAGTGGGTATATACTTGGGCTGATAATTGGCGGGTATATGTAGTACATTCTAATACTTGCACGACACTGGATATTACACCTACACCTAAACTTGTGAACTCGGAGTGGAGACCCAAGGTCTAGGACATAATGTCTTGGTGCTAGGGCATTACTAGGCGTAATGAGCAAGGCGCATGCCAGCACGTTGCGCCCTCCCACCAGGAGTGCCCATTTTACTGACCCACTTGGTGCCCTGGGGTGTTTTGCGAAACAAAAATGCTTGCTAACGAGTGCATTACACCTACTTTGGAGAGTGGGAGGGATCATGTTATGACTTGGAGCTAGTAAGGGCAACCTTCTTTCTTACTCCATAGTATCAATCTTGTTTGTTTCATGAATTTTAGTAGTGATAAATTTTGTTTTTCTGATAAAAAATTGTCAGAGGTAGGTAATGAAAATCTCTAGAGGTTTATCTCCATTCAATTGAATTTGGACAATTTTTGAACTAGTTCAATTCATTGGTTTAATTTATGTCAATTTTACATTACCTTGGAAATTTTGGTTTTCCCAATTGGAGTCTTTGTTGGATTGTGCACTTCAAGGTGCTTGGACTCATGTATTTATGACATATATGACTTCATGGGTGGGCATTCTGTTCTGCAAAATATCTCCCTGTAGGGCAGACCTCTTTCACTATTCCCCACATCGTCAGTCCCCAATTGTACTAGCTTGTATTGATCATTACTCAGGTACCCCCTTGGCAACATGAAATTCTAATACCCCAAAGCTTGAAATTGGATGAAGAAAAGTCAAAACATACTGGTTTGGCTCAGGAAATTGGTTGTGGCTCAGCTAATTGCACAGTTTCTGGTGGCTGGTACGATGTGCAGGAAAGGCGTGCATCTGCACAGAGAGTATTGAGTATTGACTTCTGCTCTCTGTGTTTGATTAGGTGGTTTGCTATTAGTAGTCCCCCGCCTATTTGCAATCCCTGTTTCAATTTAAAAGAGTGGCCTGACCAAAAAAAGTAGATAACTAAACTTGGATGTGAGAAACATTTTCATGCTGAGTCAGCGCTGGAGATGCTATCAGAGAAACGTCACCAGTGCTCAGTATGTGACCCTGCGAATGTAGTACATTGGATTAAAAAATGACAAAACATGCCAGTTTGGCTCAGCAAAATGGTTTCAGCCCAGTGTTTTTGCAGAGTTTTTGTTTGCTGAGGCTGGTAAATCGCACAACCAAGTGTAACACCTGTGTTGATTGACTAGATGGTTTGGTTGGTGTAGCTGGGTGCTATTAGTAGTCTCCCACCTATTTGCAATCCTAGTTCCATGTGTGGGGTTGGAAAAGGATAATTAACTAAACTTGGATGTGAGAATTATTTCTGCAACAGTCACATATTGAGCACTCCTGAAGATGCTCTTATAGTACACAAAATTGTATGACATGAGTATGAATTTAAACAAATTAAGTCTTGAAATTTTGAAGACAACACATTTTAGGGGCCTAGGATGAGGCGCGATAGTTGAGTCCAATCTCACATTTTGAGAAATAACCCTCACCTATGATTTTTACCCGGTGTAAAGCACAAGACAAAGATTATCATGATCCTAGACATACATAGATCATAAGACATAGATCATGAGACATAGGAGGGGGAGGGTTGATAGTACATACACCAAATCCTCAAGTATGGGAGGGATCTTACTCTTACAAGGAGGCATGCTCCACCCTCCCATGCATCATCATATGTACATATAATACTCTAGATGTCACTCACACATTCACTCAAGTTTGTTGCAAAAAATTTACGCTCAAATTCTACACCAAAAAGAGCATATTTTCCCAATAAGAAGAACCAATAAAACCTGTATAGAAATTCTTTGGCAGTTGTTTACCAGTTTTTTTTTCTCTGGCAAAAATTTGCTGTTTTTTGACAAAGAAATTGGGAAATTTTGGGGAATTTTTTTCTTTTCTAGTGCAAATTGGAATAATTTTGCTAATTTTCTTTTTGGTTAAATGTCGCTAAATTTTCTTCTTTTTTTTTAAAGAAAAAAACAATGATCTTTACAAACTTAGAAAGTTTTTTTACTTTGGATGTTTGCCAACTACCCATTGTCTTAAACCCACATTGTACACAATGATGTGTGAGGCCCTTTAGATATGGATGATTGAATTTTTTGACACAACCAATATTTTTTAGGGGAAGTTATGAGGATAAAAAATAGTTGAGTGGTATTTTCAAATTTTGGAAAGGATATTTACAAATAAATTAATTTTAAAATTTTAAAATTTAAGAAATAAGGAAAAAAAAAAAGTATAAGCCGTGGAATCACTTGGGGCCCAACTCACATTTTACAATGTAGGGCAAGGGGCCCCATGTGGAGCCATTCCAAAAAGTAAGGGACCTAGGACAATACTTTTATTTTCAAACACACTTGAAAATTTTAAAAACTTGAAATTGTGGCTTGAAATTAGGTTTAAAAGCAATTGAATACTCTTATTGATTTGAATATTCATAAACTCACTTGCATGTGGCAAAAACTTGAAAATTGTGGCTTGAAATTGAGTCTGAAAGCGTTTATAGATTTTTATAATTTGAATTTTTATAAACATGCCCGACTTGCACAGGTCCAAACGTGACCAATTTTAAAGAGTCGATTTAGTGACCAATTTTATTATCTCATTATTTTAGAACATCACTTAATTAATCCAGTCATATGCAGTGATTTTTTTGGTGGTGAATTTTTCTTTCAAAATTTTGGTAAATTTTGGGAGAAAAATTGGGGATTCTCTTTTTTTCAGCAAAAAATCACCACATTTGCAAAATAAAAAAATGAAAATGAAAATAAAATAAAATATTTTTTTAAAAATAAAATTGTTACAATGCCTAAGATCATGATTCAAAGTCCATTTTAGATGAGTATTGTACCACTATTAGAAGCAACGCTTAAATCAACATCCATTATTCACTTGTGAGCCAATTTGTTATTATTTTTGATACATTTCTTTTGCCCCAAAATTATAACCTAACATACCATTTCTCTCATGGGCTTATGCAATTGGGTACAACACCCCCACCAATCTCTATGATTTTTTCATTTTTCTTCGGAGCATTTGGTTATACATTTTATGGTTTTATTCGATTGTGAGTTTCTTTTTATCACGGGCAAGTGAACATGACCATAGCTAACCATAGTGATTAGATATGGTGTAACCATCCACATGCATCTACCTGCCTAATAGCTACCAAGTGCCTTACTTACCTACTTAGTACTCACTTACATTCCCTACCTTCTTACCTATGATACTTACCCACTTATAGAGGTAGTTGCCTAGGTATGGGTGAGGTAGAAATAGTAGTAGGGTTTACATGATATGTGCACCAAAATGGAACCTTGGGTTTAGGGTTTAAGTTCAGGACAATTTATCAAGCCGGTTGACTTTTGTTTAAAGCAATGTTGGATGGGTATTCAAAATTGCACTAAACCTTCAATCGGGTATCAATGTGGTTCTTTATTTTCTTTTCATGGTTCTTAGAAAATCCAAATACCCAATACTAATATAGAAACCATGGTTGCCAATATTTTTGAAAACATCTAATAACCACCTTTGAAAACCGTGGGTTCTTTCATCAAACTCGATAGTTCTTTGATCCCCCCCCCCCCCCCCCCACCACCCCCCTCCCCCCCCCACTACTCCCCCGTCTCAATACACACACACACTCTACAACACAAAACACCACCT
>Ga0116229_10016017_pt1 | contig 10121 bp, 7 predicted proteins | sample S1TSphgellanicum_3_FD_87313 | JGI IMG/M metagenome (GOLD analysis project Ga0116229, IMG submission 87313) | Host-associated microbial communities from peat moss isolated from Minnesota, USA - S1T2_Fc - Sphagnum magellanicum MG | ecosystem: Host-associated > Plants > Peat moss > Unclassified... | reverse complement strand
TCAGGCACAGGCGGCTACTGATTCTAGGCTCCGGTCCCGCGGGCTACACGGCGGCCGTGTACTCAGCCCGGGCCAACCGTTCACCCCTGCTCATCACCGGTTTGGAACAAGGAGGCCAGCTCATGACGACCACCGACGTGGACAACTGGCCCGGTGACGTCGAACATTTGCAAGGACCGGCATTGATGGACCGCATGCGGCGGCACGCCGAGCGCTTCAATACGGAGATCGAATCCGACACGATCAACCGCGTGGAGTTGCGCCAGCGGCCCTTTCGTCTGTTCGGCGACAATGGCGAATACAGCTGCGACGCGTTGATCATCGCCACCGGTGCGTCCGCAAAATATTTGGGTTTGCCATCCGAGGAACTGTTTCGCGGCAGGGGCGTTTCCGCATGCGCCACGTGTGACGGTTTTTTCTATCGAGGCAAGTCGGTCGCCGTGGTCGGCGGCGGCAACACGGCGGTTGAGGAGGCGCTGTACTTGGCGAACATCGCCTCGCACGTTACGCTGGTGCACCGGCGCGACAAATTGAAGTCTGAAAAGATCTTGCAGGACCGGCTGTTTGCACTCGAACGATCAGGGAAGGTCACCCTTGCCTGGAATATGGCCGTCGAGGAGATTCTCGGCGACGATGCAGGCGTCACGGGAGTTCGGCTGCGGTCCACCCAAGGTCATGCGACCCGAACTCTTGATGTCGACGGAGTCTTCATCGCCGTCGGCCATCAACCCAATACCCATTTGTTCGATAAGCAACTCGAGATGCGCGGCGGTTACATCGTAACCAAGGGCGGTCTCGACGGCGATGCGACCTCGACCAGCGTGCCAGGCGTATTTGCCGCAGGCGATGTCGCGGACCACGTGTACCGCCAAGCCGTCACGTCGGCCGGCACCGGCTGCATGGCGGCGCTCGACGCCGACAAGTATCTGGATCGAATCGACGCCGGACTGCACGCCGCGCCGCGCGCTGCCCACGCGTGAGCGTCGCGCGCACGCGGTTCTTGAAAAGCATCGCGGACATCGATGCGGCGAGTTGGAATGCGCTCGCCGGAGCCAACCAGCCGTTCGTGCGGCATGAGTTTCTGCTGGCACTCGAAGAATCGGGATGCGCCGTGCCGCGCACCGGCTGGGCACCGCGCCATCTGGTCATCGAGGATGCGCGTGGGCATGCCGTGGGCGCCCTGCCGCTGTACCGAAAAGGGCATTCCCGCGGAGAGTTCGTGTTCGACTTCTCGTGGGCCAATGCCTACGCGCAGCACGGACTCGACTATTATCCGAAACTGCTGTCCGCCGTTCCATTCACGCCGGTCCGCGGCTCGCGTGTCCTCGTCAGTCCAGCAGTCGACGTTGCGGCGATGACCGACTCGCTGATACAGGCGGCCGCCGCCTACGCGCGCTCGGAGGATCTGTCCTCATGGCATGTATTGTTTCCATGCGAACGAGATCTCGTGCACTTGACGAAGGCGGGGCTGATCGAGCGGCGCGACTGCCAGTTTCACTGGTTCAATCAAGAGTACGAGTCCTTCGACGCGTTCCTCGGCACGTTCACGGCCGAAAAACGCAAAAAGGCTAAACGCGAACGTCGACGGGTCGCCGAGGCGGGCATCGTGTTCGACACGCGGCTCGGTGGCGACATGGACGACCGGCTTTGGAGCATCGTCTACGAGTTCTATGCCGATACGTTCTATCGGCACGGACACGAGCCGTATCTGAGCCTGGATTTTTTCAAGCGCGTGGCTGCCGCCATGCCGCAACAACTGATGCTCAAGATTGCGCGCCTCGGCGCCGATCCAATCGCCGTCGCCATTTTTTTCGTCGGCGACGATGCGCTCTTCGGCCGCTATTGGGGCGCTGGGGGCAACTACCACAGCTTGCACTTCGAGACCTGCTATTACCAGGGCATTGAATATTGCATCGAGCACAAGCTAAAGCGCTTCGAGCCGGGCACGCAGGGCGAACACAAGGTGCCGCGCGGATTCGTGCCGACGCTGACGAGTTCCGCGCATGACATCGTCGATCCGCGATTTGCCGCCGCCATCCGCGATTTCGCCGCGCGCGAGCGTCAGGGCGTGGATCGGTATGCGGCCACCATCAACGAGCACGTACCCTATCACCGCGCACCAGATGAGGAGTTGCGGCTCTGAGTAGATTGGTGTGGCTGGGTGAGCACGTCGAGCCGGATTGGTTTCCGCCCCTCGATCAGGCGCTGCGAGATCCGCCTGGACTATTGGCGGCCGGCGGCGACCTTAATCCGACGCGGCTGCTGGCGGCCTATCAACGCGGCGTATTTCCTTGGTATTCGGCGCAGCAACCCATCTTGTGGTGGTCGCCCGATCCCCGCATGGTATTGTTTCCGGCCGAATTCAATCTGTCGCGTAGTCTCGGCAAGACCCTGCGCAGCGGTCGCTACACGACACGCACGGACACCGCTTTCGGTCAGACCATCCGCGAATGTGCGGCGCCACGGCGCTCCGGCCCGGAAACCTGGCTCAATTCAGAGATGATCCGTGCTTACGAGGCGCTATTCGCAATGGGCTTCGCCCATTCCGTCGAAACCTATCGCGAATCGACGCTGGTTGGCGGTTTGTATGGCATTCGCCTGGGCGGCGTTTTCTTCGGCGAATCCATGTTCAGCCGCGAATCGGACGCATCGAAAGTTGCCATGGCGCGATTGGTCGAGGAATGCCGCGCGCGCGACATCCATGTGATCGACTGCCAAGTGGCCAGTGCGCACCTTGCAAGCCTCGGAGCCCGCGAGGTGCCGCGCAACGAGTTCGTCGCCCTGCTCCGCGGCCACGCCCGCCGCGAGCCGCGGGAGACTTGGGCCTAAAATTGCATTACCAGGGTGCTTTATGCACAATGCGCCCGGCTTACCGTATCCCCACCCATAACAAGGAAGCATGTCAAAAGAAGAGGCCATTCAATTCGAGGGCGAGGTTGTCGAAACCCTGCCCAATACGACGTTTCGCGTCAAACTCAAGACCGGTCACGTCGTCACCGCCCATATCTCGGGCAAGATGCGTAAGAATTACATTCGAATCCTGACCGGCGACCAAGTGACCGTCGAGATGACCCCTTACGATCTGACCAAGGGCCGAATCGTGTATCGGGGGCGATAGCTCCATTTAGGGCGAGAAAGCACTGCACGCACTCTCTCGCCCTGCGGAAGACCGCGCCCTCAGCTCTCGGACAATAGCGCCGGCTCGTCGGCAGCCCGAGTATCCAGCTTGAGTTTGTCGCCGTCCTCGCTCAAAGACACTTCTACATGGCCGCCGTTCATGAGCTTGCCGAACAACAGTTCCTCCGCGAGCGGCCGCTTGATGAACTCCTGAATGACGCGCGCCATCGGCCGGGCCCCCATCTTTGGGTCGTAGCCCTTGGTGGCGATCCAGCGGCGGGCCGGCTCGTCCACCGAGATCGAGACGTGCTTCTGTTCGAGTTGCGCCTCGGCCTCCACCAAAAGCTTGTCCACCACGCGTTCGATGGTGCTCTGATCCAGGCCGGCGAATTGAACCACGGCATCGAGCCGGTTACGGAATTCCGGTGAGAACAGGCGGCGGATGGCCTCCATTCCGTCATGCGCGCTGTCCGACTGCGTGAAACCAATACTCGGCCGGCTCATTTCGAATGCTCCCGCATTGGTGGTCATGACGATGATCACATGACGGAAGTCGGCCTTGCGGCCGTTATTGTCGGTGAGCGTGCCATGATCCATGACCTGCAACAGAAGATTGAACACGTCCGGGTGAGCCTTCTCGATTTCATCGAGCAGCAACACGCAGTGCGGGTGCTTGGCGATCGCTTCGGTGAGCAAGCCGCCCTGATCGAAACCCACGTAACCCGGCGGTGCGCCGATCAGGCGCGACACCGTATGCCGCTCCATGTATTCGGACATGTCGAAGCGCACGAATTCAACGCCCATGGCGATGGCGAGTTGGCGGGTCACCTCGGTCTTGCCGACGCCCGTCGGTCCGGCGAACAAGAAGGACCCCACCGGCTTGCGCTGGTCTCCCAATCCGGAGCGTGACATCTTGATGGCGGCCGCCAACGACTCGATGGCCTTGTCCTGGCCGAAAATCGTCAACTTGAGATTGCGCTCCAGATTCTTGAGCACGTCGCGGTCCGAGAGCGACACATTCTTGGGCGGGATGCGCGCAATGCGGGCGACGACGTTCTCGATCTGGCTGACGGTGACCGAGGTTTCGCGGTTCTCGACCGGCTTGAGGCGCAGATTGGCTCCCGCCTCATCGACCACGTCGATGGCCTTGTCAGGCATATGACGATCATTGATGTGGCGCGCCGCGAGTTCCGCGGCCGCCTGCAATGCATCATCCTCGTATTTGACGCCGTGATGCTCCTCGTAGCGCGTTTTCAGCCCGCGCAGGATGTCGACCGTATCCTGCACCGAGGGTTCGGTGATGTCGATTTTCTGAAAGCGTCGCGCCAGCGCGTGATCCTTCTCGAATATTCCACGATACTCGTTGTAAGTGGTCGACCCAATGCATCGCAACTCGCCGTTGGCCAGCGCCGGCTTGATGAGATTGGATGCATCCATGACCCCACCCGAGGCCGCGCCGGCGCCGATCACCGTGTGAATCTCGTCGATGAATAGGATGGCGCCCGGTTGCTTCTTGACCTCGGCCAGCACTGCCTTGAGCCGCTTTTCGAAATCGCCGCGGTATTTCGTGCCCGCGACCAGCGAACCCATGTCCAGTGAATAAATCGTCGCATCCAGGAGCACGTCTGGAACCTGATTCTCGACGATCATGCGCGCGAGGCCCTCGGCGATCGCGGTCTTGCCCACGCCGGCCTCGCCCACGTAGAGCGGATTATTCTTGCGGCGCCGGCACAAAATCTCGATGGTGCGCTCGACTTCGAGCTTGCGTCCGATCAACGGATCGATCTTACCCTTGCGCGCGGAATCGTTCAGATTGGTCGCATATTTCTCGAGAGCGCTCCCGCCCCCGTCGCCGTCGCGTTCCGGGTCACCGGCCGCGCCGTTGTCCTCCCGCTCGCTGCGTTCCTCACCGCCCGCCTTCGACAGCCCATGGGCGATGAAATTCACCACGTCGAGTCGCGACACGTCTTGCATGCTCAACAGGTAGGCTGCATGCGATTGCTTCTCGCTGAATATGGCGACCAAGACGTTGGCGACGGTGACTTCCTTCTTGCCGCTCGATTGCACGTGGAACACCGCCCTCTGCAGCACCCGTTGGAAACCCAGGGTCGGCTGCACGTCACGGTCCTCGCCGGCCGGCAGCCGCGGCGTGGTCTGATCGATGAACTGCTTCAGTTCCGTCTTGAGCTTGGCGGTGTCGGCACCGCAGGACTTCAAGATCTCCCTCACCTTCGGGGTATCCACGATCGCCAGCAGCAGATGCTCGACGGTCATGAATTCGTGCCGCGCCTCGCGCGCGCTGGCAAATGCATCATTCAAGCAAAATTCTAGTTCTTGACTAAGCACGGATTAAGCCTCTTCTAGCGTTGCCATCAGCGGATGTTGATGTTGTCGCGCATACGCGATCACTTGAGCCACCTTGGTCTCTGCAATTTCATAAGTAAAGACCCCGCATACTCCCTTTCCCTTGGTATGGACCTCAAGCATAACGCGAGTGGCCTTGGTGCGGTCCATCGCAAAGAAGCGTTGTAGGATGTCGACGACGAATTCCATGGGGGTGTAGTCGTCATTGATGAGGAGCACGGTGTAGAGAGGCGGGCGCTTCAGTTTCGGCGCCGCCTCTTCGACGACCAACCCGGTTCCGTCCCGACCTCGTTCTATGTCACTCATGAATGAATAGTTTATAGGGTGCGTTACCGAGGTTTACAAGACTAGCAAGCAAATGCCGCCCGGAATTGCCAATGTCGCCAATCAGTGTCACTTTATTTTCACAAGCAAAAACAAATGCTTGAGCGATCAAGCGCGGCTCCGTATGATTGTCGGGGTGAGCTCATCCACTGCGTGCGGCCGCGCCGCTTAACCTCTTCTTAGCGATAAAACGCGCAGACCCCCAAGACCATGCTCGATACGCGCACGAATCAGTGGCTGACCCGTTTGCAGGGAAACGGCCCGAACCTGGTCGCGGCGGCGCTCGCCTTGCTCATCGTCGTCCAGCTGTCCAGCGTCGCCGTGTCCCTGTTGAGCAGCCGCGTCAAATCGCCTCAGCCGGTGCTCACCCGCGGTACGCCGCCCCGCCGCGCGGCGGCCGTGGATGTTCAGCGCGTGGTTTCAGCCCATTTATTTGGGGTAGCGGTTGCCGACCCCGTCGTGCAGGACCCGGACCATGCGCCGCTGAGCAGCGCCAATCTGCTGCTGGCCGGCACCATTGCAACGCCGGATCCCAAGCACGGAATCGCCATCATCAGCGACGGGGGACCAGCGAAGGTGTATTCGGTGGGCGAGAACGTGTCAGGCGCCATTCTCCATTCGGTCTACTTGGACCACGTGCTGCTCGACCGGGCCGGTACCCTCGAGACGCTTCAGCTGCCGCGGCTGCTCGACGGCGGACGGCAGCCCCCGGTGGTTCGCCGATCACTGGGCGGAGACCCCCGCACGGCCGCGACGGTGGATAACTTGCGCCGGATGGTCCAACAGGATCCGGGCTTACTCGATCAGGTGATGCGCACGGTGGCCTCGTACGATAATGCCGCCGGCAAATTGCGCGGCTTTCGGGCCTATCCCGGACGAAATCGCTCCATTTTCATGAAACTGGGTTTGAAACCCGGCGACTTGGTCACGGCAATCAACGGCACGGCGTTGGACGATCCCCAGCATAGCCAGGAGGTCTTCAATACGATCCAGTCGTCAGACCATGTCACCGTCACCATCGAGAGAGCGGGCCAGAAACAGGATCTCAGCCTCAATATTGCCCAGGTGGCCGCGCAGGCCTCGAGGGAATTGGAGGTAGACCCTGCCGCTGGAACGGGATCTCTGAACGGTGGTCTTCCTGGAGTGCCAAACAGCGTTGTGCCGAACAGTCCGAATGAGAATCCGAATGATCCGTAGCGCCATGCCCACGTCTTTCCGACCGAATTCACGATCCCGCTTGGCACGGGTCGGCGCACTCGCCTTGGTGCTTGCCGTAGTGTCGCTTCCAGCCGCGCCGCAATCGCGCAATCCGGGAGCACCCCCGCGCGCGCTCGAGGGCCCGACGATCACCCCGAACTACAAGGACGCCGATCTGAGCCAGATCATCCAGGCGGTAAGCGAGGTGACCGGCAAGAATTTCATCATCGATCCGCGGGTCAATGCCAAGGTGACCATGTTGTCCGCGACGCCGATGTCGCCGGCGGCGTTCTACGAGGCGTTTCTCGCCGTGCTACAGGTTTATGGCTATGTCGCGGTCCCGGCGGGCAAGGTCATCAAGATCATTCCGAACACCGATGCCCGGCAGCTGCCCTCCATCGACCTGCCGAACAGCGTGAGTTCGACGTCGGATGAGATCGTCACCCAGATCATTACCATGAAGAACATCAGCGCGGCCCAGCTGGTGCCGCTCCTGCGGCCCCTGATTCCGCAGCAAGGGCATCTCGCCGCCTACCCGAGCGGTAACATGCTAATCATTTCGGATCGGGCCAGCAACGTGAGCCGCATCATGCGCATCATCGAGCGCATGGACGAGAGCGGCGAGGAGCCGGTAGAAGTCATTCCATTGCGCAACGCGAGTGCGACGGAACTGGTGCGAACGGTGAACCAGCTGAGCCAAGGCCAGGCTGCCGAGGGTGCCGGGGCACCGGTGAAGATCGTGGCGGACGAACGCACCAACAGCGTGCTCATCAGCGGCGAAAAATCGCTGCGACTGAAGATCAAGGCATTGATCGTCAACTTGGACACGCCGCTGCTGACGGGCGGCGACACCCAGGTGCGATATTTGCGGTATGCCGATGCGGAAAAAATCGCCGACAAATTGAAGGGCCAGGCGACGGCATCCGCCAAGGCATTGGGCGGCCCCCAGGGCGGCGGCGGCACGTCAACCCCCAGCAGCAGCGGTCCCAATGTAGACGCGAGCGTCACGATCTGGGCAGATGTGGCGACGAATGCGCTCATCATCACGGCCCCGCCGAAAATCATGAAATCCCTGATGGCCGTCATCGACAAACTTGATATTCGCCGCGCGCAGGTGCAGGTCGAGGCCATCATCGTCGAGGTCGACGTCAATAAGAGTTCGAACCTGGGGGTGCAGTGGATACTCTATGGTCAGGGCAGCACCACGGTGCCGGCGGCCCTGACGAATTTCCCAGGGTCGGGGACCGGTATCGTCAATCTCGCGGCGGCGGCGCTCGGGGGAACGACTTCCACGACGACGACCACGGCCTCCTCGACGGGCGCGGCCGGTTTGGCCTCGGCGCTGACCGGAACCGGCGCGACACTGGCGATCGGACGTTACAATGCAACGTCGGGCACGAATTTTGCCGCGATCGTTCAAGCCTTGCGCAGCGATGGTTCGAGTAACATCATATCGACGCCGTCGCTCATCACCATGAACAACGAGGAAGCCGAGGTCAAAGTGACTCAGGAGATTCCTTTGATAACCGGCTCGTACACGAGCAGCACGCAAAGCGTGGCCGGCACGACCAGTCCGTTCGAAACCATTCAACGCGAGGAAGTGGGTACCATTTTGAAGGTGACGCCGCACATCAACGAGGGCAATTCCGTACAGCTCAAGATCGAGCAGGAAGATTCGTCGCCCGGCGCGAAACTGACCGACTCCGCCGACATCTCCACGAACAAGCGGTCGATCAAGACGACCGTGTTGATCGAGGATGGCGGCGTCATCGTGCTCGGCGGCCTGATGTCCGACACGGTAACCCAGAGCGAAGACCGTGTACCGGTGCTGGGCGCCATTCCGCTGCTCGGCAATCTGTTCAAGTCGCGCAGCGGTTCCCGTCAGAAAAAGGACCTGTTGGTGTTCATTCGCCCCAACATCCTACGTGATGCGTACGCGACCGAGAGCACGAGCGAGACCAAATACGAGGGCATGCGCCGCGAAGAGAAGAGCTTGAGTCATGGACACATCACGCTGCTGCCCGGCGAAAAACAGCCGGTCATCCCCGTGGTCCCACCCAACTCGGGATTGCCGGCGTCGGCTCCATCGAGCACCAATCCGGGCGGTGCGACACCGAACCTGCCGGCGCCGACGGTTCCGCGCCAGGGGTCAGTCCCTGCCACCCCGGCTGCTCCGGCCGGTACGACTCCGACCGGTTCGGCCCCCGCCCAGGCGCCGAACCCATGAACGCAGAACTCCAGGAGAGCGCTCAGCGCAAACTGTCATTCCCGTTTGCCAAGCGCCACGGTGTGTTGGTGCGCGGCATCAGCAACGACTACGCCGACACGGTGTGCCGGCCCGGCGTGACACCCCAGGCTCTGGCGGAGGTGCGACGCTTCGTCGGTGTCCCGCTGAAGCTCGAACGGGTGTCCGTGGAAACCTTCGACTCGATGCTGCGTATTGCCTACGAAGCCGGATCGGGCGCTGCGATGCAGACGCTGGAAGGACTCGATGACAACACCGACCTCGCCCATCTGGCCGAAGATATCCCCGAGTCATCGGATCTGCTCGAGAGCGACGACGAAGCGCCCATCATCCGACTGATCAATGCGCTGCTTACTCAGGCGGTGAAGGAGAATGCGTCGGACATTCACGTCGAGCCCTACGAGAACCGCCTAGTGATCCGTTTCCGGGTCGACGGCGTACTGCGCGAGGTGCTGCAGACCAAACGCGCCGTTGCACCGCTCGTGGTATCACGCATCAAGGTCATGTCGAAACTCGACATCGCGGAGCGGCGGCTGCCGCAGGACGGGCGCATTTCGCTGCGCATCGCCGGCCGCGCGGTCGACGTGCGCGTCTCGACGCTGCCGTCGGGGCACGGCGAGCGCGTGGTGCTGCGATTGTTGGATAAGCAAGCCGGCCGCATCGAACTCACCTCGCTCGGCATGGACCCCCGCACGCAAGCCATGATGGATGAAATCATCCACAAACCGCCCGGCATCATCCTCGTCACCGGACCCACCGGTTCCGGAAAGACCACGACGCTATACGCCGCGCTCGAGCGCATCAACGACAACACGCGCAACGTCATGACGGTCGAGGATCCGATCGAGTACTACATCGACGGCATTGGCCAGAC
>Ga0116229_10016014_pt1 | contig 10122 bp, 9 predicted proteins | sample S1TSphgellanicum_3_FD_87313 | JGI IMG/M metagenome (GOLD analysis project Ga0116229, IMG submission 87313) | Host-associated microbial communities from peat moss isolated from Minnesota, USA - S1T2_Fc - Sphagnum magellanicum MG | ecosystem: Host-associated > Plants > Peat moss > Unclassified... | reverse complement strand
CCCCTTCCCGTCTTTTTTTTTTTTTTTTTTTTTTTTTTTTTTTTTTTTTTTGTGGTGTGGAATTTTGCCAAAATGTGAAAATTAAAACAGAATATTCTGTCACAATTTTTGAAAGCCATTTTTTTCTGAAATAAATTGCTGCATTTGGAGTTTGATTTTAGTTTTGTAGGATTTATTAAAATAATTTTATTTTTACTATTTAGACGAGTTCTAAAATCATGTCACCATTTATTACTATATCCCTTTCGGGATGCTATGCTAGCCAATGATGCAACATCAGAAATTTGAGAAAAATAACACTGCACCTTCCTCCCATACTAGGAGGAGTTTCTAATTTCTACCTTTATTATAACACTCTTTTAGTTTTATTGTTAAAATCTCAAATTTAAATTTTTATTTATTTTTATAATGGTATTTCCTCTTTGTTTCAATTTTTGTGATTTAGGCAAAGTGGTGATCATCCAGAAGAAAATTTAACCAAATTTGGCTATAAACCAATGTGAAAATTTTAAATATTTTAATAATTGGATCCTCCTATAATAGTCTGGGCACCTTACTAGAACCTATTATAAAAATCTTGAGAGAATTGAGGAATTTTTCTTTCCTCAAAAATTGATGAATTCAGGGGAAAATTTTGATGACCATTAAAGGCTGTTTGATTACATACTCTTCTTTGGTTTCTTCATGCATGATTTGCTTCGATTCCTGGGTGTTTTGATGTTAAACATCAAGATCTGAGGGAATATGAACTAGGTAACAAGCTCTGGAGTGTGCATGCTACCCATCAGTGCCAAGGTCACCATAAGTGTTTATGAAACCTTCATCCATGCTGCAAAGAGTTACAAAATCATTGGGTCAATGAGAGCCCAAAGGTCGGTAATGAAACAGAGGTTGAAAGGTTATGGGTTGTAACTTGCTGCTTGACATCCCATCAGAGTGTCAAAGATTCTCACAAAAGTCATTACAACTTACGACTGGACCTCAAATCTATCACTGATATGCAGTCAGTGTTGATGCACATCATTATTGGTTCAGACCAATCCTGAACCTTAATCTATCACAAGATGCACGCAGTCAGTAACACTAATTGACAAACAGATGAGCAATACTGAGCAATAGCAAGCAAGAAAAGCAGGTCAAGGGAACTGGGTTTCAAGTCCGAATACAATACCAGGCTATTGGAAAGTTGTGCACAAGGTTCTTCCTCTTGCAATTCCTCAAGGCTTTTGCCAGTATCCATTTCTTCCAACTCACTGGTTAAGTAGTAATGCAGCTAGGCTACTTGCTGAACACAAAACACTAGTCAAAAGTAAGTTTTAGTCATCCAGACAATAGATGCATGCAATTGGATTCAACTTTCCATCAAACTGATCTTTCCACAACCTCCTCTGTGTTGATTTGAACCTGACAACAGAGCAGAGGAAATACGAGACTATACAAAGACCAGATTAAAACAGTGTGATGATCAAGTTGCACTCATTAAAGACCTATATTGCAGAACATTCTCAACAAGGAGAATGTTTGGTTCCATTGTCAACTGAAGAGTCACTAAACACAGAACCCTATCTTCCTGATCCTTACCATCCCCATTTGAAAAAGTGGAACATGACCTGGCTAGTTTGTTTATGAAGCTTGCCAGGAGGAGTTACTAAGACAAAAGTGTGTCATCCTGGTGGCCATTACTGTCAGATGGCTGGCGTATCAAAACTTACACCCAGTGATCAATTGCAGCTCCTCCTTTCTTAATTCACAGCAATTTAACCCTTCATGCCTACAATGCACATCTTAACAAAACGATCTCATGTCCAGACATCACCACGTCTTCAAGACCTCTACTTCAATAACAAAAAATCTAAGCGAAGCATACAGAAACAAGGAAAAACCGCGATCTGCTGTTACCTAGCAAGGAACAAAATCAAGCCATCATGTCATCTCTCTCCACGACATATTTCACAACCAATTCTCCCTGGATGCCAGCAGGTTTCCTCAGGCTCAAGGTTACCAGGTCAGCTGCAGATCTTCATGAATAATCAAACTCCTAGTCAATCACAAATTTATTCCCCATCATCACCTTCCACCATTTGCTCTATTGACTCTTTGGATTCAAATGCAGCTTTTTCAGCTCCATCTTGTTTTTCCACTACTATCTCCTCAATTTTTTCTGTTCCAATGGCAACTGTTTTTGATTCTGCTTGTGTAACTGCATCCACTTTTGAATTTTCTTCAGCCTGTGTCTCTAACGTTGGTACAAGCTCAGGTCCTGGTTTTGGTGTTGTTTCAGTTTCCAGTACCACATCTGCAGATTCCTTGGTTGCATCCAGTTCAACTTCTTGTGCTTCTCCTGCTTGTGATGCCTCTGCCTCCACTTTTTGTGCTGCCTCTGGCCCAACCTCTGCCTCTGCTTGAATCTCTGACTTTTCTTCCTGTTCTGTTGTCTTTAATTCTGCAACTGCTTCTGTTTCTGTTTCAACCTCTGATTCTGGCTCTGGTTCACCTTCCACTTCAGCATCTGCGCCTGCTTCAGCTTCTCCTTCAGCTTCTCCTTCAGCATCTCCTTGGGATCCTGGTTCTGCTTCTTTTTCTGGTTCATCATCCCCCTCATCTGCAAGCTTACTTATCTCCTCCTTTATCAGCTTCTTCACATGTGACTTGTGTTCTGTCAAGCTGACTCCAAATGTCCCCTCTGAAATCAACAGGGATAAACCCTAGACAGTCAGATGCTCAGATCCATAGAGAAAAACAAAACTAGAATCATCTGTGCTGCTTTTTAGTGGACATCAACAACTCAACATGTAAAACAACAATGCAGCCTGGAGACACTCAGTGGCAGAAGGTGTGGTGATCACTGAAAGCCTATGCAGGATTAGTTAAAATCACTTTTGGCCAAGGGAGCTATAACCAAAAGCAGAGGTGCAGGTGAAGCATTATCCCACCAGTCCAACTACTCTGATACTATTAGGACCTGCTATTAGGTATGACTTGAAAACCCAAATATAAACTCCAAAGGCACATTGCTTACCAAGCTGGGTTATAACATCTGTGAAAGTGACCTGCACACAAAAATCACAAGAGAACACATTACAAATGACCAGATTATCACAAAACCCGTGGTAATGACAAACCTATTCAACCTGACAGTCAGTTAGTGGTTGCTGCATGTACTGCCATCACACACACAATCAACAGCCATTGACACCAACTGCAAAAGCCATTTTGCTACAAACAAAGGCTAACTCATGTCTTAGAAGGGCAACACTCACCTTACTAAAGTCTGCATCTTTGAGAAGCTCTCTAATCTCAGACTGTAATTTGTCATCAGATGGGACCTTTTTGCTTTTCTTTGGTTTGCTCTCCTTCACTGTATCAGATTTCTTCTTTGCCTGAGCTGAATCTGCCATAAATGCCACAGTACAAGTTTGTACATATTTTAGACATTTGACTAATCAAATCATAACCAGTAACAGCATTGTCCTTCAATGGTGAGCAACAGCAGACTGGAGAGGCCCTCTCATTGACTCTTCTTTAATCCCAAGTTAATACCCTTGCACAAGTGATTGTTTTCACTTGTGGGCATCTTCACTGAAAGAAAACTTACTGGTAGGAATGAAACATGCAATAGACTTAACTACAAACGTGTTACCAACTCCAACATATGTTATGCAGGCACTCATAACCAAAAGTTGCAACGTACTTACCCTTCTCCTTGGCTGCTGATTTTGTAAACTTGGATTTTGTCTCTGACCTTTCAGGGGTCACATCTGACTTCCTGGGTCTTCCTGGCCCTCGTTTTGGCGTTGTCTCTTTCTCTTTCTTCTTCTCCTTTTCCTTTCTCTCCTTCTCCTTCTCCTTCTCTCTCTTCTCCTTCTCCTTTGCTGTCTCCTTCCCCTTCCCCTTCCCTTTCCCTGTTGACTTCACCTTCTCAGTTTCCTTTTCCTTCTCCTTCTCTTTTTCTTTATTTTGCCTTCTTGCATTCTTGGTATATACCTTTTCAACTGGGTGTGGGGATACAATGGGAGGGCTGTCAGGGACTGATATCTTGGCTGGAGTCTTCTTCTGAGACTTCCTTGGGGGCACCTCCTCTGCTTCACTTTTCTCCTCTTCCTCTTCCTCTTCCTCTTCCTCTTCTTCAGAACTCACCTCCTTGGTTTTTGGCTGCAGATTGTGAAAATGACATGGGTTATCCACAAGCTTTTAGAGATGCAAACACACACATCAGATTGACTTAATGGTAAGTGACCTCCATAAGATAACACAAGCAGAGTCTACTCTAGAAGCTCCTTATACCCTTCATTTCACTAACAGGGTCCACTTCATTACTGTCAGAATTGTAAATAAACACAATAAAAATGCCTTGGCATCAGTCCATAACATGGACTTCAATTCAACAACACAGGATGCTCTCATTCAATCATCTCAAACAAGCAAAAATCTACCCACGTTAGATGTCTTTACATATGGCAGGCAATGAGACAGAGATTCTAGAGCCATCATACAACATTGACTGGATATAAGGAAAACAAAACTGAACACAGAAGAAACTTACAACAACTTTGCTGTTGTCTTTGGAAGATGTCTTTGATGACTTCTTTACCGACTTTTTCTTGTTCTCCTCTTCATCAAAATCTTCATCCTCTTCATCATCCTCATCGGTGAACGTAAACTGTTTTTTCTCAACCTCCTCTTCCTCCTCCTCCTCTAAGGCATCATCATCCTCACTCTTTGCTGATTCACCATTGTCACTTTCCTCAGCAACTTTTCTTCTACCTCTTTTTGTAGAGGGTTCACCATCAACCTTATGCTTCTGAACAAAACAGAAAACCAGGGTGACAACTCAGGAATCCACATAGCTGCACAAAATCTGGCTGCAAATGTATGGAAATCTAGTATATTCAAGCAAATGGAATGTATGCCTTCCTGTTTGCAACAGAAATCCCTTATTTAACAGACACTAAATTCACCCACAAGTGTTGTCATAGACATCCATACCCATAAAGGCCTACAACCCACTTTGCTAGCCTGATTGCAGAATCACACTAAATAGCATCATGGACCCTCATGATATCCTTCTGCCTGGCTTACCACAACCACATGAAAAAAACAATTGGCTAATTCCAGTTCAAGTCTACAGACTTGATTGGTTCAAATCAAGTTGCACTGACAACAATTGACAACCAGATGCATAAGAGCCTTACTGCAAAGGATTCTAACCCTCTTTGTTATAAGCACAAAAGCCAAACTAACCTTAGGCAGCCTTCCTGGTGTTTTCTTTCCAGATGACCTCTTCCTTGCACTTTTCAGTTGCTTCTCCTGCATATCCAGATTTCCATATCCATGATCATAACTCCAACAGAATACAAACCCAATCAATCAGCAGCTCCCTGTGAGGCTAAGATAAGAAACAACCTAAAAGCAACTGCAGCAGGGACCGGGATGAGGAACAACACTCAGAAGAATTGACGGTACTTGAATTCTGATTAAGCCAGGAATAATAAGGGATGAGAAATTCTTAAGCAAAAGAAGACCATCAGAGGAAATTTTTATAGACTGATGTAAACTCATCAAAACTCATCTAATGCCCTTGTTCTCACATTCATGTTTCCTTCATGGTTAGCATTGGCATCCAGATGAATACCATGATTTCTGCATTTGATAAAACATTTCAAACACCACCTAACTTCAATTTTGGCTCTGACTTAGCCATGGACTATTTTACAGGCAGAGGAGAAGAAGTTACACATACCTGTTCCTTCTCTTCCAATAAGACATCAGTGGTCTTGTGTGGTTTTTCAAGAAATTCTAGAACTTTGCCCACCAGCTCCTCCTGCAGGTAGATGCAACCATCCAGATGAAACTCAGAAGAAAATCACAGCCATTTTGTTCACAGATCAACATTTTCTTTAATCAAGAAGAACTGTTAGAATATATGAAACGCCAAAAATAACATCAATCTGAAAGCCACTTCCATAAGGCATCCTGGTTGGACCAAGATAATATTGAGAACTTGTCCATACCTACAATTTTAAGTCCCTGAATAGAGTCGAGAGATGATACAATAGTAAGGTTACAGGGGTTGGACACAAGGTAATGATCAATTGAAATACTGACTTGATGTAGAATGTGTTCTACAACCTTTTCAAGTAGGCCTGGTGCCTCATTGAACAGCATAACCAGAAGAAAAAGGAATCTCTGGTAAGTTATACACTATCCTAGAAATGTGGTTGGCCTCTAAGTACCAACCATGCATGTGGGCTGGAACATGTCAGTGGATGGGAGGTTATGAGTGCTTCATCTTGCAACCATCTCATCACAACCAGGAATTGCAGCTGGGACACAATTGAGTCCAAAGAGAAATTTCACCTTCTTCCCAGTCCTTGGCAAATGAAGGTCAAGAACATCAATAAGCAGAACTAATCCCTCCTTTGTATACCGTTCCAGCTTGTCTTTAACTCTTGCTCTTTCCTTCTCCTACTCACAACAGCACATACACAAAAAAGAAACTTTCAGTACACACAAACAAATACTATGGACAGCTATAGCCATCACACCTAGGACACAAGCAAGGATGAACATGGTGTGCAATACCACAGGTTGCATTGCTGGCACCAGTCATCATGCAGATAGCAAAGCACCACTCATTCACAAACTCAAAAGAGAAAATATTGTTCTCCACAAAATATACAGGCCTTGGCCCTTCTTTCACCACAACAAGGATGAGAGGGTTAACAAAACACACCTTATTCTCAGTCCAAACATATCCTGAGAATTGCAAGATATGTTGCTTCAAAACTGTAGCCTGCACAGAACAGAAGGGCACTGCTACATGATTAACACTGTTCATAAAGCAGCTGGCCATAATCTTTTTCCACCAAAACAGCCCCAAAAGAAATTCCTTTTCCAAAGACCAAATAAGTTAACTTGCAGGCACATCTCAGAACATGACCTCATTCATGTATGATCCAGCATGGTATTACATTTCAATTTTAGTTTGGAAAAAGCTGGAAATTAGAACTATACTTGACCAGTAAACTGTTTTTGGTAACCTGCAGTGGAATATTTTTACTTAGTTCTACCCGTAAGGTATAGTAGGAGAGGGACAGAACTATACCCTCTTTTATAACAAGAACCGCATGAATACAAAAAGCTTGAATCTTCTAATGGGCCATGCTGCAGCACCATCAATCAGAAAGGCTATGTAAAAATATGGATGAAACAAATTTTGTTGTGTTCCTAACATCCAATACCCACCACTATCATTGACACTCTTGCAGATATGGACTCCCTTTAGCCTTGGCTCAAAAGAATGAGGCTGACAACATCTGACCCCCTCCACACATTACTGTGCTCTCCAAATACAGAAAGATTACCGTCAAGTTACTGCTCAGTGCTTTCAACCGTGGTAGAGATCACAGAAACATACTGCTTTGTGTCATGCATCTACAGGGTGCCATCAGCAACCACTGGCCACATACACAGGGCCAGGATGTTGACTAGCAATGAAAATGAAGTCCCCCAAGCAATTCTACACATGCGACATTCTTGACCTGTAATTAAGGCAGCTTTGATTAAAAACTAAATACCAGACACTGTGCACTGGTGGTGAATCCACATAATCAACCCAAAAAAAATTCCACTCTTGTTTAACAGCAGTGCATATGTTCATTGGCAGGTGCCTAATGCCGTCCCAAATGGAAATAGTGAAAGTTGACAACCATTAGGGTTGCACTCAGTTGGAAAAACAACTGAAATACAAATAAGAAAGTGGTCTCTGTGGACAGATTCTGAGACTTCCCTGCACCAATCTAGAACTACTCCCAACAAACATTTCCCATGCCATTATCTAAGATGCGGTAGACAGCAACATCCACAATGGCACACTGCCCACAGCCACCTTGTGTCATGCACAAATATACCCAATGGTGGAAACTGACATAGACTAGAGTCCAGTTCATCTTTAAAGCTGTTCCAGTCTGCCTACTACACATGACAACTTCAGACTCGTGAAAGAAAAGAAAACAGTGTTTAAAAGTCCATCACATGTCTCATTAGGAGGGCCTGTGTATACAGACAACCTGAATGACGTTTACAGAGGTTCAGGACACCACTGAGAACAGGATATCCACAGGAGAGGTTCAGGACACCGCTGAGAACAGGATATCCACAGGAGAGGTCCGGAAGCCACTGAGAACAAGATATCCACAGGAGAGGTTCAGGACACCACTGAGAATAGAATATCCACAGGAGACGTTCAGGACACCAATGAGAATAGGATATCCACAGAAGAGGTTCAGAACACCACTGAGAACAGCATATCCAATGGGTTTCTTATAAGCAGCAATTACTGCGGCACACACAAAATGTGTATCTTGGAAAAGGGAAGTGGCAAACCTTGGCACGTTTATGGAAGAGGAGGGAATGAAGCATGCTCAAAATCTCATCATTCCTGCTTATCTTGCTCAGCTTGTACGCCACTGCAAACAAACAGAGCAAAGTCTGTCAGCCCAACCCAAAACTTCACAATACCACCACCACCATCCCTGGTCATGCAGTTTTGCATCTCATTGTTTGATTGACATATCCACATTTGTGTTTTGAAGAAGTACTCACTCACCATTTGGAATATCCTTGAACACTGTTCCTTGTCCCTGGTACACACACAAAAGAAATCAAACATATCCATTACTATGTCCGCATGAATAGGAAAGGGTTTGGTCATACCTCTTATGAAAATAGAAAATAGGCAAGACAAGACTTCTTAAGGGGCAGGTCATACCTCTTATGCAAATAGAAAAAAGACAAGACAAGACCTCTTAAAGGTTTGGTCATACCTCTTATGCAAATAGAAAAAAGACAAAACAAGACTTCCTCTTTACGAAGCTTTTTCTGGCAGCAGGAGGAGGGCTTCAAGCTTTGAAAAGCCAGTAATGCAGGAGGAGGGTTTCTGGTGTAAAAAACTGAACACTCAGGGAAAAAAGAAAATCTTGGCATGTTCCTCCCAAGCAAATTGGAATGAGAGAGGGAAAGGAAAGGAAAAGAAAGCATGCAAAACACAAAGAGCTCTGCATCCCTAGCTAGGGTTATGAACTCTTTGGAAACCTTGTCCGATTGTCTGTTTGTCTGTCTCTTGCGGGAAGAAAACTGAGTGAAGATGAAGAAAGAAAGAAAGAGGGGAAAGAGGAAGTGGAAGAAATGTGCTCAGCTGCTGCTGGAAAAAACAAAACCCTCTGAAAAAAGAAAATGAAAGAAAGGCCTGCTGGCTGGAGTACCTGCTTAATCTCGATATCCTTGTTGGTTTCCTTCTCCACTGACGCGATGAAGCGCTCGATGGACTTGCGCTCGCGCGTCGGCCTGTCTGTGAAAAACGGAAATATCTCTTTCTTTTGTCTCTGCCGTTTCTCTCCTCTACCACGAGGCGTGCTTAGCTCCTCGGATTTCGCCCTCCCTTTCTTTGGTCTTCCGGCTGTCTTCTTTGTCGTCGTCGTTGTTTCCTTCTCCTTTTTCCCTTCCTCCTCAACCACCTCCTCCTCCTCCTCCTCGACCTGTTCCACTTCTTCTGCTTCTGCTTCTTCTTCTTTTGCTTTCTCCTCTTCCACTACGTCTTCTTCCACTTTCTCCTGCTCCTCTTGTGCCTTGTCATTCTCCTGCTGCTCCTGCTCCTCTTTAGCCACTTCCAATTTCTCCTTATCATCGTCAATATCCATCTCGCTTCCTTTCACGCCGTCTTTACTGACATGTGCTATTTCCATTCCCTTGTCTTCTTCCGGTTGGTGATTCTCCACGGCTTTTTCCACTTTTCTGTGTGCATTCACCACCTCTTCAACTGCTGTTTGTTCCTGCTCATCGGCCATGATCCTTTCTTCCCTTATTGTTGTTATTGCTCTCCTGCGCCTCCTCCTCCTCCTCCTCCTCGGCAGCCACAACGGGCTCGGTGGGTGGGGCGGGAGCGTCAGCCTTCGCGACGTCGGCCTCGTTGCGGGGGAAACACAGGCTGCCGAGCGTTGCAGCAGTTTCTCCTCTGCCGGACGGACCCCGCCATCGCCCGCCCGTCCGTCCGCGGTCTACCGCGCGGTCTGTCGCCAACACACAGCGCGGTACTGGAAGCGGGCGGCAAACTGGAGCGGGGGG
>Ga0116229_10016012_pt1 | contig 10123 bp, 8 predicted proteins | sample S1TSphgellanicum_3_FD_87313 | JGI IMG/M metagenome (GOLD analysis project Ga0116229, IMG submission 87313) | Host-associated microbial communities from peat moss isolated from Minnesota, USA - S1T2_Fc - Sphagnum magellanicum MG | ecosystem: Host-associated > Plants > Peat moss > Unclassified... | reverse complement strand
TTTTTTTAAAACGCATTTTTTTTTTTTTTTTGGTGTTTTTTCCCCCCACGAAATTTAAAATTTGCAACCCCCCCCCCCCCCCCCCCCCCCCTTTTCAAAGTACCTGGCAATGAATCTCTGTTTGTCCTCCTTTTTGCTGTCTCTTGCATGGACTGGTGGTGCTGGAACCTCCCTGAGCTTGCTTTTTCAAGAGCATGCCCTGATTGGGAAGGGGTACAGAGATGGATAAGACTTTGGAATTATTGACTCCAAGAAAACATCTTCGTGCTCCATCTCCATCCCCACCCAAACATCTGCAGGATCAAAGTCAGGCAGCACATACGGGTTTGTATCAAAGGATGCAAAATCATCAGGCATCCAAATCTCTGAGCCATGTTGGTAGTCATGATTAGCCAACAAACCATTGCAGCTTTCCAGGATTGAAGTTGCAGAAATGGCCTCTCCTTTTTCACCAGTGATGCTGTTGTTGGTGACCTCATTCTCAGCTGTCTGCTCATCAAAGAACTGTTTGTTGATTATACTCTGGGCCTCTGGTATGCCTACAGTGACTGCTGCTTTGCTCACATCTGCCTCTGAAAATATCGCCTCAGCCACAGGATTGGCACAACAGCTATGTTGAGTACTTTGCAAAGCACAAGATGGCGGTTGACCCAATCTTCTGCTGATATATGTTGGGACAAGGGGCCATGAGTCCAGTGGGGTGTAATTTAGAATTGAAGTAGGCTCAGAAGAAAGGTTGGAAGCCACTTGATAGGAAGCAACGGATTCCTCAGACACTGGGGAACACACTGAAACATACCCAGCACTGCTGATAGACATGTTGGGATATGGCATGGAATTGCTTTCCCGTTCAGGAAATGCAGTCAGATTATTGCCCATGCAAGAACTTGTCTCAAGCTCCCCCAGTCTCTGCATTCTGCAAACAGGCTGATATTAAGAATCAGATGGATTGCATTTTAGTGTTTGAGGAAATCACAATATTGTGTTGCATCTTCATTGTAGGACATTCTCCTTACTTGGTGTGATGTGAGATGAACAGTCTAGTTCTAAACTTTGACGTTTGTCCTGGTTTCAAAATTGAGGAACTAGCTCTTATCTCCTACGACTGAATTTACTTGAACTTGCAGCATAAGGATCTAGTGTCATCATTTGTGTGCCATATGTGGACTTGGGTGTAATAGGAGAGAGACAGGTTTGCAGTACCTACAGGATTCATGGTGCAGGTTTATAGCTAGCTTTACATTATGGTTTTGGGGAGTAGTTTTGGAAGACAATCCTTACTCAGTGTAGTGGCTCAACTCAAAATTTGTGACAGCTGCAGAGCCCCGATATTGGATAGCTGCCACATCATATGCTGCAGCTGCCTCTTCCTGTGTGCCTGCCAAAAACAAGTAAAAGAAACTGTCACCTAAGAGGAGATTTTGTCAAACAGTACATCAAACATGTCACAATATATCTGCAATGTATATGTGACTACAGATGAACAGTGACGAGTGCTTACTGTAGGTTCCCAGATAAAGATATTTGTTCCCAAGAACACGACCAATTCTGGCTTCCCAGCGTCCGTTGTGATGATGTCTGCAAAAGAGAGCTTAAGACATGAAGACATTGGTTGTTGAAGAGCAGACTTGAAACATGTGTCACTTGTTTGGCTTCATTCACCTCAGAATTAAGCTTGAGATGCAAAAACCATATTTAGACTAATTGCTAATAGTGAAGATTGACAGAAAGTGTTTCCTTGTCAAATTAACCAAACAAAACCAGCATGTATTCTGTTGTAAGTTCTATGAACTTTTCATTCTCAAAACCACATTAAATAGCTAGAGCTAAATTGTACAAATAATGTTGGTAAGACGTCACCTTGCAACACCACGATATTTTGAAACTCCTCTTGAGAACCCACTGCTTCTCCTGCATAGATAAATTATGAGAGGGTTATACTAGATATACAAGACATTATTAAAGCAAACTGGACAATGTGCAGTCTACATCAAGTTTCTGAAAATGTGGAAAAGATCATAATAATTATGGCCTACGTAGAGAATGTTCACCTCCTGAGGGTGGCCAAGTATTCTTCTCTTGACATGTTTCTCATTTCATTGATTTCCTTCTCATACTCACTGATCTGCAAACAAACATATATAGCACACTGGTTTCCATTATTTCACCATTAACATTGAATGAATTCTACAGACTAGAAACCTAGTAGTCAATTATTCAACAAGCCAAAAAACCGTAGAGTTTAAACAGCTTACTAACTTATGCTTGGTAGAGTAATTTTGTTCAGAAACCACTTGCAAATTGTGAAAAGAAAGTCATAAAACCAATCCCACACAACTGCCAGAGAAAAGGAATTTCATTCTCGTCTCAACACACATTCTATATATGCACAGAAAAGAACAGAAAGCATTTGGCTGGTGTTACAAGAGAGGGAGTGATTGTTCTATATGTTGGGTACACAAAGCAGATGTCATTAGTATTGGCACCTTGAAGTTAAGCAGAGTTCCAGGACCCCAGTATTTCAATGCAGCCAAATCATAAGCCCGAGCAGCAGCTTCTTCATCATCATAAGCTCCTGCAGTTTCATGAAACAGTTTCTTTGTGTCTTGGAATGCAGTCTATGCATTGATTCTTTTGCAGCAGAATGAGGACACCCATTTATCTGCTACCTAATACTGGAGCTGAGGATTCATTTCATGTGTTGAGAGTTAGGTTATGATCTGTTGAGCTGGCACCCTTAGATCATCTAGAGTCTGATTGGTTCATTTCTTGCAAGAAGAATCATGTGTGAGGAGATCATTGTATTTGTTGAAGTGTACTGGTGATTATCAAGTCTTGGTACTTGTTCAGTGAAACATTAGCACATGTCTGCAATTGCTTTTTAGTGCACTGATACAGGCAGTTTGATTCATTTGAACCAAGCAATGAGTCAACAATATGAACTGAGTCCAGGAGCACAGCATCTTCTCACCTAGATATACTGGATGACATGAGGTTCAAATTCGAGCAGTACCAAAACACATGATGTAATCATCGGCGCATATGTGAGGTTTACAAGCCAAGAAACAAGTTAGCTTCCTTCCACCAATAATTATGACCTTGAACAAGGAAATACCTAGTTGAATGATGAATTGCAATTAGCAACAGGCACTGGTTCTTTTAGTTAGGGTAATCTTAAAACCGGGGTGGATATTAAGTATAGGAGAAGGGTCTGCTTTTAGACCTATCCAGGAATCGAGGCTCCCATCAGGAGGCCAGTAGGCCGAGTCAAGGGGCCAAAATTCCTGGAAGGCCCTAAAGGTAGAGTCTTCACCTATTTAAACAAACCGGCCAGGCTTTCAAGAAATTTTTGAAAACATGATGCTTATAAAATTTGTATGGTCCTATTGACCATTCATTGGGATCTTAGGCAGGCTGTAAGATCCCATGCAAGGTTTACTTCTGAAAGCCCAACTAAACTAACATGGTGAAAATCTTGCTAGTTCGTTGCAAATGTTTTTTTTTTTTTTTTTGGGGGTTTTTCAAAAACAGGGGTGAGTCTTCAAAGCTTGTGTAAGAACTGGAATCGATGGTTCTTGGAAATAAAAGTGAGAACCGCCTAACACTGATACCCTATGCGAGGTTCTATAAGAAGAAGAGGCGAAGCTGGTGTTACCTTGTTTTCCTTTCTTGTTCTGCTTGTCATTCCAGCAGCTTTTGTCCCACAAATGCGCTTCAAATCTTCCCGTCCATCTGTGCCTGCATGAGAAACAATTATATCAAAGAAAAATCCTAATCAGCAACAATATACGCACATCTAAACGTCGCGTGAAATATCATACAACAATATACGCACATCTAAACGTCGCGTGAAATATCATACAAAACGACAATTATCCGCGCACAAGCTCATATTGTCATAAGACTTACAATACCAAAAGGACTCAAAATACCGAAAGTCGAACGCAGTTCTTCATATGAAGAAGGAGCTCCGCATTGCTAATATATTTATAAGAAATCGAGAAAGAGGACATGGCATACCGTGTGACTCCTCTGTAAATTGAGCTCCTTCCGGTGCTTGCGATACTAGGTAGCTGGCCTTTCTGAGCCTCCTTGAGGTTTCTTGAGGAAATTTTTCGTGTGCGAAGCACACTGGTTTTTTCTGATGGTGTCCCGCCTTCAGATCCGCCGTTTGTGTCTCTTTTGGCACATGTAGTTACTGTTGGACTCCTTTTGCAAACTTTCACCATCTCTTGATCAGCACCGAATGTTCACGAATGAATTCACAAGATAATGAAGAAGGCTGCGCTGTGTTTTGCAGTGAGATCGAGTCACCTGGCAATTGTCTCTCCCCTCCCCGGAAACAATGAGCGACAAAATGCACGTACGACACTATCATGCCATGACCGCGACTAGTTATCGCTTAATATTCTGGAGATTCTAAGCTGTTACACTCGTTTGTAAACTATATATCAGAACATGATATTGACTAACAAGAACAACAACAAAAGCGTTGGAAACAGCCGAGTGCCACGGATCCAAGTTCCACACAACAGTCCACGGACACTGGAGGTTCCTAACTTCAAAGCTGCAGATCAATCCTCCGTGAAATCATGTCCAAAACTGCATATTATAACAGTTTACTATATCTCTTCCCAGATCAAATCTGCAAAGAGGAATTCAGCAGAACACGAGGTAGCGGGCACTAGTCATGAGATCCCGAGACAAAGTCTGTTGTGAACGGATGAGAGAGCACGATGATTGATAACTGCAACTAATTATGTGAGAAAGAAAAGCTCGATTGATGACAAAGTCGTCATGTGTGCAGAAATATTATACAAGGAAACAAAAGGATTTCAAAGAATTACAGAACAGCTTTCAACTAGCGGAACTAGAGAAACATTGACAGTCGTATCTGCCAACAACACAAACAAAGAAAGCATTGACGCGAATATTCTGCAACCTTGATCAGGATGCTCTTGAACCAAGATACAAGCTCCTTAATTGCAGAAACCACGAAAATGAAAATGAAAACAAGAAGCAAAAAGCTAATGAAGATGAAGAAGAGGAGGAGGAGCTTACGGGAGGAGCTCCTGCTGCTTCACGGGCCAGGCGTCGTCACGAAGCAACAAACAAGAAGAAAACTATGGCGTGTTGCGGTTTAATTTTGGTTTGTTTCAGAGCAGCAGCGATGAAGAAGTTCAGGATCCGATGTCGCGGAGTTGCAGTACCTGCTGCACTGATCCATGCAGAACCGACCTGCTGAATAAACATAGCCCTGCACAACATGCAACCATGCAATTGAAAATAAAAATTGCAGCGCGGCTTCCACGAAGAAAAAAAACAGAAAACAGAAAACAAACAAACAACTGCAAGAACACTCACTCTTCCAGCGGGCTTCCAGCTGTAACTATGGACCTGCACTTTTTTCTTTTTCGCGCGCTGCAATCACAAAAAAACAACTTGAAATGACCAAAAAAAAATCATCTAGAACATGTATGAGCAATGCCCCCAAAAAAAAAGAAAAAAAGAAAAGAAAAAAAAAATCCAGAATAAAAGAAAAAGAAAGAACAGTTCGATGCTCAGAACACAGACACACACACGGAGATAACACAAGAAGAGAGACAACACGAGACGCAGGCACCGAGACACACATGCGAGCGAGAGAGAGAGGAGAAGAAGAAGAAAGGGCTCATTTAAGAACGAAAGCAAAAAAAGTGGCTGTTTATGAGTAAAACTGCACTAAACAGATTTTGAAAGTGTCATTGTTTTGTGGCTTTTTACTTCCCGTGTGTTGGTTTTGTGGCCATTTATTTCGGGTGTACCTTCGGTAGGTCCCCATCAGCCTAAATATCTTTTCGTGTGAAAATTAGATTTTTTTTTAATTCTCACAAATTCAATACCACCGAAAATTCGAAAAAGAATTTCAAAATTTAAAAAAAAATCTTTAAAAAATCGTCAGATTTTTTCTATACATGATTAAACTAGTTGGCCAAAAATATATAAAGATATTTTATTTTACTTCCTTTTATATTTTTGTTTACAGCCAAATTTGGCTATATCAGCTTATGGATATCATCACTTCTTCAGCTACATCACAAATTGAAGAAACAAAAAATTGGGTCCCGACTCCCATCTTTTTTTTTTGGTTTTTTTTTGTGCCTGGGCCTACCCATCCAAACAAACTTAACCAACCAAAAAAAGGCCCCCTAATTTTTGTTTTAGTTTTTTTTTTTTTTTTGGGGAGTTTTAGGTCATTTTTATTTTAAACTTATTATGGTTAACTCCTTTCATTTTCAGTTAGCCATATATCATTCTGAAATGCCAATTTGGAGAGGTAGTTAAGCTTGAAAAAATTGTGAGTAGTTCCAACTTCCTGTAGTGGAGAGTTTAACTCTGTTCGTCATAGATAAAATATTAGCTTTCAAACTTTCGAATACATATGTAGCTTCATACTTTGACCTAGCTATTACATATAACTAACTATGTTGAGAGTTTTCTTTTGTTTTGGGTGAAACCTTTTACGGAATTAATTTGGTTCCCTACATCGCCCTAAATCCATGGGCACAAAGAATGTTCTCCGTACCAAGAAAACAAAAAAAATAAATTGAACCCCATAGACACAAAAAAAAAGGAACCTGAAGAAAACATTACACTCATTGCCATTCAAAGCTGTCATTGTACTCAGAAACCCGGCCAGTCGGCCACCCAGGCACTCACCCACATGTGTCTCCTCATTTGAATGTTAATGTGGTAGCCATGTGGCACAAACACAGTTTGGCTTCTCGGTGCTCGTAATAATCACTGGACGCCATTCCCATTGTGAGGCAAGTGGGTGGCGGGCGGGGGGGGGAGGGGGTTTGGGGCGGCACGTAAGTCGGAAATAGGATTTGTGTACAACTCAATTGTTGTTGTTGGTGGTAGTGTGCTCTTTCCCAAGCTGTACCCTCCGTGCGCACGCAGTTCCGAACGAATGCCTACCATCAATGAGGAATATTCGATGGAGTTTGGTTTTGGTACACAAATGTGGTATTATTACTTATTCCATTACGAAAAGTGCTAAACTATATATAGCAAATAGTACGTTTCCTTTTGTAGTGCAAAAATTTTGCATTGTCGTGATTTTTAAAAAGAGAATATTCCATCATTGTATTCCTTATTTTTTGAAAAAAATTTGTCAAAACAAAAAAGATATTTTGAGTCACTTTTTGTTAGATGTCTATTCTTCAGAGCTACATTATAAGATTTTTTTTTTAAATTTTTTTTATATTAATAGATTGTCATTTATTGCTAAATCCCTCTTTAGATGCTAAGTATGGATGCTCCAACAAAAAAAAAATTGAAAAAAGAGCACTAACGAGGGGTGTGTCACACTGTGGCCTTGCCATTTCCATTAAAAAGCATCTTAAGGCAAAAAGAAGATTTATGGAAATTCAAATATTTCACCATGCAAAAATATAATCTTAAAAAATCCTCTAAGAGAAACCAAAATCCTTCAAGATATTATTATAACTCTGTAACTAAATTTCTCAAGTTTCAACACAAGCCAAAATATCATCTTTCAAAAATCCTCATATAAAAAATAGACCTAAAATAGAAATATTACCTAGGGGCCAAAATCCCTTTAGCTACTATACTCTGTAATGAACCTAAACACAATATCCTTGCCTACCAAGAAGGCAAGGCCAATAAAAAAGAATTATCTATGTATATATAGAGCTCAGTACCTCTATTACCCTAGATCTCTCTAATACCTAGTTTGAGAAGTTAGGAAAATGACAAAATTTTGATGTCCTTTTGGGTGTTTACTTGTTTGTACAGATGGAGTGCAAGCAAGGGACATTGAAGTAAGAGAGAAAGAGCCAAAAAAAAAGGTTCATCAACTGCAATGTGGCAACTTGCAAGACAACAATTGGCCAAGTGTTGGGTTGCAACGAGAGAATGTATTTCCCTCCATTTGAGGCCCATCACTTGCTCTCTCTCTCTCTCTCTCTCTCACTCTTCCTTTTTCATAACTATCTCTGGGGAGAATCTGAACAATCTGATTGGCTGTCAGTTCGTAAGTGACGACCCGGAATAAGTTTCTGGACTACATTGTCCAACGTGTCACTTTCTCATTGGTCCAGAAACCGGTTACACCCCCATAACCTGCTAGAGGAGCCAAAATATTCTTGACGCATTTGTGCCTCGACTATTTGGTAACCGGGCTCCTCTCACGGGGTTACCTAATACGTAACTTTCGACCTTCATTTTGTTAGCAACCTACCAGTTAGCACAAAGGTATCACCCTGGGCTCTCATTGGCCTAATGGTTTTGTAACACTTTGCTGCTTGGATGAACATTTCATTCTCGTTATCTGAATGGACGAAAATGAGGAATCTCAATCCTCACAAGGGATGGTTATGTCCAGTAACCGCCTCAAGTGTACATGTTACCTAATCCATACCGTGGTACCTAGTCTGGTTAGGCATTAATTAATTATTTTTTGGAGTTGCTAAAAATTCTGAAATATTTGTGCCTACCATGCTAAAAATCTGAATGAAGCTGTCAAGCACAAATAGCTTCATTATTTAGTAGAATGTAAAATTGTAAAATACTTGAAAAAAATAGGTACCTAGTACCTAGTAAAATCCCAATTTATTTGTCAAAAAAATTGACAGAATTTGTCCCCAAATATCTCTAACAATAATCAATTTATTTTGGGTATGGTGGGTTTAGGGGTTCCCTAAAAATAATAGGTAGCTAGTACATTACTAGAAAATTCATGACTACCCTAGTACCTATCATCAAAGGGAGTAATGTACTAGCTACCTATCCTTTTCAGGGAACCCCTAAACCCACCATACCCAAAATGAATTGATTATTGTTAGTGATATTTTGGGACAAATTTTGTCAAATTTTTTGACAAATAAATTGGGATTTTTTTTTTTTCGGGGGAAAATTTTGCCAATTTCTAAATATAAAAAAATTAAGAAGACCCTGATTATTGTTTGCAAGAAAACAAACAATTTTTGTTTCTAAACTTGAAGGACATTGAATGTTGTGTGAAATAGAAAAGATACTACCCAAAAAAAAGAGAAAAATTGTCCAACAACCACAAACTTGGTCTATTTCAGAAAGATTTTTCACAATTTTTGACTTGCAATTTAACTTTTGCCTTTGGCCACTACATTCAAATGATTGTAATAAAAAAAACACAGCTAAATAGTAAATTTAAGTGCTAAATGTTCGAGTTATTAGAATTGCAAGTCCAAATTTGCCATTGAAACAAGGTTTAGGGTTGAAGCTTTTTTCTCCAATATGTGACAAAACAATTTGAGTACCTATTTTACAATCCCCATTGTAGATGGGGAAAAACCCACACACACTCAACGGAAATTTCAAAAGAAAAGCAGAAGAAAAAGTGTGCAAAAAGAAGATCAAGTTAAAAGTGAAATCAAAAGTGAAGAATAAACTCCCATATAGGTACTTCCAAAATTCTCTTTATATAATCACATGCAAAAGAAATTTCTTGGCAAGCAATTCCCTACTAAGATTGGTTGGTTGGCTATGAGGGGTGTCCCAAAAATGAAAATCCATTGTGAAACATATGGGGCATTTTACAAGAGACTTCAAAAGGCTTTATGTATTTCATAATGAAAGCCGGCTGTGAAAACAAAATGGCCGCTCACACCGACTCACCCACCGGGAGTAGGAATAATTACAACTGAAAGAAAAACAATGGTAGCACAAATTGTGGCATGTTGGAATAATCCAGCGGATAGTAGTTGGAGCCTGTCTTCGGATTTAGAAAATTTCGCAAAATCACCATGCAAAGCAACAAGTGTTCGTCCTGGAGGATCTAAAACCATTTAATATATATGTTTTAAGAATGATAATGTGTGCGGTTCTCCTTGGGTTTAGGTGTTGCAAAACTATGTTTTGAATGTATTCTCTTTCCGCCATCTCTCCCCACCACCCTCACCCCCACCATCATCGGAAAATCCATAGTACCTAGTACCATATTGATGTCCTTCTTTTTGTATGATTCTTGTAAGTTCTATGCACCATCACCATCTCTAATGAGTGCCCTAGGGTACATCCCACCACCACTACCAACTCTCAAGTGGTGGATGTGACAAAAAGGCACAAAACTAGAGAAAGA
>Ga0116229_10016011_pt1 | contig 10123 bp, 10 predicted proteins | sample S1TSphgellanicum_3_FD_87313 | JGI IMG/M metagenome (GOLD analysis project Ga0116229, IMG submission 87313) | Host-associated microbial communities from peat moss isolated from Minnesota, USA - S1T2_Fc - Sphagnum magellanicum MG | ecosystem: Host-associated > Plants > Peat moss > Unclassified... | reverse complement strand
CAGACACCTCGGTTCAGGTCCTCGAAGGTTTTGAGGACCTCGCTCGTTTCAGGACCTCGTGTTGTTTTTGTCGTGACAGACAGACGGACGGACGGACACACTGTTGCTTTTATATATAAGATTTGAAGAAGCACAATGTGGACCCGACCTGATAGCGCGTTAGCAACCTGAACTAAAGCTCATTGCGTTATAACGTCACTTTAGACTAGGAGTCATGTATGGGAAATTTGAACACTTCTTGGCTAAGCAAATGTTATTTGTTTAAGGCCAATAAATTGATGTGTAAAGCCATTAATGTCAAAAAGTAAAGACCAAGGCCCAAACCTCAAATATGCTTTGGTTCTTTCTTTCTTGGTGTCATTCTTTTTTTCATCTTTGCTTCGTTTCTCAAGTTAAACCCGAAACATCAGATAATCATGGATTAGCATAGACACAAGAATCTTGTAATTCTTGTGTTTTTATAATAATTTGACATGTTATTATTATAGTTGTGGCATACCAACAACTTATTTTTTTAATTCTCTCTAAATCTTCTTTATGTGAAAAATTATAATTTCAAATCAAGATGGACAAATTAGTTCTTGTAACTACATGCATTTGAAGAGACAAATTGAAAGACTGAAATGAATGAGAATTTAGGTTTGACACAGCCTTTGCATACAACACTCTAACATCTTTCATACCCAAATACAAAAATAAAAAACTCTCTCCATCATTTACAAACAAACACAAAAGCTCAACAAGAAGCAAGATGAAATTATATATATATATATATATAAGGTCTGATTTAAAGTTCACTTTGATCCTATGATGAGGATTAATCAAAAAACAATATTTTATTGCACCAACATTAGTCCCAAGGATTGCAAATTGGCCTCTCAAGTTGAAAGGTATGCCTTTTCTGCCTTGGATAGGTTATATCATTATTGAACAGCGCTTGGCACTGATTTCAATGATTGCACCAATAGGAATGCTCTATTTGAAGTTAACTTTCGCTTGCCTCCTAGTGTGCATTGGGATTAAAGTCATACCACCCTAGAGGCAAAGGATGCCAATGAGTTGGCATTAGTTGCCTAGGTAAAGAAGAAATAGGGGTAAGGTAGGTTGAGAAGTGGCAATCCAGTGCCTAACGCACTAGAGGCAGGAAATTGTCAGGTTGAGATCACCATAAAGAAAAGAAGACTTTTTTTCCTTAGTGAAATTTCACCAAATTTTGGCTTGAAAAATATGATTTCAACTTGTGCAAAGTATTTTTCATGCAAAAAATGGCCCAAATTTGCCAAATTTCAAAGAATTGTTTTTATGATAAGTTCTAATAAATCATGCTGGAACTAGCTTGGGGATGATTTCAAATCCCTGCAAGCAAACAAGAAGTAAGAGATTTTGGAATTAAAAGAGGAAGGATTCTAGTGGAGACACTCCAATATCTAGTATGTAGTCAAATATGGTTAAATCAGCTTATGGATGATCACCACTTCAATTGCATCACAAAATTGAAAAAAGAAACCTAAAAAAAAGGTGAAGAAAAGAAACATGATGACAAGAAGTCTTGTGATGGATGTTAGTAACAAGTGTTGTCCGGTTATCAATATGTATAATTGGTGGATATGTCTATATATATCCGAAACTTGTGTCAAATTTTTTAATATATGAATATACATATCCAACATATGGATAATGATTTTATTATCTATGCATATTCATATCCATTGATTTATTGTTCATCAATAACCTAATGCATATTCATGTCCGTCATAATATGTGCTTATGTCCGAATATGTATTTGACAGTATGAATATCTGGATTTTAGGGTTTTTGATTTTCTCAGAGTTGAAGGATATGCATTGCTTGATATTTTTCAAGTTTTTGTTATCTCAAACTCTAAATAGCAAAAAAGGTTGTGCTTTCCTTTGTGTTCATTATCATTCATTGTGCAATGATGAATTTTGATGGAGCTTGGTGTGGTGGCAATGTTTTTTTTTTGGTCTATGCATTCTTTTCAAGTATGCATTCATGTTTCTTCTTGTTCTTGCAAATCTTGTGAGCCCATATGAGTTGTTTGCTCCTCATGCTCTTGCAAGCCCTTTGGGTTCTATTTTAAGCTTTCCATGAATTCTTGGCTACAAGTCTTGTGTGAGTATTTTGATGTGCAATGTGCATTTTGTTTGTGAAATCAAATGCTACTCAACAAAACTCAATGTGATGGACCATGGCGGGGTTTGTTATTTTTATGAGTTCTCCTATTCTTGCAAGTCTTGTGAGAGGTATAATTTTTTCTTTAATCCTCTAAGCTTTTATTCTTATCAAATCTTGGTAGTAAATTGGTTCTAAGTTCTTATGAAAGCTTATCCTTGAGTTCTTGTGTGAACAAGGTTTGTTATTTTCATTCATGGGTTTTTCTTACTCCGGCAAGTATGTGAAAGATATGATTTTCTTCCTTTAGCTCTAAGGTCTTGTTCTTGTCAGATTTTAACAACAAATTTTCTATGAGTTTTTATGAAATCTTGTTTGTGAATTCTTATGTGAGCAAGATTTACTATTGTCATTTGTGAGTTTTTCTTACTCCTATAAGTCTTATGAAAGGTGTGATTTTCTTCTTTCAATTTTAAGCTTTTATTTTTGTTAGATCTTGGCAACAAATTGCCTATGAGTTTTTGTGAGTTTTTGTGAGATCTTATGTGGGTACAAATCTTTTGCGCAATGCACATTGTGGTGTGCGCTTGCCAAATTAGAATTGGAAGCTACTTGTTTATGTGTTTTCTACTCCTACAAGTGTTGTGACAAGTATGAATTATAAATGCCTTCATCTTTTTGCAAAAATGTTTCCTTCTTTCATGTTGTTTTCTCAACTTGTGGATATTGGACGTTTCAAATAAATCTTCAATTCGACTCAATCTTATGAGTTATGAAGCAACTCTGAATATTGTGTATGAGTTTTTGTGTGAGCTTTTAAAAACAAGTTTTTTATGAGCTTTTGATTACAAGTCTTTGTTGTGTAACTTGGATTACGCATTACACATGGGGTTTATGTTTATGATCTTATAGGGTAGGGTGTAAGGTTTTCATTGTGCAATGGTTAAAGGAAAGCAAAGGGAGCTGCATGGTGTTGATGTCATTGAAAATGTGGGGGGGATTGATTCCAATTTCTTTGATTTGACAACATCAAACATTGATGGTAGTAATTCAGATGTTGAAGACATGGCAATTGGTAATTTTAACATCTAATAATGTGGTAGCAATAATAAAGGTTGTCCAACTTGTAGTTATAAAAGTTCAAGCTACATTGTGGAAACCTCACCATTGTTCATTTGTTTGTTGGGGTTTTTTCTTGAATAATAACCTCCATGTTGACATTATGAACCCACAAATGTTGAGATGCATTATTTATAAGTTTGAGCAAGCAAATGAGAATGTTTTGACCAAGAGTTGTTATATTCTAAAGAAAGGGTTTATAAAATACAACAAATGTAATGGGGTGATTCCTATAAAAACACACATTGATTGTGTGCATCCCAAGTTGCTTGTTACAAAGAGGAAACAACTTATTGAAATCACTATTCCTTTAAATCATACTTGACAACTAACAAAGAAAAGGGTTGGAGTTACTAGCATTGCAATCACAAATTTTTTTGGGTTTTCAAATATTTACAAATAGCATAATGAGCAACAACAAAAGTTTCTTGAAAATCTGGTCTTGTATATTTGTAAGGGCTACAAGGCTTTGTCCATTTGTGAGAATATTTGGTTAACAATGTTAGTCTTACACACCAGTGCCTTGTTTTATTTCCATCTCACTCACAAGTTGTGGAAAAAGTGTTTCCTACTATGGTCATTAAATCTATGGACATTCATGTTTTGCCAAAATTTGCAAATGTAACAACTATTCTACTTCATTTGATTTATGGATGTTTAGAGGAGTTGTTAACACATTTGCTTTGGTTTTCTATTATTTCACTAAAGCTTGGGGGCCTTATTCATGGTTGGGGTTCTAAAAAAAGGAAAATGGACTCAAGGACTTTTGTGAAGTTATTTTTTGCAAATAACACTTACTTGAAACAAATTTAAGTGAAAAAAATTAAATATTCCAATTTAAGATATTTCATGTGGCAATGGTGATTTTTCACATTCATATATAGTTAGAAATGTATAAATTCCCAAAAACTCCAAAAATGAGTTTCAATGGACAACCCAATGTGTTTTTTGGCAAGATTTTCTCTTGCACACATGATCTGCACTTCAAGCTAAACATTTTGAACCCATTGAACACAATTTTTCTATCAAATAATTTTTTTTAAAAAGTCCTTTTCCTTGTAGCCCTTTCTTTCAAAATTTAAAAACTTTGAAATTTTTTTATAATTTGGTTTTTCATCAAGTTCATATAATGAACATATACTTTCATAAAAAGGGGCATGTTTTTGTTGTATAAAAAGTTTGAAATCAATTGTATGACTTTATGCATTCTTTTTTATTCTTTTAAAAAAAATGTAGTTTAAACAATTTATATAATTAGTTTACAAAACTCAAAATGACATCTACATAATATCCAAATTATTTTAAAATATTTTTATTAATTTAACAAGACATCATTTTATCTAATGGCATACAATGATTCACTACAACTATAATAATGTAAGATTAAAAAAATCCAAAGTTATCTTTTATAGTCCTTTAAATACAAGTCATTCCTATTTGGCACCCTAATCATGAATACACCTTAAGAGGTAAATAGAACAACTAGCTCATGCATGGCACAACAATTATAATCTTTGTTTAAGAAATTTGGTTTCATTCATTGAGTTTTTGCTTTTATCAAATATGAAGACAACAACTTAACTTCCATGACTACATCATTGCATTCCATTATTGATTGTGAGTTGCTAAACCTTCTTTAGGTTTATGAAGGCACTTGTTTTGGTCATGTGTTGTCTAAAGTATGCCAATATTCTACAAATGATGACAAAGTTTCTATGGGGCTAAAGCAAGTGAGTGTGAAAAATGCCCAGGCATGTTTCTAGAAAACAATTATTTGGACAAAAAAAATTGGGAAGGGGATGTAAGAGTTGGAGAAAGTTTGGGTTGAGAGTGGATTGCCACCTCATAAACTTAAGACATTTCCCAATATAAAGTTTGCAAGCAAAACTATTATGTTCAAGGAATGTTTTGAATTCAAAACAACCATCTTTTTTTGTTATGGTAGGCAAAAAACAATGAAATTACAATAGTGAATTCCTAAGGCCCAAATTTGGTATGTTGCAAAGACAATTACTTCTTGCCTCAACCTTGTTGTGAGTGCTTGTGTGATGAATTGATCAAAAGGGCATTGATTCCTTTTAGACACTTTGATTACTATTGTTAATATTTCATTCAACATGGAAGTTGAAGTTGTGGGACTTGGTGATGGGTTTCAAATTTTGGATGAATTTTATTAAGAGCTCTTTGCCTTGCAAAAAAAAATGTGATAGGAAGTCATTAAGCTGATTAAACCTTTACTTTTGTTTTTGAAAACATTTGATTTGCATAATGTTCACAACATGTTTGCCATCATGTTGGATCTTCATTTCAAATATCTATGAATTGTTAAAAATTCTTGGGCCCAAGGTGCAAAATTTTCTTTGCTTTTGAATATGATGCAAAAGTAATGATTCCACAATTTATGGCTTGTTTTGATCGATTGAATCCTATTTCCCAAGCATGTGCAGCTATTATTGATGTGCCTAATTTTCAATCTGAATAAAAAGGTAATATGTTTAGTGTTGGAGCATCCATAGGGAATCCTTTCGTGCTTTTGTTGTTAAAGAACTTTCTTTATTTAAAAGGTTATCTATGTCTACATTTGCATGTATAGGTCCTATGTTTTGTTAGTGGAGTCATGAAAACTAGTTTTCAAATGTTGTTTTTCTAGCCAAATAAATCCTTGGAATTTCGGGGTCCCAAATAAAAACTAAATGTGTTTTTAGTTTTGTTGGTGTGTTGATAGCCTTGTGATGTTATTGTCTACAAGTGGAGAATCTAGACTATATAATCATGGTTGTAAAAAATTGGTTTATTGATCCATGATTGAACTGCACACCTATTGTTACTCTATGTGAAAGTTAATTGTGTTTTAGTTGGAGACAATTATGATTTAAATGAAAACTTGGCTAATTTTTTTGAATAGTTGGAGGTTGATGACAATTAAATAAATCAAATGGCTATCTTATTTTGTTGTCTCCTTTTTAACTATAACTTGCACTTTGATTTTTTTTCATCATTATGAATGATTTTAGTTGTTGTGTGCATGCTTTATGCACAAATTTAAATGGACTTCACACTTCACTCCTCACCAACATTGTATGTTGTTGCCCAAGCTTTTAATATCATCTTGGGCTTTTAGATTTTGGGTGATGGGGTGATTTTTTTTTTCTGCATGCAATTTGTGCTACAATGGCTAGAGTTCTTGTTTCAAGAATCGGGGTTCAATTATCACACAAGTTACTTCAATTTATAAGGTGAATCAATAAGGGGTTCATGTTTGTTTTAATACATTTACAAGTTTTTGTGTAATATTCATATGTTCCATACATATCTATAGTTTATCAACATTTGAATTCTAGTTCAATCATAACTGGACCATATATGTATCTGTAATTTATCATCATTTGAAAACCAGTTCATTCATAACTAGACCATATATACATATTTATAATTTATCACCATTTAAAAACTGGTTCATTCATAACTGGCAAAGGGAAATTAAAATGGTTGAATACATAACCGGTTACACAATTGATCTCCTGAATTGTATAAATATATTCTTATATATTTTTTAAAAATAAGAATTTGTTATGTTGATATCCACAGGTTTGTCCTAAAACTAGATACCTAGACAACACTGGTAGCAATGTGACCAAAAAAAACCTTTCATTTCAGGGGGCATTCCCTGGAAATTGTATTTTCGTGGGCTGTCGTTATGTCATATACACCTCAGCAGTAACCTATATTTTGCACTAAACTTGTTTTTGGTGGTGTGGTATATTGAATGATAGTCCATTATTCGTTTGCCCCATCAGGTGACCCCATCCAAAACTATTTCCCTTCCAGTGCCTTTAGTGAGGCAACAATCACAGGAAACATGACTTTTTCCCATACCCCCGCCTTGCCCACCAGGTTGAGGGTTTATTTTTCTGGCCTGATTGATGACTTTTTTTCATTGGGTTTTTGTTCCCTCAGCTAAACTCCCCCATAGCTGAGGGTTCTAGAAGTGTGCAGGGGGTTGGGTTTCATCCAATGGATGATGCTGGCTCTCGCCCAAAAGATTCATTGGTTGATCTTTTCATCTGTCAGAAGCTCGTCAGTTTGCAGCAAATTATTTGAAAAAAGGACATCCTGACAAAATTTTGAATTCCCATGTGATCCCCCGCCCCCACATCGAGCACTGTCAGGCGCCCTTTCTAGGCCTGACAGTGCAGCTATGCGGCGAACCGTGTGGTTCTTTTGCAGGGTTTGACCTTTTGATTGCTGAAGTTATTGAAATAGAAAAGAAATCAAATTGTTCTCAGCGCCTGAACATGTGCCAGTGGTTAGTACCATATTCTATGCTTGGAGAGTTTAGGCTTCGAATCTACTTAAACAAAAAATATTCAAGCGGAACTGTGTGTGGTATATGAAGAACATTGTTAAGTTCTCTTGGTGAATAAAAAGAACATGTAGAACTCTGCTGTGTATTTTTTTTTGATGCAGGGCCAAAAAACATGTGCAAGAAGACAAGAAAAACATGCGCGGGACAGAGCTCGATGGGAGGTATTTAGCGTTTCGCTCTGTTGGGTGCTCTGTCTTAATATAGTTTGACAGGTTTCAGCAGTTTAGTGAAAAATATAGGTTGAAATCGATGTGAAACACAGAAAGGGGCGAGAGCGCATCAAGCAAAAGCTAGGTCTACTATTTGATGGCCCTGTGGTGAGAGGAAACTACTCAGAAACCTGTGTCGTGACGCGGGGAAAAGTCATACCCTAAACCCCCACATCACGACACAGGTTTCTGAGTAGTTTCCTCTCACCACAGGGCCATCAAATAGTAGGCCTAGCTTTTGCTTGATGCGCTCTCGCCCCTTTTTGTCGTTCCCTGCATTTGTTTCTCTCCCGCCTCAATGCGGGTTATAAGACCAGCGTACCAGATGTCAATGTATGTTTTTGCTTAGCTGGTTGCAGCAATTCGAGAGATCTTCGTTCTTTCAGCGTTTTGGTGAATGATCATATCCGTCTTCGTAAGTGCGATCTCAACCGCGCGGGAACGAAGAATTGTAACGAGCCTCTAGCAATTTGTTAGTCTTGATGTGACGATTCTAGATCGCTGAGGTGATTCGCCAACAGTCGATTATGAGTTCTGTCCCTATGTTTCTGGAATCTTAGTTTGTAGTTCACAGCGCGCTGGAAAAAAATAAAGCGCTAAGGAAGACAGATGTTTCTGTACCATGGTTCGTAGTTCGTAGCGAGCTGGAAAAAAATTACGCTATATTAATTGAAGAGAAGGAAGAACTGGGGCTATGTAATTCATTTGGGGCTGCCATCTACTTGTTGACCTGGGATGTAATTTTGTGTGGGCTTGTCATGTGCACAGCCTAGTGAACTCGTCCCGAAGTGATTCGTGAAAAGGAGATTCGGATTGATGGGGAGCATGTCGACCGGAGCAGGCTCTAGCAACGATATTTCCACATTCACTGGGGGGCTGATTCTCGCCGGTGCTGTCGTTACTATAGTTGCTACTAGCAAGATGGTGCAGTGCGTCGTGAATCGCTTGAGGAACCAGCCAGCAGGTGGGGTGCACACGCCCAACTGAGCCATTTGTGAAGCTGAAAATTCCTTCCTTGCTGTGTTTTGTTTAGGGGATAAATGCTCATACATAACCTGCGACCTCCATTCCTATCAGCAACGGACTGTCAGGATTTATTTTTCCAATTTTGTAATATCAAGAATTGGGTGCAATTTCCCAAAATTAGCAAAATTATTCGAATTTACACTAGAGAAACACAGTTGTCCAAAAAGTTCCCAATTTTTGCTCAAAAAACAACAATTATTTTAGCCAATAATCGCTGCCTACTACTCACAGCTCTAGGTGCAACCATCAAGTCTGCACTATTTTGACTCAGACAGGATTGGCTGAGTACCATAGGTTGCATCTCCTACATCCGGTCACAGGGCAGAAATCACACAAAAAAGGGCTTTCAACAACCAGTTATGCCTAGTAACAGGCTTGAGGTCGTTGGTCCGCACATAATCTCACTGCTCCCACAGCTCAGTTATATGCGGTAACCCATGGCCTCTTGACGGTTACCCAGTCCATAACCATACTCCTTTTTGGATGAAAACATCATAATTTCTGTCTTCATGGATGAAAATAATATTCTTCGTACATCCATTTCAGATATGTCATTAATGACAAAAATGATGGTAGTTAGGCACAAAATAAAAAACACACGATACTAAAAATTGCATCCACAATTATCCAACTAGGCTAACTTAGCATGATAGGTCATCAAGAATCTCACAACAGTCAACTATGCCTGACCATAACTGGCTCAAGGCTGCCAGTTATCGAAAATAGCGTCAGCGCTCTTGCACCTTGGGTATTTCTGCTAATCAGTAGCCTCGAACCAGTTACTTAGTCCATAACTTGGAGATCCGTCAAATGATGATACATATGTCGCGGTAATGGTGTTAATGGATGAACAGAAATTTCCTAGTTCATGTGGAGGCCACCTTATCTCTATGAATATCCTTGCTGGACAACGGATCTTACACCTACTCCTTAGGATTAGCAGGGATATTGGACCTACTTGTAGACATAAAATCCCTAATACTCTTAAAGAGGAGGCTCCTCCTAAGCTGCCTGATATACATGCGTTTAGGTTCATGATAATGTTTGCCTATTGCTATACTATGGGTCTTTAAAGCCCCTGAGTGAGGGACATTGCCAAAATGTGGGGACTGATGTGATTATTGGCTTGTGGAAGGCCCCTAATTTCAGGAATGCTCTGCCCTGGGGCTTTACCCCACACTTGAGCCACTAAACTTAAGTCTTTAATAGCAACAGAATATGGCCTAGACTTTTATCAAAGAGCCATTCAAGTACCAAAAGTTCAATAGTG
>Ga0116229_10016010_pt1 | contig 10124 bp, 14 predicted proteins | sample S1TSphgellanicum_3_FD_87313 | JGI IMG/M metagenome (GOLD analysis project Ga0116229, IMG submission 87313) | Host-associated microbial communities from peat moss isolated from Minnesota, USA - S1T2_Fc - Sphagnum magellanicum MG | ecosystem: Host-associated > Plants > Peat moss > Unclassified... | reverse complement strand
AGCCCATCGCGCCGCCTGCGCCGCTCTATATGCGCGCGCCCGACGCCAAGACCATCGCCGAGCGGGCGGCCGGATGATCGTCGCGACGCCCGACGACCTCGACGCCCTCGCCGCCGTCCACGCCGAGGCCTTCGAACGCCCATGGAGCGCCGCGGCCTTGAAGGTTCTGACGGCGGCGGAGGGCGCGGTGGCGCTGGCGAATGAGGATCGCCTCGGCTTCATCCTGATCAGAGTGGTGGCGGACGAGGCGGAAATCCTCACCCTGGCCGTTTCAGCCAAAGCCCGCCGCCAGGGGCTCGGGCGAAGGCTGGTGACGGCGGGGGCGCAGGCAGCGGCGGCGCGGGGCGCGCGGGCCCTGTTCTTGGAGGTCGCCGCCGACAACGCCGCCGCCATCGCCCTCTACCGCACATCAGGGTTCGTCGAGACGGGTCGTCGCAAGGGCTATTATCCGCGCCATGGCGCCCCCGCCGCCGACGCGCTGGTGTTTTCCCTCTCCCTCGCCGCGCCCGCTTAACAGCCCCCTGCGTTCCGCCTATATTCCGCCTGGAGGAGCCTGGCTTGGACCGCATCGAAAATCTTTGCATCGAAAAGGGCATGCGGATGACCGACCAGCGCCGGGTCGTCGCGCGGGTGCTCTCCGTCGCCACCGACCATCCGGACGTGGAGGAGCTCTACAGGCGCGCCCACGCCATCGACCCGCACATCTCCATCGCCACGGTCTATCGCACCGTGCGCCTGTTCGAGGAGGCGGGCATCATCGCCCGGCATGACTTCCGCGACGGCCGCTCCCGCTACGAAGAGACGCCGGACAGCCACCACGACCACCTGATCAACATGAAGACGGGCGAAGTGGTGGAGTTCATGGACGACGAAATCGAGCGGCTGCAGGCGGCCATCGCCCAGCGGCTCGGCTACAAGCTGGTCGATCACCGGCTGGAGCTCTACGGCGTGCCCATCGAAGAAGAGGCGGGGGCGTGAGCGAAGCGCCCGCCCAAAAGCGGCTGTTCATCAAGACCTACGGCTGCCAGATGAACGTCTATGACTCGGAGCGGATGGCGGACGTCCTGCGACCGCTCGGCTACGCCCTGACGGACACGCCGGAGGGGGCGGACCTGGTGGTGCTCAACACCTGCCACATCCGCGAGAAGGCGTCCGAGAAGCTCTATTCCGACCTCGGCCGGCTGAAGCCGTTCAAGGCCGACAAGCCGGGGATGCAGATCGCCGTCGCCGGCTGCGTCGCCCAGGCCGAGGGCGGGGAGATCATGAACCGCGCCAAGGTGGTGGATTTCGTGGTCGGCCCCCAGTCCTACCACCGCCTGCCCGAACTCGTCGCCAAGACCGCCCGCGCCGCCGGCGAGGCCCTGATCGCCGACTTCGCCCCCGAGGCGAAGTTCGACGCCCTGCCGGACGCCCGCGCCGTCTCGGGCCCCACGGCCTTCCTGACGGTGCAGGAAGGCTGCGACAAGTTCTGCACCTTCTGCGTCGTGCCCTACACCAGGGGTGCGGAGTTCTCGCGCCCCGTGACGGCGATCCTGGAAGAGGCGCGGCGGTTGGCGGACCAGGGCGTGCGGGAGGTGACCCTCCTCGGCCAGAACGTCAACGCCTACAACGGGATCGGACCGGACGGAAAACCTTCGACCCTGGCGCAGCTGGCCTACGCCCTGGCCGACATCCCGGGCCTTGACCGCATCCGCTACACCACCAGCCATCCGCGGGACATGACGGACGATCTGATCGCCGCCCATGGCGAGCTTTCAGCCCTCATGCCCTATCTGCACCTGCCGGTGCAGGCGGGGTCGGACCGGGTGCTGAAGGCGATGAACCGGGGGCATACGGCGGAAAGCTACCTCCGCCTCGTTGAACGCATCCGCGCCGCGCGGCCGGACATGGCCCTGTCCGGCGACTTCATCGTCGGCTTTCCGGGCGAGACGGCGGCGGATTTCGAGGCGACCCTCGATCTCGTTCGGGCGGTGAACTACGCCTCCGCCTTCTCCTTCAAATATTCCAAGCGCCCCGGCACGCCCGCTGCGGCGATGTCGAACCAGGTGGCGGAGGACGAAAAGGCGGAGCGGCTGGCGCGCCTTCAGGCCCTGCTGGACGCGCAGCAGGCCGCCTTCAACGCCGCGCAGGTCGGACGCACGATCCCGGTGCTGTTCGAACGCGAGGGCCGAAAGGCGGGCCAGATCGTCGGCCGCAGCCCCTATCTGCGGCCTGTCTGGGCGATGGGCCCGCCCAGCCTGATCGGCGAGATCGCCGAGGTTCGGATCGACAGCGCGGCCCGGGGCAGTCTTTCCGGCGCTCTTGGGCGTCCGACCGCCACGCCGCCAACACCTCGGGCGGCGGCGTTAGAGGCCCTCGCTTGAGCCCCGCCGCCGAGGCGTTCGTTCCTTTGTCCGACGCCGCCCTGCGCGCCGTATCCGGTCCCCACAGCCGCCACGCCGCCCTGATCGAGGACGCCTTCCATGTGCATGTGGAGACGCCCGGCGGCGGCGTGCGCCTGAAGGGCGACGCCAAGGGCCGCGAGCACGCCAGGAAGGCCGTCGACCTGATCGCCCGCCGCATCGAGACCGGCGCGGGCGTCGACGAGAGCGACGTGCGCGCCGCCATCACCGCCGCCCGCTCCGGAGAGGCCGCCGCGTCGGGTCCGGCCTTGCCCCTCGGCCGCCGGGGCGTGATCGCCGCCAAGACGCCTGCCCAGGCCCGATATCTGGAGGCCCTGGCGCAGCACGAGCTGGTGTTCGGCGTCGGCCCCGCCGGCACGGGCAAGACCTTCCTGGCGGTCGCCTACGGCGCCTCGCTCCTCATACGGGGCGAAGTGGACCGGCTGGTGGTGACGCGCCCGGCGGTGGAGGCGGGCGAACGGCTGGGCTTTCTCCCCGGCGATCTCAACGAGAAGGTCGATCCCTATCTGGCCCCCATCTGGGACGCCCTTGGCGACATCATGGGCGCCGAGGCGCTCAGGCGGCGGCGCGAGCGGGGCGAGATCGAGGTCGCGCCCATCGCCTTCATGCGCGGGCGCACCCTGGCCCACGCCTTTATCGTCGTGGACGAAGCGCAGAACACCTCGCGCATGCAGATGAAGATGGTGCTGACCCGCATCGGCGAGGGCGCGCGCATGGCGGTGACCGGCGATCCCAGCCAGATCGACTTGCCGAACCCCTCGGACAGCGGGCTTTCCCACGCCATCGCGATCCTGGAGGGGGTGAAGGGCGTCTCCGTCTCCCGCTTCGAGGCGTCCGACGTGGTGCGCCACCCCATGGTGGAGCGCATCGTCAAGGCCTATGACGCGGACGCCGCCAAGCGGACGCAGAACCGGACGTGATCGACGTCGAGATCGAAGAAGACGCCTGGGGCCGGGTCCTGCCGGGCGCAGAAGACCTCGTGCGCCGCGCGGCCGAGGCGGCGATGGGCGGCCGGGCCGACGGATCGGTGGTCGCTCTTCTGACCAACGATGCGGAGATCCAGGCACTGAACGCCCGCTTCCGGGGCAAGGACGCGCCGACGAACGTCCTCTCCTTCCCGGCGCCAGAGACCGCGCGGCCGCACCTCGGCGACATCGTCCTGGCGCTCGAGACCTGCGCAAGGGAGGCTGAAGCGCAGGGCAAGCCGTTGGCCGATCATCTTATGCATTTGACCGCGCACGGCGTCCTGCATCTGCTAGGATACGACCATGAGACCGACGCGGACGCCGCGGTGATGGAAGACGAGGAACGCCGCATCCTCGCCCGTCTGGGCGTCCCCGACCCCTACGCCGACCCTGCCGATGCCCTCTGACGACCGAAGTTCGAGCCTCGCCGCCACCCGCCGCCGGGGCCGCAAACGATCCATGCTGAAACGGCTCTGGAGCCTGTGGTTTCCGGCGGCGCACCCCGCGCCGCCGCCCTCGGACGCCGCCTCGCCCACGCCGGAGGACGCGGCGGCGGAGCTGGTGGATCAGGCCGAAGCCTTCGCCTCCCTCCGCGTCTCCGACGTGATGACCCCCCGCGCCGACATCGCCGCCCTCGAACTCTCCACCCCCCTGTCCGAAGTGGTGCGTCAGTTCGTGGAGGTCGAGCATTCGCGCATGCCGGTCTATCGAGAGACGCTCGACGACCCCGTCGGCGTCGTTCACATCAAGGACCTGTTCAAGCTGATCGCGCCGACGGAAGCCGAGCCGGAACGGGCGCCCCGCTCGCCCTGGCGCGAGCCCGTGCTGCACAAGCTGAAGCGGGAGGTGCTGTACGTTCCCGCCTCCATGCGCACGGCGGACCTTCTTCTCCGCATGCGGGCGGCGCGCATCCACATGGCCATGGTCATCGACGAATACGGCGGCGTCGACGGGCTCGTGACCCTGGAGGACCTGATCGAGGCGGTGGTGGGCGAAATCGACGATGAGCATGACGAACAGGCGTCCGCCGCCATCGTCTCCCGGCCCGGCGGCGCCTACGACGCCGACGCCCGGGCGCCGCTTGAGGCGCTGAACGAACTCCTCGGCGTCGCTCTCGTCCCGCCGGACGAGGAGGAGGCGGTGGACACCGTCGCAGGGCTCGTCGCCGCCCTCGCCGGGCGCGTGCCCCAGCGGGGAGAGGTGATCGTCCATCCCGAGGGCTATGAATTCGAGGTGGTCGAAGCCGACCCGCGCCGAATCCGCCGGGTGCGCGTTCGCCCCGCGGCGCCGGCGGCCCAGGCGGAAGAGACGAAAGCATGACCGCTGCGGTGGAGGCGCCGAAGGGTTCGGCCGTTCTCATATCCGCCCTTCGAAGCCGTTCGGCCCTGGCGCTCGGGGGCGGCGCGCTGGCGGCGCTCGCCTTTCCGCCGTTCGGGTTTTGGCCGGGCATTTTCGGCTTCGGGCTGATCCTGCGCCAGCTGGACAGGAGCGGCGGCCCGCGACCCCTGCTCGCCGCCTTCAGCGTCGGATGGGCGGCCGGGCTAGCCTATTTCCTGATCTCGACCTGGTGGGTCGGAGAGGCGTTCCTGGTGGATCTTGCCGCCCATGGCTGGCAGGCGCCGTTCGCCATCGTTTTCCTGGCGGGCGGCTTAGCGCTCCTCTGGGGGGCGGCGGGGGTCGTCTATCGGTGGATCGCGCCGCCCGGGGCGGAACGTGTGCTGGTCTTCGCCGGCGTCTTCGGCCTGTTCGAGTGGCTGCGGGGACATATCCTGACCGGGTTTCCCTGGAACCTGCCGGGAGAGGTGTGGCGGGCGGGGTCGGCGCCCAGCCAGGGCGCGGCCCTCCTCGGCGCCTATGGGATGAGCTTCGTCACCCTGACGGTCGGCGGCGCGGCGGGTCTTTTGGAGCGGAACCCGGGGCGGCGCGCGGGCGCGGCCATGGCGTTGGCGATCTCTGTTCTGGCGGCGCTTTGGATCGGCGGCGCCGTGAGGCTCGCAACGGCCTCGCCGCCGCCGGCGCGGGCGCTGCGCCTCCGCATCGTGCAGCCGAACATCCCGCAAACGGAGAAATGGTCGCCGGAGGCGTTCCGCGCCATCGTCGATCGCTACACCACCCTGACGGCCCAGCCTGCGCAAAGGCCGATCGACGTGGTGATCTGGCCCGAGGCGGCGATCCCGGACGTGGCGGAGGACTTCCTTTCCCCCTACGCCTGGACGCAGGCGGCGATCACGCATGCGCTGCGGCCCGGCGAAACGCTGCTGATGGGCGCGGCGCGGACGGAGGGATCAGCCGGCGACGTTCGCTATTACAACAGCCTTCTGGCCCTGAGACGGACGGACGGCGGCCTTGCCACCTTGGGCGTCTATGACAAACATCATCTCGTCCCGTTCGGCGAATACATGCCCCTCGACAAGCTCGCCGGCGCCGTTGGTTTCAAAGCCCTCGTGCACATCGGCGACGGCTTCACCCCCGGCCCGCGGCCCGTGGCGATGACGCTGCAGGGCCTTGCGCCGTTTCAGCCGCTGATCTGCTACGAGAGCCTGTTTCCCTCCACGTTCGCCCGGACGGGACCGCGCCCGACGTGGATCGTCAACGTCTCCAACGACGCCTGGTTCGGCGAGACGTCCGGGCCGTGGCAGCACCTCAACATCGCCAGCTATCGCGCCATCGAGGAGGGCGTCCCCATCGTGCGCGCCACGCCCACGGGCGTATCGGCCGTGATCGACGGATACGGCCGACCCAAGGCGCTGGTCGGCCTCGGCGAAGCGGGCGTGATCGATGCGAACCTGCCGCCGCCTTTGGCGCCGACGCCGTACAGCCGGTGGCGCGACATCCCCTTCTGGATTTTGTGCGTCGGCGGAGCCATGATCCCTGCAGCGCTAGAGTTGCATCGGCGCAGACGGGGCGCGAGCACGGGAAGGACAGATGAACGACGCGGATAAATCGCCCAATCCGGTGGACGTCCACGTCGGCAAGCGGATTCGTGATCGGCGCAAGGAGGTCAAGCTGAGCCAGGAAAAGCTGGCGGAGCACCTCGGGCTGACCTTCCAGCAGGTCCAGAAATACGAGAAGGGCGCCAACCGCGTCAGCGCCTCCAAGCTTTACGAGATCGCGTCGGCCCTGAACGCGTCCGTCGAATATTTCTTCCGCGGCCTCGCGGACACGACCGAGCCCCTCGGCGGCGTGGCGGAAGGCCAGCGCCCCTTCGTGCATGACTTCCTCACCACCCCGGAGGGCCGCGAGCTGACCAACGATTTCCCGCGGATCAAGGATGAAAAGGTGCGCCGCCGCATGCTCGAACTCGTGAAGGCGCTGGCGGAGGAGCGGACCGCCTAGGCGGCGTCGGCGGCCGCCTCCCGGCCGATGCGATGGAGCCGCGCCCAGGTGTAGAAGCCGCTGTCGTGGCCGTCGTCGAACACCAGGCGGACCGCATAGGCGCCGACCGGCTGAATTCCCAGGAGCGCGACGCCGTTGAAGTCTCCCGGAACCGGGCCGTCCCCGCCGCCATGCCCACGCTCGGCCGCCGAGGGCGTCAGGGCGCGAAGCCGTGCGGCGGGGATGCTGAAACGCGATCCGTCGTCGAAATCGATCTCCAGGCGGCGCGCGGCGCGTCTCAGGCGAAGCTCGACGGGCCAGGGCGCGGCGCCGCTCACGCCCCTTCGTCGAGGGGACGCGCCTCCTCGGCCAGCATGATCGGCACGCCGTCCCGGATCGGATAGGCGAGGTTGGCCCGTCGGCTGATCAGCTCCCCCCGATCCCGGTCGTAGTCGAGGGGGCCGCGGGTGACGGGACAGACCAGCACCTCCAAAAGGCGCGGGTCGACGGCGGCGGTGTTCGTGGCGGTGTCGGTCATGACGCCATCCTAATGCACGGCGGGCGGGGTGTCCCCGTCTTCGCCCGCGCCTTCGATGCTGAGGAGCGTGGTGAGGACGGCGATCCGATCGACCAGCGGGACCGCCTCGATCAGGGCCTGCTTCTCCCCCGGGCCGAACGGGAGGGCCATCGAGAGGCTGTTCACCAGGGCCTCCATGGGCGCCTCGGCCGCCGTCTTCCAGTCGATGTCCATGTTGCGGCCGCCGAGATAGCGGCGAAGGGCGGAAAAGAGCGGCTCCCGATCAAGGTCGGGGTCTTCCGCCGGGTCTAGGTCGCTCTCGAACGGCGTGAAATCCGCGCGGGTCTGGCGATAGGGGGTCGGCAGGCCGAGTTCCGGCCCGAGCCGGAAGCGGCACACGCCGGTCAGGGTGATCAGGTAGCGTCCGTCGGGCGTCTCGGCGAAACTCGTGATGCGTCCCGCCCCGCCGACCCCGGCCAGCAGAGGGCGCTCCCGGTCGCCGCCGGGGCGCGTCTGCACCATGCCGATCAGCCGATCCCCCGCCATGGCGTCATCCACCATGTTCAGATAGCGCGGCTCGAAGATGTTCAGCGGCAAGAGGCCGCGGGGCGGAAGGATCACGCCGTCGAGGGGGAAGACCGGCAGGACGGCCGGCAAGTCGAGGGTGGAAAGGTAAGGCCCGTTCATCGGATTAAGCGAAGAGAAGGGATGAGAGCTTTCGCCGCCCGGCGCGCGCGACCTCTGAACCGGGTCCGGCCGCTTCGAACACGGTGAGGAGCTGCGCCCGAGCCGCGCCCTCGTTCCAATCGCGCTCGGCGGCGACGATGGCCAGGAGCTGTTCGACCGCCTCCCCGAAAGCGCCCTCCGCCGCCAGCGCCGTCGCTAGGTCGAAGCGCGCCTGCAGATCGTCCGGCCGCTCCAGCACCCGCCGTTGCAGCGCCGCGCGCTCGCGCCCGGCGCCGGACTCCGCCAGGGCCAGGGCGGCGTTGACGGACGCGAGGTCGGCGTCCCTGGCGTCGGCCGGCGCCAGGGCGGCTATCTCGCGGGCGCGCTCGACATCCCCGCCTTGCAGATAGCAGCGCGCCAGGCCGGCGATCGCCTTCACATGGGCGGGCTCGAGCTGCAGCGCCTGGGCGTAGGCCTGAGCGGCGCCGCCGATGTCGCCGAGCTTGAGCGACTCGTCCGCCATTTCGAGCAAGGCGTCGAGATCGGAGGCCGGCGGCGGTCCGGCTAACCGATCGACGAACGCCTTGACCTGGCTTTCGGGCAGGGCCCCCTGAAAGCCGTCCACCGGCTGGCCGCCGGAAAAGGCGTAGACCGTCGGGATCGATTGGACCCGAAGCTGGCCGGCGATCATCGGATTTTCATCGACGTTGATCTTCACCAGCCGCACGGCGCCGTTGGCGGCGGCGACCACCTTCTCCAGCACGGGCGTGAGCTGGCGGCAGGGCCCGCACCAGGGCGCCCAGAAATCCACGATCACGGGTTGGGTTTGGGAGGCTTCGATCACGTCGGCCATGAAGGTGGCGTCCGTAGCGTCCTTCACGCCGGCGGCGCCGGTCTTTGCGCCGCTCGCGCCCGCTCGCGCGCCGAGGTCCAGCATCGGGGTCAAGTCTCCTGCTTTGACTCATAAAATGGGCGCGTCGGCCGTGGTTCGCAATCAGGCCGTCGCTTCGAAATCCACGATCAGGGGCTGAACGTCGATCGCTTCGAGGAAGGCGAGGAAGCCCTCGCGCGAGAGCGCCGTGGTGGCTCCGTTGTGTAGAGGATGGAAATTCACGATCTCATGCCGCAGCAAGGCCGCGTCGAGCACGAAGCGCACCGCGTGCTGCGGATCGTTCAGCAGGGCGAAGGCGGTGACCGAGCCTGGGCGCACGCCGAGGGCGTCCCACAGCCGCGCCTCCGAGCCGAAGGACAGGCGGGCGGAGCCGATGACGCCGGGCAAGCGCTTCAGGTCGATCCGCGTCTCGCCGAGGGCGGAGATCAGCCAGAGCTGATCCTTGGCGTCCTTCAGGAACAGGTTCTTGGTGTGGCCGCCGGGCATGGCGGCCTTGATCTCCGCGCCCTCCTCAACACGAAAGACGGGCGGGTGCCGATGGGTGCTGTGGGCGATGCCCTGGAGGTCCAGGAAGGCGAAAAGATCGGCTTCGGTCTTGGGCCAGCCGCTCATTCCGCGCCGCCGCCGAGCGCGCGCCGGGCGGCGTCCAACGCCCCGGCGAGCAGACCCTCGCCGTAGGGCTCCGCCGCGCCGACGCCCCAGACGGGTCCCGGCCACGCCGCATCGCCCGCACGCCGCCCGACCACGTGCACGTGCAATTGCGACACGATGTTGCCGAGGGCGCCGACGTTCAGCTTCTCCACCGAAAACCCGATGGCCGCGCCCACAGCCCGCACCGCCCTACCGGCGGCTACAATCTCGCCCATCAGAACGGTTTGCGCGGCGGGGTCGAGATCCTCGATCTCCCGAAGGCCGGCGCGCCGGGGCGCAAGCACGATCCACGGATAACGGGCGTCGTCTTGCAGCCGCGCCTCGCAAAGGGTGAGGGCCAACAGGAGCCTGGAGCTCTCCTCAAGCCGCGGGTCGAGACGGAACAAGGCCTAGAAGGCGGGGCCGGGCGCGAGGAAGCCGTTCACCACGATCTGCAGCGCCTTCAGGAGGATGATCAGGATGATCGGCGTGATGTCGATGCCGCCGAGGTTGGGCATCACCCGCCGGAGGGGCCGGAGCAAAGGATCGGTGACGGAGTCGAGCGCGGTCACGATCCGGTAGACCGTCTGGTTGCGGATGTTCAGCACGTCGAAGGCGATCAGCCAGGAGATCACCGCGTTGACGATCACCACGGCGATGATCAGCCAAATCAGGGAATTGAAGATGTAGAGCAGCGCGGCGATGATCGGCATGTCGAGGTCCCAGCTTTCCGCCTT
>Ga0116229_10016009_pt1 | contig 10124 bp, 8 predicted proteins | sample S1TSphgellanicum_3_FD_87313 | JGI IMG/M metagenome (GOLD analysis project Ga0116229, IMG submission 87313) | Host-associated microbial communities from peat moss isolated from Minnesota, USA - S1T2_Fc - Sphagnum magellanicum MG | ecosystem: Host-associated > Plants > Peat moss > Unclassified... | reverse complement strand
TTATGAAGAACTCAAGAGTAACATAATTGTTACATTTGCTACAAATTTTGCTTAGATAAGAAGGGAGACAAAAAGGATGATGGAAACAAAAGGGAAAAAACCGACCTCAAAGTTGTTAAACAAATGACAAGAAGAAGTTCTTAAGAATGAGTTGTTACGACAACCATGCTAAGATTTTCTACTATAGCTAGGGAGGAGGAATTAGTAAAGTAACATGAAATAGACAAATCTGCAAAACTCTGCATCCTTTTTGTGCATGTGATCAACCTACTTGGCAACTTGTTGTTACTTGGTGGGAGAGGTTGGCCAAGATCAAAGTGTGGAGGAAGAAGGCATCCATTTCACAGGGTTGCTACTTGGCCATGATCATCGTACAAGACTAATGTCCTAGAATGCATAATTAACAACTTCTCCACTTCCACTTGTTGTAAGTTTTGTGAACGTTTAGCAGATGGCAACTAAGGTTTCTAAAACTTTCGACCTAATTATGTACCATTTTTCAACAAAATTGACAAAATTAGAAAAAATATACTTAATGTTAAATTGGTCCAAGTCTTACGATACAAGGTGCCCTCCAAATATGTTAAGAAATTTCTTGAAGTGCTTAATGTGATGATGAGCTTTTTATTGATCTATCAATCCACACAATTACAATTGCCCACTCCTTCATATGTTAATACCAATGTTGGTTGGGTACCTACTTGGGGCAATAGGAATCAATGGTTCTAATTCCAATTCCAAAAAACCTAACCAAAATCAGGTTTAGGTTTTAAAATTAGCAAAATTAGAACCAACAAGTAGGGTCAAGTATGGATTTGGGAAGGAATTGAGGAGGTTGGTTCGACTTACATGTAAAACTAGAACCCAACTTGGGGGTCAATTCCAAGTGGGGAAGAAAATCGAAATTGGACCAGTTTTGGTCCTATATTTAAGGTTAGGGTTCAAGCATCCACTAATTTCAACTTTCAACGAGTATGGTTGCCTTTTCACATGTTTTGTGGATTGCTTCCTTCTTATTCATTATTATTTTTTCCTTAACAAACAAACTCAAGCAAGTTTTGTTTTTTTAAATGTTCAAGCTCAAGGAACAAAAACTGAAGATAGTTTATGTGTTGAGCTCAAGAAGGTTAAACTTGAAATGATTTTAAAGGTTGAAGTTCACAGAATATTTGTGTTGTGTTCAAAAGAAGTCGTGCAACAAGGCTTAGGAAAAGAGAAAAGAAACTTGAAAGGGGTTTTTTTTGTGTTGTGTTTTCATGAAAGGTCAAATGTTAAAGCTTGGGAGCTTAAGAAAAACCTTGGAAGGAAGCTCAAAGAAAAACTTCAAAGGTTAGTTGTAGATTCAACTTCATCCCTTCTATTACCCATGGTCATGCTATCCTAGGCTCTATAGGTGTTTGTGGTCGTGCTCTCTTGGTGTTCCTGGTCATTATTCTTTTTGGCTTTGTTGAAGTTGGCAAAACTTGAAGTTTTTTTTATTTCTTGTGTTGTTTACAAATTTGTGGCGATGGTGATGGCAATGGTGGGCTTGGCGATGGCAGGTTCACAATGCACAATGGTGATCTTCACTCATGATATGTCCCTCATGTTATTGTTCATTTTTGGTGATGTTCATGGTTTTGCTTTCCTCGGGCTCTGTTGGTGTGTGTGTTCATTACTCTCCTAAGTTTTGTTGGTGTTCATGGTCATGTTCTATTGGGCTCAATTGGTGTTTAAGGTCATTGTTTTCTTCAATTCTGTTGATGTTCATGGTTGTGTTTTCTTGGTCTTTTAGTGTTCGTAGTTGTGGTTTCCTAAGCTCTATATTTGTGTTCATGGTCATGCTCTCCTGAGCTTTATTGGTGTTCTTAGTTGTTGCTCTCCTAGGCTTTATTGGTGTTTTTAGTCATTATTTTTTTGGGCTTTGTTGGTGTTCCTTGTCATTGCCCTCTTAGGCTTTGTTGATATTCTTGGTCATTGCTTTCTTGGGCCCTTGGTATTCATGGTCATGCTTTCTTAAGCTCTATTGGTCTTTTTGGTCATGTTCTCTTAGGGCTCTATTAGTGTTCCTGGTAAGGTTGTCATACGTCTATTTGTCAATCATGACATGATGAACACATTTGAATGTAGATGCACCCCTATGTCATGTCAATATAGGGTCAACCTATGTAAACCTGGGGTCAACTTAGGTTAAAACAAGGTCGGATTGCCCAAAAAATAGTTATAGGTGAACGAAAATAACATCATTCAATTATCGTAAATCCTATGGCAAACAAAAAATTTAGTTACCAACTTTTGGTCACCATAATCAATTACCAAAAAATTTCAATTGTTTAATCTAGCAACTAATTTTTTTTGATTGCCTAGGTTAATAGTCAAATTTTTCGAACACTACCCAAAATAATTTGGGCAACAACTAATTTTTTTAAAAATATCGACCAAAAAAATAATTCAATCATTAGATATGTCAATGGCCACTATCAATCAAATGACTAAATTTTTTTCGACAATTCTAAAAAAAATGTCAAGCTACCTAGACAAAATTCAATCACCAATTTTCAATCGCCATAGTTAGTGACCAAAAATTATCAATCACCCAATTTGGCAACCAAAGGTGATCGAAAATTGGTGATCAAATTTTTTAGGTATTGCCCAAAAAAATCTAGGCAACAACCAAATTTTTTGGGGCAATAACAAAAAACATTTAATCATTGGATCAATGGCCATTATCAATCAAACAAATAAATTTGTTTGGACAACACCCAATTTTTTTTAGCAAACTCACAAAATTGTATTAACGATTATGGTGATAAAAAATTGGTGACCAAAAATTTTCAATCACCAACTATGACAATCAAAAGTTGATGACCAAAATTTTTTGGTTGGTCAGTTCAATGACAAGAAAATTGAAAATTTAGTCACTACTCCTATGGTGACCAAATTTGTTTTCGATGACCACACATAATGAGGGCAGCCCAAATGTAATGAAATTTTTTCATGTGTCAATCCTTATGGATGTAATTGACATGTCAAGATGGATGCCAACATGACACTTGACACAAAATGGCCACATCATGTTAGTTTTGACAACTTTAGTTTCCAATTATGCTTTTAAAAGGTTATGTTGGTGTTTTTGGTTATGTTCTCTTAGGTTCTATTGGGGTTTTTTTTATGTTGTTGCTCTTTTGGGCTTTATTAATGTCCTTGGTCATTGTTTTTATTGGCTCTTGATGTTCATGGTTGTTGTTGTCTTGAGCACCTTCAGCTCCTTATTTTGTGAATGTATCCTTTACTATTATTCGTGTGGAAGGATCATGGATCTTGATGGGGAAATCATAAAGGCTCCACTAGGAGTGGAGTTTTGTTCTTTTGCTTTTAATTTGCTTTCAACATCAACATCACATGCTGATAATTCTACAAGCACAAGTTGTTCATAATTATGGGTTTTGTTGGCAAAAATTTGAGATTTTTGGAAACCTAAAAATGAAATAGCCATAGCTAAGGCGTTTTATGTGTCATTGAACTTTTCTTCACTAGAGGTAAGTTCAAATTCAAATTCAATTTCATAAGTTGAGCATCTAAAATGTGTTGTGTCTTACCCACTTACTCCAAATGCAAGACAAAAAAAAGGTTTAATCAACTATAAATCTACAAATGGGATTTTTTCATTGTGAAAACATTTGGAGGGTAACCATTGGGAGTTTTGGAGTGAATGAACTAATTAGTAAAAGGATATGCTTGAAGGGAAAAAAAATTGAGCAAGAAAGAGGTCTAAGCCAACTCTAATCACTATTTCTACCTTTTTTCGTAATTATATTCCTTATAATAAAATTGGTTGTCATCAAAAACAATTTGAAGAAGATCTTGTGTTGTTCATTGCAAAGGAACTTGTGCCTTTGTCATTTGTAAAGGCTCCTTTTTTTAGGAGATTAATTCTAAAATATAATCCCCGATTGAATTTCCCATCAAGGCAAAAGTTTAGAAATGAACTTTTGCCTATGATTACCAAATGGACAAAAGAAATATTTGTTTTTTTAGCCCTTCAATTGTGTAATACATGCACTATATCTTTTGATCTTTGGATGTCAAGGGGAAGTATTAATACCTTTGTTCTTATTGGTCATTTCTTAAATGACAAGTGGGAGTCTTGTCATGTAATTGTTAGACTTTTTGAAACTATAGACACATTTGAAAATGCCATGGCAATATAAATTAGTGATGTGTTTGCAAAACATGGGCTGAATATTCATGTTTTTGGATATGTCAAAGATGAAGGGAGCAATCTTGCTACCATGACTTCTACATTAACATTTGTTATGTCTTGTGAAGTTTTGGGATTATCAACACCTTTTGTAGGTTCTTGTTGGGGCCATGTAATGTTTAAGTGCTATCAATATGTGATAGTTGACTCCAAGGCATGTGCTAACTTGCTTTCTATTTCAATTAAAAATAATAATCAATTTTGCAAAAAACTATTACTTGGACCACGAAAAGTGGCAAGGGATGGCAAGAATGGCACAAAGCATGTGACTAGCAAAGGTGTGTCTCCATAGAAATTTAAAACTCATGTGTGAAGACTCATTTTGCTTCAAGAGTTGCCCTTTTCCAAGAAACTTTTGAGTTTAAACATGTGATTGCTCTTTGTTATGGAAATCAATAGTTGTTGGTTTTAAAGGTCTTATGTTTAGTCCCCAAGTTTGGGCAATAGCCCAAGTTATTGTTGATACTTTGGGCCTCATGGTTTAGCAATGTGTCCTAAACCAAAGATGAAAATATTGGTTGTTTTTAGATGCCTTAAATGTTGCCATATCACTTGTATGTTAGTTTCGAACCAATGGTTTGGGATTTGATTTTAATGAGACCCAAGATTTTAATGAGGAGCTCCAAGTCTTTTAGCAAAACATGCAAAAACAAATGGTACAAGTCTTAAACACATTTTTGTCTTTTATGCTTTCTTTCTAAAAGACCAAAGCCCATAACATGTTGTGCATGATGTTAAACCCTTGTTATAAGGGTTTGGGGCTAGTCATTCAATTCGTCGGCAAAGAGAGAGCATTGCAAATTGCTAGTGAATATGACTGTCAATTTTTTCTTCCACTTCTTCTTTCTACATATAACTTTTTAAACCCAAATGATACAAGTGTTGGAGCTTCTAGCTTTACATTCTATAGTGTTGAATTCACAAATCTTTATGATCTTATGGAAATTAATGAAGAAATGGCATCATTAGTGGAGAAAAAATAGTTAAACCATTTCAAGTTCAAGAAAGTTATTGAAAAGGAGGCCAAAAATCTATTAGAATGGTGGAAAGTGCATGAGGTACAATTCTCGTATGTTGGGTTTGTGGCTTGACAAGTTCTCAGTATTGTTGGTTCACAAATTGAGGTAGAGAAGGTTTTCAGTGTGACAAGTATATGCACAAACTTTCAACGCTCTTGATTGGGCATAGAGAATTTTGAAATGTTCATAAAACATCTACAAGAATTGAATGGATGATGTTTGAGTTAAGGTCTCGGCATCTATGAAGCTTGCTTCATGGACATGGAGGAGGTCCTTATGGAAGAAAATGAGTGCTTAATTGATTAAGTTGGGCTTTTGGACATCGAAGAAAATGACAATAGATTATAGGTAAGTTTTTTTAGGTTTTAGAAATATGTCAAAGTTCTTTCTTTTTCATTGGATAGTGCTTCTTTTGAATTCAATTTCCTTTGTTTTTTTTCTTCCAGAACTTCAAGCAATGTTGGAGTGGCCATGGAGTGAAGAGTGCCTAACTCTTGGAGATGATATAACCAAATTATTTGTTAGGTTTACTATTTAGGGTTATCCTTTTGTTACACCTCCTAGATTTAGGGTTATTGTCTACCCTTTTGATTTTGGCTTGAGTGTGTGTTGGAGTTAGATTGGGGGTGGCATTGGGTGGAATGGAGAAACTTTCTAGGTTTTTTTGGAGGTGGGAAATAGGAGTCAATTGGTGACTGTTTTGGGGCTGTTTTGAAGGCAAGATTGATATGGATATGGGAGATTTGACTTGAGATATTAGTGGGGCACATTTGAAACTGTTTTCAGGAGTTTTGGGTGAGGGGGAAAATAATCAGAGTAAGGTCTGTTACAATGAAATTAAAGAGGAAGAAAGCCATTTTTGAAGGCGGTGTGATCATTGGTTGAAATTCTAAACATGAAATCAAATGGAAAAATAAATAAAATGATGCTGATCCTTCAGAAATGTTGGGAATAGATTAGATGTTCAGAAATATGATGAAACCCTGCCAAACTTTATAAAAAGAAAGCACCCAAGAGAGGGGAAGAAAAATAAACAAAGGGGAAGGACCAAAGTCCAGGCAAGCAAAATAGCCCAAAAGAGACGTGCCACACCAAGAAAAGGGACACACTATGTATAGAAACCTCCACCAGTTGTGTCAAGCCTATCAACTCAAAAAAGGGAGGTAACCCCCATAAAACTCCAAGCCTAGAAGAATCCTCCCCTGGATCGAGGCACTTCTCAAAATAGATTAGTTTAAAAATAGGCTACATTAGAATTTTAAAATAGGCAAAGTATGAAATAGGTTTGATATTTTCAAACCTTTGTAAAAGAAATTTGGTTGAATAAAAGTTTGCCTCGTATGATTCTTCCAAGTTTTTAATCTGTTTTGCGTATTGGAATCAGGACCTGGAATCGGTTCAATTTGAAACTAAGTTTCAAATTTTTGAGGTGTTTTGCATGTTGGGACCAGAACTAGGGGTTAATGGCAATTGACAGTTATGGAACCAGTACCTGAAACTGGCGAAAATTGAAACTTGGTTCTAAAATCGTGATCAGAATCGCCCCCAAAATAATTAACCGAAATCAGAACCAAACCCTGGTTGCTTTTATATATAAGAAACGAAACCTAACCGAAATCAGTTCCTTGAAATTTTGAGGAATCGTAACTGGCTGTTCCCCCTAGAACCTAACCTAGGGACCCGCCAACACGGGGTAATACCAGATTCCCAGACTCAACATTCGTGACAATGCTTACTCAGCATGGAAGATACCTATGACATTTGTAAGAACTTAGCTTATTAGTACGGACTCTTCTTTGTCTGGATATCACATCCCTTTTTCTACTGTTCTTTCTGATCTTCTCCTGCATGGTGGTACCCCATGGCTGCCTGCTGCTTCTGCACAGTCGTCATGGCTATGCCAGCCATGCCAACAAAGATTTGTTTTTGTTTTGCTTTCCAGTTCTCTGTCATCCCTAAAAGTTGCAGATACATGCGCAATTTGTTCTATTCCAGTGCTCAGCTCTCGTCCAGGTCTTCTGAACTAGTTAGCACATTAGGAGCTGGGCCAGATCCTCTGCACCCACCAGTGCACCATGATTGATGGATGGATGGAAAATAATCAGGAGACAGTTTTCTGTTATGTCACAGTTCCCTAGGTAATCATGGTGGTTAGCTTGCTTGCTTTTTTCTGTTACCTCCCTAAGTTAACAACCCGCTTGCTGGTTGTTAGTAGGTCAGTAATTTCAAAGACCCTTACCTGTGTATAATTAATAAACCGTATACTTTATTATTGTTCACCTATTTTCCCACTTATCTACCTATGCATAGAACCTATTTCAGAATTTTGGTCCCATGTAGACATTTGGCTATATGTAAAACTTACATGAGATTAAAATTTCTGTCTGGTCCATTGTGAATGAAATTTTGATCAGATCTATAAATTGCATAGGATTGAATTTTAGTCTTGTATAATTTGATCAAATATTCGGTCACATGTAGAATTACATGGGACAAAAAATTGTATCCCATGTACAATTGGCACCATAATTTGGTTCCCATGAAATTATTTTTTTATTTATTTGTCTTTTAGTGAGTGAATTTTAAATGATTCAAATAATTATATGTAATTTTAATTACTACGTAATTAATTTCACATCAACACTAATGTCAAAATTGATGTGTCAGATATGACACTAATGTGAAATTGTCATGTCACATCTATTTGAGCAACCCTACACCCAACAAGAAAAAAAAAAGGTTGTAGGACCTCCAAGATGGGCTTAAGACATCTTCCTTAACATCACATATTTTAGGTCATATCCAATTGCACAAACCCAACAAAAGGGTAATTAGTGCGTTTAGATTAAGTTTTGATTCACAAGCTCACATGGATTCATAGGACTCGTGAGCCAGAACCTTGACTTGAGACATGCACCACCTTCCTCCCTATAATACATGGTTTAATATTTGATGAATACCTACCAAACTTTATTAAAACAAAACACTCAATGGAGAGGTAGAACAAGGAACAAAAGGAAAGGCACATATTTATAATTAAGTATTTTTTTAAATTTTTTTAATGAATTAATTGCACTTTCTAATATTTTGTACATCATTTGAAAAAATATGAAAGTTATTTCTTCATGCAAATTTTAAGGGCTCACAAGATATTCAAATGGTATCCAAATTTAACAATTCAAAGCTTTATTTTTTTATGGCCCTTGTAAAACACTTTCCATTTTGTGATATCATGTTCCTTAATTATACTTAATTTAGCCCTTCAAATTTCCATTCAAGTGATTAAGATTTGTTTTAGTGATTTCAATATTGACCCTTCCAACCCTTCAAACTTTTAGTTCCTGCATGAATCTTATTACGAACCTAGCATTGAGCTTGCAACCAAGGTTAAAGTGTAACCAAAAAAGGAGGGATCCAGAAAAACAAAGAGGACACAACACTAACCAAACCTCTCTCGACGCCACCTCGCTCTAACAGAGCAAACACAATGCAATCCCACAACTATGCAGCATACAACTCAAACAAAATGGATCTCAGAGGCAAAATTCCATAATTCTCATTACACATAATGTCTCATACAGAACCCACTCTTCTGCCTCCTCCCCATTGCTACCTCGATTCCTTGTTCCTAAATTCTCATAAAGCTTTCCTAGATCAAGGAGCCGGAGATCTCTCGAGTCACTAATCGCAACGGAAAAAGAGAGCGACCCTACTAGCGTTCTCTAAGCTCTTGGTTGTTTTGTTCTAACCCCGCAGTGTCTCTCCCACTGATCATCCTCCTCTCTACATCCTTGGATCCAGCTTCATGCACAAGCTTCCTCCTCCTCGCTTTTCTCACCAACGGCTTCCCTCCATCCCTAATCAATGTGGCGCCGCTCCTCTTCATCAAACGCGCCGCCATCTTCCTGTCCTCACATCCCACACAGGCATACCACCTTCTCCCATGCACCCCATGCATATCCAGTTTCCCTCTCAAACTAATGAAGAAGAAATCCGCCGCCACTCATCAATGGAAGCGGCCAGATTACCCTGATCAAGGAGTTTGTGTTCACACCAACTGCACAGTCATGGAGTCACTGTCCTGCCACCCGTTGTTCGGCTACAAAAGTTTGACAAGGGGAGTGGGTCAAAAGAATGTTTCCAAACTAAAATACAAATGTGGAAAAATGAGTCCCAACACCTCAAAGTGAATTCCCACTTTGAGAGTTGAAGGTAAGTGATTTTAAATTTTGGAACAAAGTTTGGGAGACCAAACCTTATGCAAATTGAACCCTCTTTAAACTGTTAAAAAGGTTTTGAGGAATACATATCCAAAATGGCTTGCATTTTCAATTAGAATATCTAAAGCATAAGTTAAATAGCCAAGAAAATGGCCAAAAATTAAATTGGTGGTTTTATTTTTAGCCACTAAAATATTTGATATAAGATCTTCTTCACACATGCACATTTATTATGAACTTTTTTTAGGTTTTTATTTATCTTAAGTGGGTGCAAATGAAATCAAACAAGCCAAAGATATTACTTTTAAAAAGGACTACATGTCATTTTGCCCAAAATTAACTTTTGCTATACAAATGAATTTTTGAACAATTATTTTTGCAAATTATTATAATAAATGCTTATATTTGTCCAAGTACATGACATGTTTATTTTTTAATAATTTTTGAATAAATATGAATTTTTGAATGTGTGCTAATTCCTTGAAAATTCAATGTTTCATCTTTAAAAATGATAATAGTTTCAACCAAGGAGTATGAGGCGTTTAGATCAAAGAAGATGTAATCACAGTTTAGATAATGGAATTTTTGTCCATTTTTCCAAAGAATTCATGCAATGAAATGGACATAACAAGCATTCTTATCGAC
>Ga0116229_10016006_pt1 | contig 10127 bp, 9 predicted proteins | sample S1TSphgellanicum_3_FD_87313 | JGI IMG/M metagenome (GOLD analysis project Ga0116229, IMG submission 87313) | Host-associated microbial communities from peat moss isolated from Minnesota, USA - S1T2_Fc - Sphagnum magellanicum MG | ecosystem: Host-associated > Plants > Peat moss > Unclassified... | reverse complement strand
CATGATCAAGTAGATCTTGGAATTATCCTTTGAATTTTGATCCTTGATCAATAAGGCATTAAGCACTAGCCCCAAACCTACTTAAGACCTGTTGTAAGAAAACTTGGTTAGTGTTGTGTGATGACTTGTCCGGTAGCACAACAAGCTCAACCCACTTTGAAAAATGCTCAATCATAATCATGATGTAGACATTACCCCTAGAGGTCTATGGTAATTCTCCAGCTCAATCACATGACCAGCGATAGAACATGCCCTGAATAAGGAGTGGAAAAAGCATGAGATGTCGAGAGGAGAAGGAAATTCTCACTTTATCACATTGTTCACAACTAGCAATGACGTTTTAGACTTGAACATACATACCTCTCCAATTGTAATGAAAAGCAAAAAGGCTATAAATATGTTTAACTCCAAAGTGTCCAAGCTCCAAGTGTACCTTCTAAATAAGACTAAGTCGTTCATGTGGTGGAGGAACCATTATATCACCTTGTGGTAAGCATCGGACAAGGTGATTGTCCCTCCATAAGTAACGTTTGGATCGTTATTGTATACGATCTCGTTGACTTGATGTAACTTGGGGAAGGCATCCCCCATGCTGAAAAAAACCTCATAGTGTCCAAATCCTCCCATATATCCACAATGGGATGTTCAACTAGGTTACATTATAGTAGTGCAAGATAACTAGATGCATAAGATACATGTATTGTTGAAATCTAATTGAAGTCTTGCCTAGCTTCTAAGAAATCCATGTTTTGATGTGTAATACCAGGTCGATGAATAACCTTGAACTCATACTCTTGAAATATAAATGCCCAACGAACTAACTTACTAGTAAGCTTGTCATTGGTCATCAACCATTTGATAGGCTGGTGGTCAGTATACAAAGTGAACTTGGTGCCATAAAGATAGGGCCTGAAATGTATGACGACCCATACAACAACAAGACATTCCCCTTCATATGAAGAGTAGTTGTTCTCAGCTTTGTTATTTCGAGATACATAGGCAATAACATTTTTTTACCTTCCTCATCAAGTTGGCCAAGAATAACACCAATACCAAGAACACTCCAGTTAGTGTGTAGAATGAAGACCTTGCTAAAATTAGGTCTCCTCGGAATGGGGAACTTTGAAGCTTTTCCTCGAGTGTGTTGAAAGTTTCCTGAACCTTACTCCATGTCCAAACAACATCCTTCTTTAACAATGTAAAGAGAGGATGAACAATAATACCAAAGTCTTAGACATAAATTTTGTAATAATTACATAGTCCAATGAAATTCCTCAAAATGTGAACATCAGTAGGATTGGCCATCTCCAAAATGGCTACTACTTTGGCCCAATGAGCCATCATACCATTTGGCAAAATTTTGTGTTCAAGGTAAACTACTAAGGTGACAACAAACTCACATTTTTTAGGATGGATCTTCATATTAACTTCATGGAGCTTCTTGAATAACTCCTCAAGATGAGCCAAATGTTGCATGAGTCCCTTGCTACGCACTAGGACGTCATCTATGGATCACTTCAGGAAATTTGCCCTTTGGAGAGCCTAGTCCATGACTCGCTGAAAGAAAACATGTGCATTCTTCAATCCAAAAAGCATCACAAGCCATTCCCACAACTTGTTGTTTCCATGGAATGTCATTTTTTTGCAATCCTTTGCAATGAACACAATCTAGTTAAAGCCTTGTCTCAAATCCATAATTGTGAAAATGTTTGAGTCTCCAATGCTATTCAACAATTCTTCAGGGTGGCCATGGGGTACTCGTCTTGAGGTGTAACTAGGTTCAAAGGCTTATAATCCTTGGACATCCTTTTCTTAGTCCATAATCCAGTTGAATCTTTCTTTGCTAGCATTACTATAGTGGCTATGAAATCAAAACTTGATGGTTGAATGAAACCAGCCTCATGGAGCTCTTTGCATCTTTCATCTACTAATTTCCATTCATGTTTGCTCAACCTATGCCTCCTCCGATAGATGGGTGTCTCATCTGTAAGGTCTATAAAAAACTGCATGGTCTTACACCTACTTAAGTCTTTCATTGAGAATACGAACACATTCTCATACTTAATTAACAAGTTTGTGACCTAGTTTCTCTCCTTCTTGGTGAGTTGGTTCCCCATAATGAAAGGGTAGTTGGAAACTCATGGAATGGAGTTGGAAAATGTGTTTGAAGAACCTGGTGTATTGGGTTCTCCACTATCCAACTGCGCAGATTTGTAGAAGGTTGTAATTATTTCTCTAGAAGCTAATGTTCCTCTCAGTGTATCACAAACAACTTGAGTCAAATTACATGGTACCTCTTCCCCCCAACATTAAAAGTGAAATGTAGAGTGTTGAAGATAGGCAAGTGTACTTGGTCGAGGTGCCATGTAGTCGCATCGCCAAAACTGTAAGTTGGTTGAATTAATGTTGGTGTTGTGTACATTTGAAAGAATACACAGGTTACCAATAACCATGTAAGGGAATTTAGGTCCATGCTTCTCCCTAGTAGAATGTTACATTCCAATTTAGTCACCTTGTGTGAATAGTAATGCCAATTTGGAACCCCATAACCCTTTCTCTTTCTTTTGGGTTTAATTCATCCCAAGTGCTGAAGCATGACGATACACTAGGCCTGGTCCATCTCCCTAAAAAGCATGTGCTCCTAGGAAGGAAACAAAGCTGGGCCAAACACTTCTTGATTTTCCTATTATGTTCGCAGGAAACCAAGGAGGTTTTTTTTACCTTGTAACTAGTTGGTAGGAGCTTTAATCATCCAATATGTGAAAAACCTGTAGGTTGAGGTCTCTAATGGTGTATCTCAAAGCCAACTATAGAACTGAGAGTGGTGCAAGGTTGGTCCATTAGTTGCACAGCCGGTGCGCATAGGAACAGCATTGCGCCACATCGAATAGGAGCGGCTTTCCAAGGTAATGTTTGACCAGCATGTAGTGCTCCCGGACTTTTTTTCTTTGGTCAAGTTGAAAAAGGGTGTTCTAATTACATACCACACGTAGGAGAAATGGATTAAGCCTAGGTGATCAGTCGTACCATGTCCATGAAGAGATTAGATCTTGTGTCATTCAAGCCTTCTCCAAATCTAGCCGTCGAAAATCCTTGACACTCCCAACTTAAAATGTCCATGGGGCCAAATAATTCCATATGCTTCTTCTGAATTAGTTGTGTGTCTAAAGGCAAGAAAGTGAAACTGGCCTTCCATGCGGTGGTTACAAACTGCTGTGGAAATCTGGCTGTGAACTCCATCATTTTCGATGCTGCCACTTACCTTGCAATAGGATCAATGTCTATGTAAAAATACTTCCTAACCACCATCCTTGATTATAGTAAGGCTTCGAGACCTGTACCAATATCACCAAAGAGCTTTAATAATGTAATCCCCTCCTTAGGCGATGTCTAGGTGACTAGTTGACGAAGTACTGGCTTAATCAGTTTGCCATGGCTCTGCATGTTCTCAAAACTAAACAAAGGTTTGACCAAGGGCTTGTGGGTTGCTTTGAACCTCTGTAAAACCTCTGGTCCATGTTGAATGTAAGTAGGAACCACCCTCAAGCTTTTTAGTAGCTTGGGCGTAAGCTGTCTTTTTTTTATCTCCCTTTATCCACTCGTGGCTAGCTTATTGGATGTAGGAAATGGTGTGTGCTTCCTTGAGCATACAATGGTGAGTCATATCATTATGCTTCCTATGTAAATCAAGGTTTAGGTTTGTATCCCAGGTGGCCATCAGTCTCTCAATCCACTCGATAATGAGCATGTTTGAACCAATTATCAATTGTGAAACCTGGTGGAAATAAGGCCTCTTGCCCAATGAACACATCATAATTGGTGGCATTGGTGACTAAACATTTGGCATGTAGGCAAAGTTCTTGATCTATAGTTTCATTGAAGTTAAGTGCAACCAAATCCAAGCTTTCCCCAAGTACCTCCTTTATGCTCCCACTAGTAGTACGAATTTGCCACATAAATTTTCGTAGTTTGGAGTCGAGCATGCCCATCTTCTTGGTGAATTGAACTTCAAGAATCATTGGTTGGGCACCTGTATTAAGAAGTACCACACTGGGTGTATGTCCTCCCACCTAGATTACTGACTTGGTATTGTTGACAATGGCAACTCCGGTGGCGATGGAAGTTCTTTCAATAAGCACCACCTTCAAAAATGAGTGAGAGACTTTATGGAAAGAATGGTTATCCACAACGCCTTTGCTAAGTAACAAATCCACAAATGAGGTGTTCTTAGCTCCCTTTTGATATGTGACTATAAAATTAGAAATAGAGTGCCCACTAGTTTAACCATGCTAAAATTAGTGACTAGATTACAAATGCCATTTACAACATGTGAGCCAATCGAGTCTCTTTCCAAGGTGTTGGATGGGACCCCTGTAGCATGTGGATTATGGATTGGTAGAAAACCTGATGTAGTGTTCGGGGTATCCTTTAGTACTGTAATTATGTCCCTGGTGCTTAGTTTCAAATCTTGAAAACTAAATAATGGTGTACTCACAAGCTTTTACATTCATGCATTTGAAGTTGGCACTCCATAAGTTGATTAGTGGAAAATTATGTGTTTTCCTAATGTACATGTACTCTTGGGACACGAGAATTTGATGCCCTAGTAGCTAGTGGTGTAATAGTCTCCTCCCCCCTCGCCAACAAGGTGTGTTCTTCTTTTGTGTTGAGAGGACAAAAAGATTGTGGCATGACTGCTTGAATTTTTCTAGCCTTGTAATAGGACTTAAACCATATGCAAGTCCATTAGTTTGAATTACCTGCCTAATGGTAGAAACTTTAGGTGCCACACTAGCCTCTTATGTCGCGAAATAGGAAGGGTAAAAAAAGTGGCAAATTTTGGTGTGAAACTAGAATTGTGTGCATTGGAAAGAACATATTCCCTAACCATGGCATTGTGTGAGAAGCCATAGAACGACCTAAAAGGTCCCTCCCATGATCCTGAACCTTATACAAGTTGGGCATGACTAATTGGTTGGGAAGACTTGCTTTTTATATTAACAAGTTGGGCCCTTAATGATTCGAGTTCATTTTGCAAAATTTGAATTTGAGTGGCATGGGTTTGAAGCACCTCCCTCTTGTCAACATTGTGCCCCTTCTTCTTAGCATTCTTACTAGAATTACCCTTGGTGGGGAAAGCTTGAGTGGAAGGCTGAGGTGCCTTGGCTTGTGGTTGAGGGGCAACAGAAGATGCTGGTAGATTTTGTTGTGGTAATCGAAGTTGCTTCCATTTGGGGAACTTGGGAAAACAAATAGCTTCTTGATGTCCCTCTTTCCCACACTAATCATGAAAAAGATCCTTGGAAAGAATGTTGCATTCACTAGCTTTGTGGGCAGGATGGATGCAGCCGAGTGCACCGCTTTAGCCCTTGAAGAAAAATGTGATGATTTGGTTGGCGCAACTAGTGGAAGCTTAGGCCTTGAATGTGATGAAGGCTTCATAGTATTGGCCTCATAGTGTGCATGAGCCAACTTTAGGTTTTTAGAAATGTTGTACACATCTAACAAAGTGTACAAGTCTCCAAATTTCCACAAAAACCTGTTGCAAAACCTGCGCATGGAGTGTTGGAATACTTTCCAATAATACCAATGGCCAACTTCCAGGTCTGTGATGCTCTGAGTATCTTCTTTAAGCTTGAGAAGCCTCCTATAAAACATCTTAAAGGTTTCATCCTTTTGCCGAAAGAAGGTGGTGAGCTACAAATTTTTTTTAAACTTTTGATTGGAAATTCTAGCTTAAAAACTCAAAAGAATTCCCCCATTAAATCAGCAAAAGTTGGTGCATCGATGGTGGGAGGATTGTTTGTAGTAGCAACAATGAGTTGTTGAAAAGAAAGGTTTACTGAAATAAGTATTGGATTATTGGGCACAATCCCATGATGTGTAATGGTAGCTTGCAATGCAACTTGAGAGGTGGTGGGGATGGCTTTGGCATAAGCTGGATTAGGGATCTGGGTGAAGCCCAAAATCCTCAGAAAATGTTGCTTGTAGACATCCAATGCCTCATAGTGCACATAATGGGCCAATTGTTTGAATGCGAACACCTTGGTGTAATTAGCGCCATACCTGAATTCTAATTCATAAACCACAATCGAAAAAGTTGCCTTGAATTCCCTCAAAGAAATGGTACTTAGCCTTCTATTGAACTTCTCAATTCTCCAAAGGAACTATTGACCTCCATGGTGTATATGGTGTAGAGGTAATAACTTGCAGCAGAATATATGGTGATGGTGTGAAAGTTGGTGTGGCAACATGCATACCCCACTAATTAACCCCTCCAAATGGATTCTAATGTACCATTGATGTAATGTAACTTGAACCTGAATTCTTGGTAGGAGTTGTACTGGATGACGATGGCGCTGTAGACATTTGATGGTATTGTCGTGATCATCGTGAGCTTAAAAAAATCGACTCAAATGATTGTGTGTTACTTTGTAGCTCATACCTTGGCTTTGGTTAAACAATATTGTTTTCATCATCCAAGGACATGGTGTTGTCCCATGCCCTAAAATTTTGTAACAATACAAAACATTGGCTATAAAATTCTAACACAATTTATGCAATTAAATGCAACCATAATGGAAAGGTATCAAATACGTATGTACACAATACATATGGTTTGAAGAATATGGTGCGTCAACGAGGATGAATGGCGACGGATGGACGTTGGTGGATAAACGTCTGTGGATGTAACTACGATGGACAACAAACAAAATGGCAATGAATGGTGAACAAAATAGAACGGAATGGAACACGTTTGCGACAGACTACACCAACAACTGCATCGATGACAATGCTACACAGCGGTCTATGTCCATGAGCTCTACAGCGATGGTATGCCAAAAAAAAAAGAATTTTTAAAAAATGATTTTCTTCTTTTTCTTCTTATTCTTCTTCTTCTTTTTCTAGAGCTGTTACATGGGCTATTCACTACATGATTGCAAGCTCAAAAACCAGATGCTAACCTCAAAACCCATGTATGAGGAAAACAAGTGTATGTGGGTTACATCACCTGGTGTAGATCTTGTATTGCAATCAAACCTTGTGTGTGTGTGTGTGTGTGCGTGCTCCCAAGACCTAAAGTTGGTAGTAAAACAAGCTTTGGAGTTGCTCACTCCTTCAACCCTCTAAAATTCCAAAACTCAAAACTTCACAACTTATAGTTTGTTTTTAGTGTCCCTTTTCCCTCGCTTGCGCTACTACTAATTATGGTTGTTATTGTTCTTGTTGTAGCTACAATACAAGAGCATAAAAAGGAAAAAAAATAACATAAACTCAAGAACACAAAAAACCAACAAGCAAAAGAAACCCAAGAAACTCAAAGCCAGGAAAAATTTGCCACTTTCAACATTAAGTGATAGAGATTAGTTTTTCTATAATTAAATTAAAAAGAAAGAAAGAAAATGTAGTGTATATAAATGGCAGTCGTGCAATAGCCGTCGTGAGCATCTATAAATCTAGTCGAACTATGTAGGAAACTCTCCTTGACAAAGAAATTTTAGAAAAACTAACAAGAGAAGGGAAGAGCTTGGCCTTTTATACAACCGTCAACAAGCTAAAATCCTAAACAAGCCATAACCCTAAAACACCTAACAACGTATAATAACCTAAGAACGTACATTAACCCTAAAGACATGATTGGCATGCCCGTAACCGGTCATCATGTATAAGGCCATGCATACGAGCATGACAACATGTTGCACAAAACTAATAAGTGCATTGGAGTTGTGTCCCTGGTCACCAAAGAAGATTGGACAGATGTATGCCAAGATGTGAAAAACCAATGCACTTTTGCTACAAATGGTTTAATACTTGAACTTGACAGAAGGTTTCCGACACAAAAGCTCATGAATACAATTGGCATTATTTACCCTCAATATTGGGTACAATCAGAAGTTGCCCTAAGTTCCCTATGCATCTACAAATTTTAAAATCACACTATTGTTACTAGAGATTGATTGAACTAGATGCCAAATCACATGCGGGTTAATTGGATCATGTGTTACTTAAATAACAATCTAGTTTCTTTATGACCACCATGTAATCCAATAGTGAAGCTACCATGAAACCCCCACATGACTACAATCCAACCACTTTAATATGGATATATATTCATCAATTATTTATATCTACATCATATGTGTTTCATTTTGAGTGATTTAAAATGTTATAGGAACACCATTTGAAGTTCTACAAATTATCTTTCAACTTTAATAACAACAAAACAACATATAAATTTTTTTGTGGGTGTTTGGGAATCGACCTTTATAACGTTTGGTGGTTTGTTTTTAAAGTTCTTGACCCCTCTATTTTGAGGGGCCATAACTTTTTCAATTATATTCCACTTTTGACAATTTTTAATGCAATAGACGCGCCAATAGGAGGGGTTCGAATTTTGTTTAAATGTTAAAAACAATGGAGCCCCCCCCCCCGGATCTAACCTACCTTGAGCACTTAAGTGTTATAATTACAACTCAATTGTAACTAATGAACAATTAAAAGATTTAACCCATGTGCGTTGTCTTCGAATCCCATGTTACAAACTATATAAAAAAGGCTTGTTCTTTTATGTTTTCACATTAAAATACATGTGTCATTTTAGGATGAGTTGGAAAAATCTTAATTTAAAGGCAAAACATAAAATATAAAATAAAATTTCATGGCTATTCTTTAATCCATTTAGTCTTGTGCTTTCCTACCTACTTACCTACCTAGATAAATAATTAGGTAGGTAGGCTGGTCCTAGGTAAATATGTAGGTATGTAGGTCTTAAGACCTACCAACCTACCTACCTATGGTTATGTATGACCTACCTAGCTACTAAAATAAATAAATAAATATCCAAAATATGCCATGTGGCAATTTTTTATTGTGCCACGTGTCAAAATTTTGGACCGTCATTAATAATCATAATGGACAATGGAGATCAATATTATGAATTTTTTATGTTCAAAAATCTTCATAATGTCACGTGTCAAATTTTAATAAATGGATAATAATTGATGATGTTAGCATGACCTCATGGGTGTAGTTATAATGGAATTGAATAGTGGTTGAAAATGAGTCATTTTGACTAAATTGCAATTGAGTTGCAATGAGTTGCATCATATATACAATGAGTTGCAACTTTGCAACTCATGCAATTTGTCCATTAGAACTCACGATTTATAAATATAGTGAGTTGTAAGTGTTTGTTGCAACTCAAAAATTGAGTTGCAAGGCTAGTTGCAAAACACCCTTTTTTTTCATAATGTGAATGTATTTTTTCTATTGTCACTTTCATGAAGTCCAAATTGAGGAATTGACTAACTATTCATTTGGATCTAGTGGTTAGATTGTATGCTCATGACTTTTTCATGTTGTAGACTTTTCCATTCCAAATTGCCATAATAGATTGGAACGAGGCAAAAGTTCAATATGGGTTGGAGTTGTTGCATTTTGGAGCAACAGCTTTGTGTGAAAACAACTTACATTTTCATGGTGTCTTCATAATTTTTTAACTCCTGCATTTAAGCAAGCGCATTAATCCTAACCGGTATTTGTCATTTGTACCATTTCATGTGGTTTGTAGATAGGGGTACTAATGTGTTATGTTTTGTAGGTTCGCCTTCCATTGCAATTGGGCAAAATTCTTTTCTAAACTAGGGTTCGACTCCCTTGGAAAGCACTACACATTAATTGTTAGATGTTTGTGATGGCTATTTTCTAACTAGGTGTTTTTAAACTATGCAAATATGGGGATGCTTTAGTGGGATTCTCACCAAATCATCCAACATAGGAAGCTATTTTTTTTCAACTATAGAGACTTAGACAATCATGTCAAATAATGGGTTTTTGTTTCAATTGAATACACACTGAATTTGTCTAAAGATCCTTCCAAAAAAATGTACATATTTTTTTATTATGAAGTCTAAATAGTGGAAACATGGTTAAAATGTAATTCCTATTTCTTTGCATTCAGCTTGAAGTTATTAATCAAGCTAAACATTAATTACAAGTTTGAGTAAAAAAGGGGTTACCTATCTTTTGGACTAAAGGGATTGAGTTATGGGTTTAGTATTGCTTATTTTGACAAAATTAGTGGAAAAATGTTTTGTGAAAAAATCAAACTTTATTGCCAAATTGTT
>Ga0116229_10016004_pt1 | contig 10128 bp, 3 predicted proteins | sample S1TSphgellanicum_3_FD_87313 | JGI IMG/M metagenome (GOLD analysis project Ga0116229, IMG submission 87313) | Host-associated microbial communities from peat moss isolated from Minnesota, USA - S1T2_Fc - Sphagnum magellanicum MG | ecosystem: Host-associated > Plants > Peat moss > Unclassified... | reverse complement strand
CAACTTTTTGGCTCGACCCATCAAAAAGAGATTACCACTAGTTTGAAAATGAAAATTTACATTTGAGGGTTGTCTAAAGTTACAGAAGTTGAGATTTTTTGACACCAATCAAGAGTCAGAACCGGTTCTGATATTTGAAATCCATTGTTGGAAAGGTAAGAACTGGTTTTCCAAGTTTTTAGAACACTGGTAAAGGGTCAGAACTGATACTTCGATGTTTGAGAACAAGAGTCAGTGAAGGGCCTATATATACCTCCTGACCCTCACCCACCCAGCAGTTCTTTCTTTGAAAAAGAGACAACAACCCAACACTGGTCAAAAGTTCAAGCAATGTTCAATCTCTATTTTCAAATCCTTAAACCTTAAACCCTATTTCAAATCCTATAAGGTTATGCTGCAAACACACACTGATGAGCCAAAACTTGCCCACCCCCAACAAGCTGCAGCTTTGTTTATCAGCTGTCTTCTTGTCATCATCCCATGCATTGGAATAAAGTGTGTATTCTACAAATTTTAAAGGAGGTCACTTTGATTGGCTTGGCTCATCACTTTGTTTTTTTGAAACATTGGGTGCTCCCCAATGTTGAAGCACAGAGAGGTGCTTCATGTACTTATAAGCTTTCTGCTCTTGGGTACCTAGTAGGTACTTTTGCTTGACTACTTTAAGCATGAAATTGACCAACCTAACTAACTCACGTACTTGGCATTTGGCAGCCTTCCTTTCTGTACCATGTGATCATTTTAACACTTTGCTCTTCAACAAAGATTTGTGACATTCTGCTATTGTGGTTTTTTCAGCTTTGTGATACTTTTTAGTGTTGTTTTTACAGGGATTTTAGAGCTTTTAGGTGATTGATTTACAACTAGATTCCACTTTACCTTGCCTACTACAATGTGCCTGCAAAGTCAGGCTATGGAGATGGATGCACACTGCCTGCTTTTGCCTGCTTGCCACCCACGGTTGTTGCAGGCTATGTGAATGGCTCTTCCTGATTGGATATCCACACCCCAGTTATATCACATATTAAGCTTCCTGTATGTGATTCTCGGTGTGGATGAAAAGTAATCCATATTCATTCTTTGTATGGATGAAAAGACATCCTTGTCTATCTCCTGAGGAGCAGTTTATAGATGTAAAGGGTATTAGTTAGATCCGATAATTGGTTCGAGGGTTAACAGGTTACCATGCCTCAGCTAATTTTTGGAAACCAGTTATCTATATCCATTCTGTATATGGATGAAAAGTGAACCTCATCAATCAACCTGCTGAGCAAGTTATGGATGTAAAAAGATGTCAGTTATGTCCGGTAATCAGCTTGAGGTTGCTGGTTACTGTGCCTTGGCTATTTTTGGTAACCAGTCACCTCTCACTGGTTACCTAGTCCATATAGAGTCCAGAACTCGGAGAAAGTTGTTCAGACTCCAGGGTTGCTGGAGTGCATTTCAGGGTTGTTGCCTCATAACCTAATAATCCAGATGTGGCAGAACAGACAACTCTAATGAGGTAGGCATATCCTATTTTGCATGTGTAATGCAGGATTTGTGTGTTTCCAAGTTGGCTTGTTGTAATGGGCTGAATGGGTTTGTGTGCCAAATTGAAACCCATAACAACTGCCCTTCAGTGAGTACCACTGTCGGGCGGGTATTAGAAATTGCACCAACTCCCCATCCAGTCATCAGGCCAGTTCTTCCTAAGGTTCATAGCCACGGTTCTCAAAAATCAAAGAACTGATTCTGAAATGTAGCTCGGGTTCTCAATTTTTGTTCAAAAAAGTCGAATAACCACCCAAAAACCATCAGTTCTCTACCAGTTCTTTTTTGAATACCCGCAAGTGGAGGTTCTTTAATTCTTCCTCAAAAAAAAAACCAGGAACAGCCTTATTAACCAGAACCAAATACATGGCCAACACCCGTAAGTTCTTGCAAGTTCTGTCAAACTCCTTGTCTGCCATGTACCCTTGAAAGCATATCCAAATTATACTATAAAGAAGAGAACATGTGCTCCAGTCTAGGCTCTTTCAACAACTTTTGTCTAGATGTTCAGGGACATACTAAAACACCCTCTTCCATTCCAGAGTCCACAACTAGTACTTGCTGGTATGTGTACCAATTCTAACTACCTCCGGCCAATATATTTACAATTTAATACTACTACCCATTGATCACACTTTGTCCATATGTGATCCTGTGGATCAATAAGAGGTGATGAATTTGGTTTCCATCCAAGGATGTACCAAACCAAACTCCCCATGTTAGGATTAATGTTGTAAGCAAAAGGTGGGAACATTAGGAGCTGGCTCTTGCTTCTCTTTTGAGTGAAAGAAATGGATTGGATGTCTAACAGCAAACATTGTTGGAGGTGTTGATCAGCTTCATTGTTTTGTTTGTGTACGTATTCTTATCTCTTATGTGTCATAGCTTGAAGTGTACTCACATGGAAGACTTAGGCAAATATTCAATCTACCTTTTGTCCTGCCTTTTGAGTGACCCACGATATCATTCTATTGTACCTTCAGGTAGATCAAGATGCAATAGCTTTAGTACACTTTGATTTGGAGTTTGCAGACTCGTAATTGTCTACCAATACACACAAATTTGCATATGGATTCCAGATGATGACCTTGTACTAGACAACTTCTTACTTCAAGGAAGTGATACAAACCACTTCCATTGCTTCTTACCTGGGTAACATTACAAAAATATTAACTATTTTTCTAGCTTGAAAAACAACATTCACAATGTTATGTTCATGTTTTATTATGAACAATTCTCCAATTTTTTTCAGAAATTCTAATACTAATAATGGGGTAGGGTATCTTCCATGAGTTCCTAAACATGAGTCCACCTCTCTACCTTATTTGCCAAGCGTTTTTAGTAGCTCTCAACATTGCTTTTTACTTGGCCATAATTCCTTTGGATGACCACATTAGTATCTTGATTCCAAAAGGAAAAGTTCTTGACTGCTCATTATGCACATTTTATTCTTTAGCTTGAGTTCACATGGTACAATACAACACTAGTAGGGGCATGTTATTCATGAAGATCAACAACATGAGCAATGCTCAATACATATGAGCCATGACAATGTCTTGAAATCAATATATTTCAATTAAGAAAATGTTGTGTTTTGAGTAAAATCATGTTGTTTTTTAACTAAGAAACATGGTTGCACTTTTAGATGATTATGTTTAAGTAGAAACGTATTTTGTTTCTCATATTTTGATCTATAAGATGCAATTGATATTTCAATCAACATTATCAACAATGAAAGCATTGGGATGCAATGGGCCTTCTAGTCTTGCATTCTTCAATTGATGATAGTTATCCATTGTGAAATAATATTTTTCTCTTTTTCTAATGTATTGACGTGAATGACATATTTAGTTCAATAAGTTCACCACCCATAATTTAGTCCTTTGAATATTATTCTTATCTATTTTCATGCATTATTTTTCTAGTTGTTTTATGGATGTCTTGTTCACACATAAGCATATTTTCAACAATGCCTATTGGATTCCATGAGTTTACGGACATACCATTTGTTCTTGCCATTGCATAGAAAACAAATGGATCTAATCTTTGGTTCTTCACCATGAAGTCCTTTTAATGAAATATTTTTAGTGAAAATGCATTTGTGGCATAGACCATGCACAAATTTGTTTTAGACATGGATAGTTTTTTTTCACTATAACATATATGGAGAATGTATTTTTAAAGATAGAATTGCCTTCTAGTGGAAATACACTAATAACCCTTCTTCTCAAAACCTCCCTTCTTTGATGGTGTTTTGCATGGACCATTACAAATGTTATTATTTAAAACAATCTTTCAAGTTTGTTCAACTTGTTTTATTTGTAAGTTCTTTAAAATGAAATCTTGAAAATTTCTCATATTAATTTGTGACCATATTGGCCATTGTACCAAATTATGTTTAACAACAATGAAAACATATTAAAAGTTAACTAATCAATGATGTTACAATGAAAATAAAGTGAAAACAAACATGAACCTAATAGAGTTGTAATCCACGATAACATTTATTTTGGGGAAGAGGTAATTAATCAAAGAATTGACAAAACAAAAGAAATGTATAAATGCTTTAAAACCTCAATTCACAACATGACTTGATTATAAATTATGACTTCTAGGAATCCAATTAGGAACACAAGTTGTAAATGCATAGTAGTTATATACATTGTTCTTATTTTTTATATATGTTAAAAAATAAAATTTTATCTCTAGTAACTTAGTTATGCTAGTAGGGCAACTTAATAACTTTAAAAGTTACTAGTAGTAGGTTTACTTATTACCTTCATTAACTTAAGAGTTGGCCCAACTAGTTTAGCTAGTTTTAGCATGTGGTAGTTGGAAAATCACTTTAACTAATTTTAGTTAATTCTATAAGGGTAGTTGGTCAACTTGCTAATACCAAAAGTAAAAATGTAGAAGAGGCTAATTTGGAGAGTTTGGCTAAATTGTAAGAAGGGGAAGGTGAGAAGACTCGTACATTTAGAGGAAACAGATCTTTTTAAAATTATCTTCTTCTCATTCTTATTTCTATATTTTTCTCTATCTTTCAATCTTATATGTTCTATTCTTAACTATTGTGGGTGATTGTATTTGGAAAAAAAATTACCCTGTGCAATGGATATGGTATTGGAAGGTGTGTGGGAAAAATTGGAAGCTATATTGTGTATGTTTTTGGGGGTGAAAAAAAAAATAGTTCCTTAGATGTAAGGTGGTAATCAATGATGGGCACTTTGCCATCTTTAAATATAAGTCTTTAGAAAAAAGAATAAAGGTATTTCAAAGAGGATAAATACCTACATTCTACCCCTAGTGTTATTTATTGTCTTTATTCCAATTCTAGAGATATTTTTGGTGCCAAACAAATTGGTACTAGGTGGCAATTATGCTAATTTTGTTGCAGGGTAGAATTATCGCTAGTGGGAATTGTTGTTACTTCTCTTTGTAAGAAATTTGATTGTTTTTAGTACAATTTGAATAGTTGTAATACTCTTCAGTTTTTATTTTTCTTTGTTCTATTCAACAATTGGCAATTACTAGTGACCTAGGCAGTAATTATAAGCCCCTTTATTGGCCATAATATTTACAATAATATCATGCAATTGTATGAAATAAATTTTGGAACGAAAAGGAAGCTATGCATAGATTAAGATGAGAGGTCAATTATGATTTTGATAAAGCAAAATTCCAATGATGAACACATGTTTTGCCATTTTATTTATTTATTTATTGCACTCCTTTCTATGAATTTACACCATGCATTTTGCTTATTGTTCCTCACCATCCTTGAAATCTTGGTTTCAATTCCAAATAATGTCATGCAATGTGTATTCTTCACAATTTGTTTTTGATTTTGGACATACATTCTTTAACCATTGATTTTTTTCCACATTGCTATCAAATTTGCTTAAGCCCTAAGGCACCGAGTCACATAATTCAAGTTGAATGATCAAAATCTCTAGGTTTTAAAAGTTTCCTTGATTGCATTTTGGTTTTTGAACTTAGAATAATCCAAAGTTTAAAAAGTTTCCTTGATCTTAATTGGGCTTTCAATTTGATCTAATTTTTCCATTATCCATAAATTGGGTTTTACATCATGTCATTTGTGACCTACATCATGATCTCAATGGTCATCTTACCAATGATTGCATAAGTATTTCCCACACATGAATTTCTCATGTTTTTGGGTGCTATTCATTTGAGGTGAATTAAACATTGAAACAAATTCAAACATGTTAAAGGACAATAATCATGCCAATTGTCATTTTCATTTGATGGGAAAGCTCCAAATTGAGCATCCTTGATAAATCTTGTGCAAGCCCTGCATTCCATGTGCAAATTATTGAATTACTCTAAAACATCTTGACACCATTTGGAACCATACTTTGTTCAAGTTCCTTTCACAACCATGGGGGCTTGTGAGATTTCCTTTGATAATTAAAGTTAAAACACCACTCCTATGTTTTCCTAGATGCTTAGAAACATTATACCTTGCATGACACTTACAACCAAAGATTGAAAATTGAGCCCAAAAATAAATCATGCATGCAATGTGCATGACCATCACAACAAGATTTTGCACATGATAACCAAGGAAAAAAACTCTAATAGTTCAAGAATTTACACTTGATAATCAAGAGAATTTCTAAATAATAATATTTTTTTTTTGCATCCAATAGTAAGAAAATCATGAAAACAAAAGGGGTCATGTAAAAAAAATGAAAAATTCATTTGTGGGAAAACTTATGCATCCACTAGAGACATCATCATCATTGAGGTCATTGAGTGCAACATTGATTACAACATGTGATATACGAATGATTCTTTTGAAGCAAAGAGAGTCAATAGTGAACTTTGTTATTGGGTGAAACATATTACAAGGCGGCCATTTTAGGCAAGAAAATGTCCTCTCTTTTTAGTACATTTTATATTATTTTGGGGGCAATTTTTTGATTTCATTTAACATTTTGATAAACATATAAAATTGATTTTGATACAATGGCCTTCAACATAATTCTTGTTATTTTTCAATTGAAAGTAATTTTTCAACAATTGTTTTTTCAACATAGTTATGCTCAAGTTTGAATGAAAAAATTCATCAAAATGTTTTTTGTGAAATCACATGAGTGGAATTTTTCATATGGAATTGAAATGGTACAATCAACTCATATTCAATATATGACTAAGTACTTCATCAAGTTTTGTAATTATTTCAGTATTTTAAAAATATGTTTGCACTTTTTAGCATATTAGTACATGTATTAATTTTTCACAAATATATTTTTAATCATTTAATATCAATAGAAAAATGTAGTTTATTTTTTATTGCATTATTTAGTAGTTGAACTACCTCCTTATTTTGAGTATAATTTATGAAAAGCTCTTTTAATATTGGCTTGGTGGAAATTGAAAGTCACATAGTTTCAAAAAATGTATTTTTGACAACATTTTTGGTCATTGTAGTGTGTTGTCACCCTATTGCATTATGGGAAGTGAGAGAAAGACTATTTTGAATTTTTTTTGTGAAAGCAAAAATAAATTTACAAAAAATTGAAAAGATGCAAAATGAATTGAAAAATTAGATTTCATAGTATGTAATTTTATGAAAGATTTGTAGGTAAATATCAATGGCACATATAAACATAGAATATTTTATTAATATTATACCTATGATTGATGTTAAACAAAAAATAAGTCACAAAAGGTTTAATTGTTGAAAATCGAACTCCATTTTCTAAAATTTCATTCGTTGAACCTCATATATATATATATATATATATATTCAACAAATAAATGTATTGATTATCAACTATAGGTATGGATCAATGCATGTTGTAGTACATACACATCCTCAAAAACCTTATCATGTTCCATGTCTATACCATGTTTCTCTCAGAACACTATGACTAAAATGACAATGGTAGCTTTGGTGTTGATATTGTAAAACCTTAAAATTTAGATGTTTGAAGTTTAACACTTTGGGCAATTGCACACTACATTGTCCCATTTTTGATGTTACAAGGCAAAAATTAGTACCTCTTGCTATTATAATGTTTTCTTACTCCAATTAATAATAAAAACTTGTTAAAAAAAATTCATATTTATAATCTATATTGTTATACAAAGCTACTATTAAACAATAAAAACCAAATGACAATTTTTTGGTCTTTGGGGGAATTTTACTTGTGTTTTACCTTGCATCAAAATTCATACTCATTTAAAAATGGACTCATAATTCTTGGAATATTAAATCAAATGTTTTATGTTGTTCTATCATAGGTAGATTAAAATGAAAATGAAAATTCTTATTGGGGATGTGATTGCAAATGGGAATAAACATTTACATATTTAGAGCCCCAAATTTGTGGGAATTCATTAAGCCATTATCAATGTGAAAATTTTGATTTCATGGAAGTTTCTTCATTCAAAGTATTAGGAATGGAGGGCAAGAAATAGTTTTCGCAAAAAATTGATTTTTGGTAGACATATTTATCATGAAGGTGTTGATAACACTAAAACTTATGCATTTTTATTGTGGCATTTTTGGTCCATTTTATTATGTAACTACCCCTTTATAAAAAGTTATCAAACACCTCATTAGACATTCCATGGTCATGATAATATGAAAACATGACCATATTCATGAGCATTGAAGGGGATGGAAACATGCACTCACTAACATGAAGAAAACCAATTACTTAATCCACATTTAGTAATCATTTGGAAGCTTTGGATATACAACCCCTCCCTTCCCTTAATACCACCTTGCCAACATTTTTTTCTTTCATTAAATTTCAAATGGGGTTTTGTGGAAGGAATCTCATGTGATTTGTTGTAGGTAAACCATATTCTAGGATGTCTAGCATATATTTCATCACTCATAGGCATAATGTGCTATTTACATCATGATATTTTTCTACTAAGGAAATCCCTTTGTTTTGATGCTAACCACATTTAATTTTAGAAGGCATTTTCATATCATGTGTTGGATCATAAACAACCAAATCCAATGTGCATATATACACACAAAAAAATACCCACAAAGAATGAAACCATGTAATGCATTCTAGCCTTTTTTTTTATTAGCAAAATTTCACTAAAAACATGAAGCTAAAACCATTTTTTATTGCAAAAGCATGAGTGCATCAACGATTTTTTAAAGTATTTTCTAATGTAATGTAAGTCGCAATCATCCATTGGAAGTTCATAGGAAGATGTAGAAAAAATGGCAATCATCCTTACAACATTTAAGCAAATTTGACTATAAACTAAATATGAAATACATATTTTTTAATCAACCTTCTATTTATTTATCTAGACATTGAAAACCAACTATAAGAATACAATGATTATTGTGATTATTATCCTCGTTAATGATGATGGAAGTCTTCCAAAATGGGGAACCCCAATTCCAAGGGAAGTGGGGCAAGTTGCACAAAGAAAACATCCAAACAATCATCTCCAAATCTTTTCATCCAAGAAAGTCATATTTGAAAAAAGATGGTTGGTGAGAAAAATAAACCCAAAATCCATCGACCTAATTCTTAACCATTACATAATACAATGTTTATTTTAAAAATTTTGGGGTATCATTGATAATTAAATTGTTTGTCATAACTTGAATACAATCATTGTTTTTGAAAAAATAGTTTTTGGTTGGGCACTTGTCTTGCACGAGCATTTAGACTCTTATTTTTTAAAATTATAAAATATGTTTTTTTTTTTTTGAAGATTTGGTTTGTGATTGGAACCCAATTTAGTATGAATAGGGTCCAAATGTTTTGGTGTTTGGAAGGTTTATTCTTGAAGTGTTATTTTGGAATCTCATTTTTTTGTGCTACAAAGAGTACTCACTTGCAAATTGCAAGAATCTAAGTTAAAGCAAACACAATGAATCATAAATTTGTTGTCAACCACGCCGCTTGTTCCTTTGAAATTTGTGTGTATGTTTCATATGTATGATTTTGTTAGTTTTGATAGTGTTGGGTGCCAACCTAGTAGCACATGACAATCGAGATTGATGGCACATTTAATTTGTTTCTCATGTTTAACACTTGTCAGTCCACTTTTGGTTGAGTAACTACAATCTAAAGCCCAAATGCGAGTCCCTTTTGCATTCTTATTATTCACAAACTTTAGAAAACATATTTCATGAGCACCATTGGAGTTCATTAGCCTAAATTATAAAGAATTCCAAATTCAAGGGTTTTTTTCATCATGTAGATCACTTACAATAATCTAGAGAATTTCAAATTCAAAGGGTTTATTATTATTATTAATGAATCATGTATAAGAGGGATTGTTTAAATCATGTATAGTATTCTAGAATGCATTCACATTCCAAATCCAACCTCTACAATTTTGTGACCTAATTATTAGAACCAATCAATGTGAAGGCTGTTGCATTGTGGGGTTGTTGAGAGAAGTTTCTGAAGGGACCTTGAGAACCTGATGCCAAAGAAGTATATAATTGTTTGCAGTTAGTTGGTCTCCTTCACTCTGAACACTTGTTGGTGGTGCTGTCAGCAGCATCCATAAACCTGTCCATCCTTGCATGTGGCTTTTGCCTTCACCACAATGTGCAAAATCTGGTGTAAGAAT
>Ga0116229_10016003_pt1 | contig 10128 bp, 8 predicted proteins | sample S1TSphgellanicum_3_FD_87313 | JGI IMG/M metagenome (GOLD analysis project Ga0116229, IMG submission 87313) | Host-associated microbial communities from peat moss isolated from Minnesota, USA - S1T2_Fc - Sphagnum magellanicum MG | ecosystem: Host-associated > Plants > Peat moss > Unclassified... | reverse complement strand
GCAAGGAGACAGGTACAAAACTTGAAAGAACATCAACCCTAAACATAGCATGTCCTATTGTCACAACTTCACATTGCAAGATAGTGGTGGCCTAAACTTTTTGAAGAGCATGGACACGTTCTATCTATAATATGAATGTCAAATTGAAAGAGGAGGCCCTTTGGAATCCTTCGCCAAACATGCCATGTTTGGCACATTGATGAAAAAAGTTGTCAACATGCTAGAATAAACATTCAAATATCTATAATGCAAGAGGGACAAAATCATTTTTAAGGTGTTGGTCTTGATATGACACACCTTGTGCTTGAATTGCAATCCTCACGGCCACTCTTCGAAAAGAAGCGGCTAACAAAACAAGATTTGCACAAATTGGGTCAATAATGACTATGTTTGCCAATGTGCAAATATCATCTATTGGAAACATAATATCCATTCGTCATCACATTGATTGAAGAAATGGTGCCAGAAGAACATGAATTTGCTTGCACAAGACATGGAATCCAACATCCCTAATAATGGAGGCAATAGAATCTTGAACTACATCATGTGCAACAGTGCGTTCTCCCCCATGAGCACAATGCAGTAAATGCATCCCCATCAAATTTATGGGCTAGTCACATATGCATCAAAAAAGACCATGAACCGTAAGATGGGTGAAGCCCAATCTAATGTGTATTGTTGAAAAAAAAACTTCAAAGGGCATCCAAAAAGATGGGATAACTAAATGAGTACAAAACCAAGCACAATGACAATGAAAAAACAAATCCGAAATGATGCTAGGAAAGAGTGTTCATGCATGTTTTCTTGAGGATGATTTACTCTTTTCTTTGATAATTATTCAAATGGAGGGATGCAGTTGGAGGTAGAAGGTCACAAGATTACCTAAGGTGAGCCTAAAATGAAAGTGGACTTAAACTGCTAGCCCCCATAGCCCCCAATAAAAGTGTTTAGCCATCTTGCAAATATCTAGATGCGATGATTAGGGCCATAAGCCCTTAGCTCCCTAAATATGTTGGAGTAAATGCAAGCTAGAGTGGTTCCCTATGGACTTTAAAAAAAAGGGCCTAAAAGTTCATATTTTGACCTTGTTTTCGAATTTCAATGATCAATGGCCGAGTTTGATATTATTTTGATGTCATTTTTCTTTCAAAAATCCATGCCCTTCTAGAGGCCCTTGTTCTATGCTTCTCAAAAAAAAATTCAACCTAAGAAAGTTCAAAATTGGGTTAGATATATGGACTTTACACTTTTCAAGCATTTTCACGTTGATTAAAAGTCCATAATTAATATTTTAAAGATAATAATATGGTGCTAATTTTATTCAAACTTGTGTTCATTAAAGAAAATTCACTGTATTATAAATCCCTATAAAAAATATTCTGATCATTTCAAAGTCGATAAATAAAACAATTTGCCAATTGGCAAATCCTCAAGTTTAAGTTATAAAGTTCATATTTTTTTACCTTAATGAATTATGTGAAATAATTTGCATACTCATTTAAATAGTTAAGTTGAAAATTTAAATCCAAGTCCTTAAAATCACATTAATATTTATGTGGATAATCATGAAGCTTACAATCACAACACTGTACAAAATTTAATTCTTATGTGACAAAATTGGGCCATTATAGCATGCATTTACCTATTGCTAAGGCAATAACCTGTGTAGAGACAAAACTCATTCTACTTTTGGAGATGGAAAAAAAAGCTTACCAATGAATTTGGGAAGCTTATGGACACTCCAAAAAACGTCGCCTTGAAAATTTTCCAAATATGTAAATGAGGGTCAAATCAAAGGAGGTTAATTAATGTTGAAAATTTAAAAGTGAGGGGAAAAAACGAAGAAGGTGACAAGGTTTTTAGATGAAATTATGAATGACAATCCCAAATGTCACTAGCACATTCCCCAACCTTAAAAATGCATCTATATGTTGAACAACATCGTTCAAGGCATCTTGGAGAAAAAAGGATGTGAACGAAAGGGATCCCAAGGAAACACCCAAAACCTTAATGCCCCTAATAGGGGTGTAGAACTAGATGGAGGCAAAAACCTTAAAGGAAACCCCTAAAACCTTAATGTCCCCAATAGGGGTACAAAACCAGATGGAGGTGAAAACCTTAAAGGAAACCCTTAAAACCTTAATGTCCTCAATACGGGTACAAAACCAAATGGAGGCGAAAACCTTAAATGAAACCTTTAAAACCTTAATGCCCCCAATAGGGATACAAAACCAGATGGAGGAAAAACCTTAAATGAAACCCCTAAAACTTTAATGCCCCCAATAGGGGTACAAAACCAGATGGAGGAAAAAACCTTAAATGAAACCCCTAAAACTTTAATGCCCCCAATAGGGGTACAAAAACCAAATGAAGGCAAAAACCTTGAAAACAACCCCAAAGGAAACCATGTAACACAAATGTAAGGTGGAGTTTCAAAGCTTACCAAATTTAACTAGGAGGAATGATGAAATACATGAGATACAATTGAAGCAGGCCCAATGATGTGGGTGCCATTTATAATGGAAAAAAACAAACAAGATGGGAAAATGCCAACCAAGCTACAAAGGTCATAAAAATGAACTAGGGGAAAAAAATGACCACCCAAAGGATCCCCCTAATGGGTGCCAACAGAGAACTAAATAATAAAAAAATTGCCTTGTGAGGAGTGGTGTCTAAAGAAAAAAAGGAATTATGGGGCATAAAAAGAACGGATGAAAGGTATAAGTTGAAATAACTACCTCCCTGAAACATGTAACTCTTAAAATATAACCTTTGGAAAACAATGTTGGAAGCATTGGCAATGTTTACCTTCAACACCACCAAATCAAGGTTAACATTTAAAGTTGCTTGAATATTATGTAACAATGCCTCACAACCTCCCTTGATTGCAACTTTGAATTGGTAGGGAGACAAGTGGGTTAAAAATGCATCGTGAAACTAAAGGTAAAGAATCTTGTTCATTAATCGATATAAAATTTTGCCTATTACAATCGGTCAAATGAAATAAGAAAGCTTGGTTACACTAAAAAAATGAATGCAAGTCTTTACAATGTTAGGTGAATGGCATCATCCATAAGGACATGGTGTCATTTTTTTATATAAAAGTAAAAACATTTAGGCATCCTTTTTATATTTCTTACTATCTAGGTCAAATATTGGCAAAAATTTCAATAAATTTAAAAAATAGTGAAAAAAAATTAAAAACCAAAGGACTTTGATGTTTTTTTATAATTGTGAAATCATAAGGTCTTATTTTATAAAATATTGTATTCAATACCCTCAATGCCCAATGTCTTGGTGCCCCCTATTGCTTAAAAAGAAAATTTTCATGTCTAACCTAAGGCCCTTGGTGTTTTGAATGTCCTTTCAACACCTCTGTTATTGTTTATTGCCATTTTATTGTTTTTATTCAACATTCTTGTTTTTTTTGTGGTTCCTTGTCATCCTCTGTATTATTCAAATGTGCTTTTGTTATTGATCAAACTTAAGCCATTCTTGAACCAAAACATCACATTGATTAAAAATTTTACCAAGAATGTTTAGATTTGGGAATGTTTACTAAGTCAACATCCTGTTTTGGGATTTTTTGAAGACCTTGGCCTAGCAACAACAATAATAAGGGTAAAGGTTTTAAAATGTCAAACATGTCAAGTTTCCATTAATTTAAAAATAGACCAAAGTTTAAAGGGAAAATATATTTCATTAATTCAAAAAGAAAAAATAATTAAAAAGGGGGAAAAAATGTTTATCCATTCCAAGGAGAAGGTGGTTATTGGTTAGAAGGGGCATAATAAAATGTCCACCCCCAAATCATGTGTGCAAGTGATATTAAAACATTGTTAGATGCCAATTTTGATTAAATATGAATGAATTTGATGTTTAAAATAGGTTTATTAAATTTAACCAATTTCATAAACATATCATTGATAAAAATAATGTAAACTTGTCAACTTTGATAAAATTTTCTAATGGATATTTTATTTTCAATGTTTATTTGAACATGGTTTTAATTTTGATTAAAGGTGTCCATTCAAATATTACAATTTTTTCTTGAAATTTAATGGTGTAATGGATTTATATTTTATTTAATTAATAAAATGTGATTAATATAAATTTATTATATTATATTATAATTTTTAGATTAAAAAAGTGTTAAATTGAAATACCCAAAAAAATAGCTATTAAAAATATCAATAATTTAGTTTATTTTCAACCGAATAAAAATGATCATGCAAAGGTTTTTCTATATATTTATGATAGCAAAATTTGGATTGTCAAACATGCCAATATATTATTAGTACCCAATAGTTACTAATAACAATGGGTACTAACCTGTCACAAAACACGCACAAAATTATTTTTATTTATTTATTCAAATGATCTACACAATTTTGTAACAATGATCAAATGAAGTTTTGTCTGTATAATGTCTTGAGAAATTTGTAACTTTTTATTTAATTTTGTCAAGATTGATTTATTAATACAATAAAATGCCAAATGTGGAATTCAAAAATATTGTTATTCACAAATATATATTTTCAACCATCATTTTGATCAAATTTTTTTGTATAATTGCATCTTCAAATTGATTTATCTTTGTTTCATCTTCTTTAAGTAATTTAAGGAATATGTAGGTTTTAAATGTTTAGGTTTTTTCCTTTCTTTTGAAAAATAAATACCCATTTCATTTAAAATATGCTTGTAGAATTATAAATGGTTTGATATCATATGGTCTGTCCTATTTGCTAATGATGTGATGCACAAAATTTAATCAAATGATCAAAATAATATCAAAACATTTTTTTACCCAAAAAAAATACATAAGAATATTGAGGAGAATAATACATCTTCTTTTTTTGGTTCATTAATTTTTTCAATTGTTTATTTTCACATAGTGTACATATAATGAAGTGATCATATGTTGTGTAACACTTTAAATGATTGCAAACCACAATGAAAGAGGAAAAAATATGCGCATACCCAAACATAGAAAACTTGTGATAAAAAATGTTCCATCAAAATTATAATCTATGAAAACACAACTTTTACACAATTTTAATATCCTTAATTCTATGGTTAACTTTCATTCTTGTTTTGTGTTCAAAACACAATTTCATTGAATCATTACCAAACTAATAATGTGCTTTTGCATTTGTTCTCTCTTACCCTTTGTGCATATAACTCTCACATAATATTTACATAATTGTAAGAAATCACACAAAATTATACAATTTATGATTTATGAAAAAAGAAGAAGGGCATATTTGTAATCAAGGTGCCCCTTTTTGGACATAGGATTAAAGGACTTTGTTTTTGCTATCTTCCAAATATAAAATCCACATGGAATAAATTTAAGTGAAAACATTGAACAATTCAAATTATGATAATTTGCATGGTGGTGGTGATTTTTCATATGCATATGTAATTATGCATAAATATTTTGGTAAAAAACAAAAAATGCAAAAAATCAACCAAATGTCAAAAAAAGAAGAATCATTTTCCTTGATGCCCTTTCAAAATGGATTCTGTAGCTTCCAAAATTCTTATGTCATATATTATTTAATCAAATGCATTATATGAACATTGCCAAACATAGATGTATGCATTACTTATCCATGAAAGAAAATTAAAATGAATTGCACTGTTTAATACATTCCTTTTGATTCTTTTAAAATGAAAATTACAATTAAAAGAAGGACTCAAAAAGACATCTATATTGTATCCAATCTATTATTGAATTTTATACTATATTAACATGACATCATTTTAGTTATAGTCATATACCAATCCACTATAATCATGAAATAATAAATGTAATAAAAATCCAAAAATAGTCCTTTATAATGCTTTTTCATTAGACCATCCTTTTGGGTAGCTTGATTGTGAATATGCCCATATAAAGAAGATTGAATACCATTCATAATATCAAAATAACTCCATCATGGTTGCTTTCACATGCTAAATGTAAAAAGACATTTTTGCATTCTCACCTTTGGCATTCCTTTGTTAAATTTTTTTTGAACAATGTAATATATTCACATGAAACTTAATTAAGTAACACATGTTCATATGTCAATGACATGACATGTTGAAATAACCTTGATATAAATGAATGGAAACCAAAAGATAATAATAATATGATGCAACATGTAACATGCAATAAATCTTCCTTTTTTGCACCTAGACTAAAATCATTGAAAAAAGAAAGAAAAGGCAAACATCCTTATGAAAAAAAAATTGTTTTTGAATGTTCTTGAAGTGAGAGACCCTAATTCATTCCTATATAAAATTGAAGCACGAATAATACTACAACGAAATATGAATTGAATTTGGTTGAATTTGAACTTAATTGAATGCAAATACATTGATTGGAATTTGAATTCAACATTGAAAGTTTTTTTATCCCAAACATTTAGATTCCAATTCAATTGAATTAAGATCCACTTGAATTAAAAAAAATGAAATGCCAATGGGTGGAGAAAGTACTCAAAATCTTCTTGTGGATTTGATGTTAGATTTTTTTAATTAAAAAAACACAAATTCAAAAGGACTTCTTTCCATTCCTCTTCATTTGAATATGGGCTAAACAAATTCCAATTTGAAACTATTCAATTTATGACAACTTATGAAACATCAAGCTATTTTACCTAAACTAGTTGAATCATCATTGGAATAAGTAGTAATGTATTTCAGCAAAGTCAATTGAAATGTACATTAATGACATTTATTAAAGTACCAACTGTTTTAAAGGTGTAATTGGAGGCACAAAATCATCAATAATTATGTTGAAACTCCTTGAAAATTATTTTACATCTTCTTTCATAGGTGTGTATTAGAGGTGTTTAAAGTTGGGAAGAGCATTTAAGAAAATCATGAACTTTGGCCTTTGTATTTTTAAGCATTGGAATTTAAATCAATTAATGGTGAAATCTTGTTTGAGCTATAATTTGGGAACCGAAAAGTTGCTAAATGTTCCACATCTCATTCAAAGATTAAAATTACTTGAGTTCACCAATTTAAATTAAACCCATTCTATGTTCCATTAATGTCAAAAACACAACAAAGCTCAAATGTTGAAACCATGAGTTTTTAAAACTAATTCAATTTATTTTATTTTTTATGTATTTTTAGATTTAGCCAAACTAGTGATTATCCACAAAAAGATTTAGCGAAATTTGGCTATAGACCAATATGAAAGTAGAAAAAAAATTTAGAATCCTTTTGCATTTTGGCTACTTGTTGGAACTTGTTGTAGAAATATGATGAATTTTAATTATTTTTTTCAAAACCTGAAAGATTAGGGTCATTTTTTAAATTTAAATAAATCTTTTATATATGTTGAAATATATTTCAAGTTGCAAAAATGTGAAAGTTTGTCCCCAAAAAAGAAAACATTTGGACTAAAAACTGGAATATGTTATACAAATTACATATTTTTTGGTGCATTTTCCTGAACCTTCAAAAGTGTGATTTATTTCTCAAAAAAAAAAGATTGGAATTTTCTCAAGTATATCATCAATAGTTTGTTAGGAATTCTATGAAATTACACATGAATTTGTGTTTTGACAAACCTCATAATGATATTGATGGACGTGCATGGTATACCTTTAGGGCACCTTACAAGATTGTTATTCCCTTGTTAGATTTTACAAGACGCAATTCCCTTGTTAGTTTTTTAGGGCACCTTACAAGGTGCAATTCGCTTGTTATCTTGGAGCAAGAGATTTTCTGGAAGGATACAATGAAATTTTTCCATAAGCTAATTGGGACTGTTGTTGTTATAAAGAGAAAGTTTGTGTAAGTGCAGATCATTATGCAGGGGAAGGCATTGGCAAAAATAGCTTCCTCTATACAAGTCATTAAGGGAGGAGTTTCATGGCCATGTTTTTGGAATGGTGGATTTTATTTTATTTTTGCTTGTGCTAGTGGATCCAAGTAAGCTTGTCAATCAGCAACAATTGTGATTTTGAAAGACTGATAGATTCATAAGCAAGCAAGTCTTGTCTGATGAAGTGAAGTAGGCATAAAGGCTGGTCATCACTCGTTGGACGGGCATGATGGACATGACTTGAATGAAAGGGAATTTTTAGGGGAGAGTATGTTCAATTCCTGAAGAAGGAACTAGTTGACAGTGTTGAGGATGATCTGATCATCATCCAGGCAACAAAGAAAGAAAGAAAGGAGAGGACGCTGGGTGGCTCATTCTTCACTTCACTTCCCTTCCCTTCCCTTCATGAGGGGGATAAATAAACGCCCATTCCATTATGCTTCTGACATATGCATACATACATTCATACTTTGGACCCCCAACCAAACTTTGTTTAAAAAATAAATAAAAATTGTGGGGGGAAATAAAAGGTATTCTTTGACCCTCTATGTATTGTCCCTCCCCCTATGGCTTGTTCAAAAATTCCTTCTTTCTAATAGCCCTAACATGTAACATGCAAGAGAGCCTGACACAACAATCAGCTTGTTTGCCAGCAAGAGAGTGTCAGGTAGTATTCTTTCATAGAGACTCGGAGCAACAACAACAAAAAGTCTTTTATTCGAGCATAGCTAATGACTTGCAACAATGGCCTGACAAGTTCCCCTTTGTTTGTCCACAAAGTACTTTGTCAAGTTTTGTGCATGCATTACTTAAAAACTTTTTTCCCTTTCATATGATATGATAATAGCTCACTCTCATTACAATTGATGAATAAGTCACCCTTCTCTCCACTCTCTCTCTCTCTCTCCACTCCCAAAAGGAGAATTGGTTTTTGCCTTATTGTTGTTGGACCCAAAGAGTTTGTTGCAAGCCTATTAAGGTCAGGGATGAGCCTTTTGGATGTGTTGATAAGCTTCCACACACGTGGCTTGGCTGGGCGGGCACAGTGCTTACTACCATCCATCGAGGTCACATCAAAAACCATATACTGGCAAGGAACTTTGACACCGGGGAAAAAGCATGTTATTGTGAGTGTTGTCTCCATTCACAACAACAACACCACCCATGAAACACAACACAACACAACACAACGGTGGTGGTGAGAAAATATCATGGTTGGATGGTGGCTTCTTTCTTTCTATGTACGGTAGTAAAATACAACAGCCCGTTGAAGAAATAGTACTACATAATAAATTTTTTAATGAAATTTTTTTTCAATAATTTTTTAAAAAATTTAATAAAAGTGTCCCAAATGTATGGCAAAAGTCTGGCAGAGTGGCTTCACAACTTCACCCTATGAACCATAGGGTGAACCTAGGGAATGGATGATTCCAAGGAGTCTCACTTCCTATAGCTTCTTCTTCTTCTTGTTGCTCCTACCTAATAATAATAACTTTGGAATTGGCCCTAACTTGTTTGCTAAGCAAAGGTATAAATTACGAAGGTGTTGATTAGTGTGGGGTGGGTATTTGTTTTTTTTTAAATAATAAGAGTCAGGTCTGGGTATTTGAAAATAAAAAATTCAATGAATCGCTTGCTTGGGTTGGGTTCTTTTATTTGTACGAGATTTGAAGAATCACCCAAGTCTGGGTATTAGAAACCTAAAGAGGGGCAGTTATGAGATGAGGGCATGGGTTAAGGTATGCGATTGGCCGGGTATAAGGCTTGATTTTTTACGAAAGATTCAGACATGTTAAAAAAATAAAATTATCGGAGTATATAGCACAATCTAAGTATGAAACGGTTATTGATCCGGGTTTTTGAAAAACACCCAACATTGTTATTCTTCCCGGGTAAGGTCCGGTTATGGATATTCAAAATTTTAAAATCATCGATTATGAGGTGGGGGTGGGTGTTAACTTTGAACAAATGCCTAGTAAGAAGGGGTCTGGGTTTTGGAAAAGTAACACCCATCGGGCATATATGCATATACCCGATATGATACCCAATTAATACCTAGTGCAAGAACAAATACCCGCCCCACACTGGTGTTGACCCATCAGTTCATAGGGTTCACTCTTTGGTTCATAGGGTGTACCCATTCTGCTGTACTTCTTGGTGAATATTTTATTTAAAAAAAGAAAAACACCCAATAAAAAATAAATCCCCAATGAGTGGGACCATTTTGAATTTGCATCATCAACTTTGGAATAGTATGTACAGGAAAAAGCTTCATTTCCAAGGGCAAAAAGACATGAACT
>Ga0116229_10016002_pt1 | contig 10129 bp, 13 predicted proteins | sample S1TSphgellanicum_3_FD_87313 | JGI IMG/M metagenome (GOLD analysis project Ga0116229, IMG submission 87313) | Host-associated microbial communities from peat moss isolated from Minnesota, USA - S1T2_Fc - Sphagnum magellanicum MG | ecosystem: Host-associated > Plants > Peat moss > Unclassified... | reverse complement strand
TCTTCACTTCAAATTTCTGTAAAACTGTCATGGCTGCTCAAGAGCAATCTTGAGCATTAAATCCAGAAGCGATTTCTCATCATCAGAGCCCAAAAACCCTACTGGGTAATTAAAACCCATCAACCACCTGTTCTTCCTCAAAAGCCATATCAGAAACTCAAGATCAATGAAAACAAAAAACTGTCAGTGCGTCACCAATAACAGTTGCAACAGGACATACAGAAAACTGTTACAACCAAAAGTGGAATAGATTCAGCATATATTAGTATCGGCACACATAGTTTAGCTGGGCGCCACTCAATTCTAGCGATCAACTTCAGGAATGTGCACAAACAACTCAAATCAGTCACAACATACAACAAAAAAAAAATAGCGATGGTAACTGCTTTTGTCAACTCATCAAAGAAGCAAGAGACGATCCAGAAACCCGCACAAGAGACAGAAGACGAGCAGTAGCGTAAGTAAACAGGAAACGATATGCTGCCAGAGGTTTATATGCACTTTAGGGTTAGGGTTAGGGCCGGCTCATGGCTTTTGTATTATTCTTGACCCTAAAACCGAACCCTAACCCTAACCACAAAAATCCTTTACTATTTTGCAAATGATACAACAAACGTGTCAGAAACGGTTTTTTCCTATAAAATGTCAGTCACAGCGTGTTTTTTTTTTGGAGGGCGAAATTTCGCACCGTTGCAAAACTTCAGAATTGTTTTATTTGTCTCAAATGCAATGATTTTCTTGAAAATAGTAGCCAAAATGTGGAAAAAAAATCTAAAATGTCCCAAGATTTTCAAACATGGTTCAAAGTATGTATCAAAAAATGTATAAGGATTTATTTTATTTTTTTCCCCCTTTCATATTTTGTTAATAGCAAAAATTTGCCTCAATCAGCCTTTGCATGATCACCACCTTGGCTACATCACAAAAATTTGAAAAAAAAAGGGAAGAAAAAGTCCCATAGTAGCCAAAATGTGGAAAAAAAACCTAAAAAATCTAAAATGTCCCAAGATTTTCAAACATGGTTCAAAGTATGTATCAAAAAATGTATAAGGATTTGTTTTTTTTCCCCCCACTTTCATATTTTGTTAATAGGAAAATTTTGCCTCAATCAGCCTTTGCATGATCACCACCTTGGCTACATCACAAAAAATTGAAAGAAAAGAGGTAAAAAGAAGCCCCTAGTTAGGACTTTTTCTTCCTCCTTTTTTTTTTTACAATTTTGTGATATTGAAATGGCCAATTTCCCCTCAAAAATTCAAAATCAGACAAATTTACACAATGGGAAAATAGAAATTTCGCCAAAAAAAAACAATTTTGAACAAATGAAAAATTGCACAATAAGTGCAACATGGGTGGTTAGTGTCTTCTTTTTTTCCAAAATTTAATTTCTAACAAGATAATTATGCACCAAAAAAATGAGAAAGAAATTGTCATGAAAAAGAAAAAAAAACCCTATTTGAGGTTCGATGTCATATCATACGAGTGTGGTGGTATTGTGGAGCGCATGTGGTTAGTCTATAAAGGGTGTGTAAGGGTCTGGAGTGGTGGGTTTTGCTGCTTTCCTCAAATATCCGTGGTATCTGCAAAGACTTGAACAATCATCATCACAAAAGAGAACCTGACAATTTGAGCATCCACCTGCATACAGCCCACTCCCAACAAATACGCAAGGAAATCATGGTACATTTGCACACCGCCAGAAGTTCCTCCTGACATGTTTACATTGTGCAACAGTTTCATCCCCAAACCCAGGAAGTCATTTCCTTGCCCCAAATAGTATTTGTCAATTCTCTCTCCTGAGATCCTGAAAGTGGTGCTAAACCTAGCCTCAAGACCACCCCCAAAAGAGCAATTTTCCTGACATGCACAACCTTCCAAGGAAAGCTATGGCCACAAAAAATGCCTGCCTTTGGAACTAACCACAAAAACTAATAGTAATCAAGCTTGACTACTGCATCCTTCCATCAATGTACTGGGGGCACTCCAGACAGGCATAAAGAAAGAAGGAAACCCCACAATGGGATGGCATCAGAAGATCAGGGCTTCTTATGAGCCCACTTTTGCTTTACACTCCATTGCAATGCCTGTTCTCATCAAAACCATGAGTGCTTTACATAAGATTCTGAATTGTTCTTACTGTCCCAAGCATTTGTTTCAACTAAATAATGAAGTCCATACTTTGGAGCAACCCTGAGCTCTACCACAGGTTTAAAGCGGCCACAATACCATGGTTGCATTGTTCCAAATAACAACTGCCCCTCTGCAATGGCCTGCCTGTAAAAAGTAGTAGCAAAACAATGAGTTACCCTTTAAGAAGCACTACCAATGAGCTGATGGGAGTCAAAATAGGGAAGCACAAGAACTCCCAACAAATGCCCACTGATTCAGCCACAACTCAAGATGTTCAGGACTTGAGCTGCTCAAAACTTCTGACATTCAAAACAGTTGCACTAAAAGAGGTTACGATGCTGAGGACTGTGCTAATAACTAGTAGTTGGAATAGGTTTGGATTCAAGAATATAAATGCATGCTGGTGTACCTATTCAGCAACCCTGAGATATTCAGCATGGAAGCATTTGTTTATTAAACATCATTGCTTACCAAGTAAATTTATGAAATGCTGTGTCAAGTCATGGCTATCCAGAGCTAAAATCAATATAACTATGAAGAGGTGGATGGGGTAGAAATGCTGACCAAGCATGTGGCAAGTCACACGCGTTCAAGAGCACTCCTTAACTCTTTTGCCAAAGGGGCAATTTCCCCACCTCTCCTGTAAAACACATGGTTACAGGCAAGCATACAAAATGAGCCAAAACCTTCCTGCTCTTGTGAGTCATGAGTTCCTTTACAATTGATTAGAAAATGAAATCTAATGCAAGTTGCAAATGAACAAAACTGTTTGATAAACTGTTTGACACAAAAAGGCCAATGTTGATGAAGTACCTCATGAGTGGTAGTAAACAATGGCCTACAGTTTGCAACTCATGATAACACATAACACACCGCTCCAGCCTGCCCAACATGCACCCACAACTTCTTTTGGCTCTTCGCAATTATCTCAATAAAAATTGTAATACAACTAACTTGCCATAGTCACATTATGCCAGGTCCAGAAACAGTTAATCTCCTTATCCTTGCCATAGCACTGATGATCATATCAAGCATAGCCAAGAACAACATGAAACCAAAAAAGACTCTGTTACCTTGATCAGGTTGAGAACTAGGAATGATGTCACTATGCAAGTGTGTAAGTTATGTCGTCAAGTCAATGATCAGATGCTCTCCATGATATGATGCATATTTACACAGCTACTACAAGTGACACATCAGGAATCTCAGTTCATACCGTTGCTCTGCTTGCAGGTCAACACCCAATGAGGGTGCTGAAGCCCGGGTGGTATTGATAACAGGGCCGAATGTGGTCACAAGTTTTAGCAAAAGAGAAAGTGCTGTTATGAGGTTCCTGTCAAGCCCACCATGCATAGTGAACCCTAGTTACAACACATAACTGATAATACTAACACAGCCTTTTGTTGTCCAGTTTGTCGACAAGGGTATAAGTACACACTGGTTTAAACAAAAACAGAACTCCAACCTTCTTCACAGGACAAAACATCCCTAGGTGCTGGTAAAAGTCACCATGAAGACCTCAGCCAAACTGCAGGTGACAAGTGAGATTTTCTGCACTGGCCAACATGTGCAGACCCACAAATCACCCAGCTGAGATCAAGTACCTGTCATTGTCACTGTTCAGCAAACCATTCAACAGGGGGACAAGCATGCAGCAGATCTCCAACGTCAGAAGCTCTGTTCTCTCCATCAATACACTAAGCACATCCACAAGCACCTGTAGCATGATTGCAGACAATCACCAATCAGGATGATTCAGTGCCTAAAACTATCGTGCTCATGAACTGGACCTGTTGGTGTAGCCTACTCAAGTGAGTCTCCAGCATACACATAGAAAGGAAATTCTACACAGCAAGAACTAGTAATCCATTACTTAAGTGGAAAAACCAATGACAATATAACCCAGAAGTGAAGATCATTACAGAGTGGTCTGTCATTTTCTTCATTGCCTCCACAGCTCCTTTTGCATCATTTTTAGTCCAAAATTGTCTAACAACCTGCAAGCCCAATCTATACCCTGGTAAGTAGGAGAAAAATTCCACCCCTGGCCAAGTCTATAACCTTCAAAAAAGATATTGAAAAGCAATAGTTTGCTAATCACAGCCTTCTCTGGAACTAAAAAATTGGCCAGATGGAAATAAGACATCCTATACTTCAAGTAAAGGAACCATTTAGACTGCCACAAAGTTACAGCAAATCTGTATCACCAACCTGAGAAAAAACTCACATTAGGATCATTACTAGTGTCTGTGCAAATTGAAAGCTAGTGATGAAAATGGGTTAATTCATGGCTGGACCTGCATATTAGTAAGTCGAGACTGCATGATGCTGGCCATGGTGTGATGCTGTCGCATCAACTCCTCAATAATGTCAGTGTCATGTTTCATTGCAGACACTGTCTGGTCTGATGTTGTCCCACTACCTTTCTGCAATTTGCCAGCAGCAATCACATACAAGCCTCTCATCAACAAGACTGCACATCACTGCAATCTCTAATCCTCGTCATGAACACAAAATGCCATTAGAAACAAGATGCTTATAAGGCACATCTTCTTTGTGCTTTTAACATGAAAACCATGAAGGACTGAAAAGACATGACATTCACTAACAATCAAGATGCTGGTGTGATACCCACTGGAACAAATGAGTTTATATCCAGCCCAAGCGTCTTCACTCCACCATTAATGGATACAGAAGGCACTTCGGAATATATATCCAGCGCAGGAGGGATTTCTGAAAAGCTACTGGACACACGAGGCATTTCCAAGCCGCTATTCGGTACATGAGTTGCTTCTGAGAAGCTTGGCCTGTCTTTTCTCTCCCACTGTGCAAGTAAAGCTTTGGTTCTTCCAGAGTCAGCACGACCTGCCACATTAACCAGAAGAGAACTGTCAAACTGATCACACTGATTGATGACAGCAACAGGTGATGCTTGAAGAAATATCTTCAGGACAAAAACCATGTAGTTCTTTTTAGTCACAAAACTGTTGAAATAGAGCTCACAACAGTATCTGCAGTGCTACCTGTAGTAGAAGCCTCAATCCCTGTTGTGTGTCTTGCTGATTGTGCCCGAGTCATATCATCTGCAACCCATATGAACAGGGTCCACACAAAGTTCTTCAATTAGTCCAAGCAAAATTTCTGATCAAAAGAAATCTTTACCCTATAACACAACTTTTTTGAATTGAAAGTCACCACCCAACACTTCACTTCAACAAGGTCCATGACAACATCCATGGATCGATAACTCCCAGCTGAGCAATTGTCATGAATCTGCTGAAGTCACAAATAGGCAGTTGCATGTCCAGACCTGTAAAGGATTGGAACCGGCCTCGGACATTATCAGCTGGAATTTCAAATGATGAACTATGCCGGTAACTTCGGGATCCATTCCAAATAGCACCACTATTCTCTCCCTCATTAGCCACATGTGTCTCAGTACTAATCTTCTCCAGCTGAGGAAATGATGCACTTTGCACACTTCTATCTGCACTGTCAAAGCTTCGCTTGGCTGGGACTCCCCTCTTCCTGTGACTAGGTGAATCTATCCTAGGAGCATCTGCACCAACATCACCTCGCAAGCTCTCCACAGTGTTGTGCTCTTCTGGTTTGGAAGCTGGCTTTTCCCCTGCAGTTGTGGCTGGCCTGCTTTCATCCATGAGATGACGTGCACTGGCTGACTCCATGGTAGCCCTTGGACTCAATCCTACCATGAGGTCACTGCGATTGGCAGCCCGGAATATATTACTGGCTGTGTGCAGTTTGGTTGTTCCCAGGCTGCTTTTCCGAGCCTGTGTAGGGTTAGGAGTGGAGACCGTTGTGGTGGTGATGGTGGTTGAAACCCCTCTGCTGGAGACTGGGGTGCTTGGACGTGGTTGTGAGGGCTCAATCTCTTCACCTGCACCCAGAAATAGTTTAGTGCAAGCTTGAAGCTGACACAACAAAGGATTCAACATTAACCACACCATTTCATAGGTATCAGAATCAAAGTGACTTCAGAGATACAGAAGTATTCATATCACAAGAAAGACTAAATCAAGCACTTGCACTTGGCAGCTTACTCTTTAAAGGAGGATTCAGCTTCACATTCTTCAAAGTCATTTCTACCACATCTGTCTGATCAGTTGTGACTTTGTCACTCTTATTTGAGGGAGTGCTAACTTGTTGGACTGCTTGTGGTTGATGCCCATTAGTTCCAAATTTACCAGCTAGAATACTGTTCAGTCGCCCAGCATTTCCAGCTTGATATGGAGCAACATGCTGCAAGAAAACATCCATGAGAATGTGGCAAATTCTACTTTGCAAACCAAAGCTCTTTACTAACCAAAATTGTTAAAAAATAAGAGTTCCCTTCATATGTATCAACTGTAAGCTTTTCAATGCTAGATTCCATCATAGAGTTGAATGTGATGACATACCGAAAGATCGACCACCCAAACACCCACACAACTTTGATTGTATGAACATCCGAGCAACTTTCCTTCATGTATGCACAGATCAGCCAACTTGTGCCATCCCACATCTACTGAATCATGATATCTTAGTGGCTCCCATGATAAGATCTGTCATGCCATCCACACAACTCATGAACAGATTCAGAAACCTGGCATGTCAGTGAAACTTGGTACAAAAATGGACACTGAGAAGTAGATCAAACACAACAAACTGCAGGAAATCACTTAAGCAAGCTCTTCCTGACCCAAGATTGAGCAACAATTGCAATGGTTAGCTTAACATATTGGCGGTCTTAGCAGCAGAGATATTCCAAACCCAAACCCAAACCCCCCCCACCCCCCCTTCCATTCAAAAAGTGGCCAAAAACTGCATAGAAAGGTCTCATCATCTCCAAGAATGAAAATTGGAGACACTGATATCAAGATGAAAAAAGATGTACAAGATGGGATTCACCTTCAAACTATCATGCATTGCACAAAGAATAGTTCGCCCATCTGGATTGAAGACCATGGAACGCACTCCAGTAGTCTGCTTGGCATCATGCAGAAACAAGTAGACTTTATCAAACCTTGTCCATTCTTTCTCAGGTGCAGTATCCAACTGTGGAACATTCTCTGCAATTAATGGCAATCTCTTTCCCTAGAACACTTAATGCATCCCAAAGCAGCCAGTCATGAACCTACAATTCTGATCAGGATTATGTGGCAAAGAGTTTTAAGGCAATTCTCATCATGTGCTTACCTCAGGACCAGCTGACCCAATAAGCTCAAAAGTCTCTAGGTCAAAGAACTTCACAGTCCTGTCTGCAGAACCTGCAGTGTACAACACACTAATCTGTATTCATGAGAAGAAGTGGGCAGACCAATTTTAACCATGGGACACTACATGTTTCCACAATTAAGGCTTATTCTAAACTTTTTAGAACAACTGCAGTATCTACCATGGTTCCAGAAAATAACCATATGTGCATTGTGTCAAAGGGCTGACCCAAAAACTGTTGATTTGGACTCTGCTCCAATTTGCTATGACTGATGAAAGCATCAAATCAAGAGGCAAAAGTTTGCTTCATGGAATTCAAAGGTTCAGAGGAATATCACACATATTTTCTGGTTTCACTACACCATGCCTACATCCTTTCAGTGACTTCCACAAGTGCCAAGGCTACAACTTCAAGATGAAGGTTGTTGAGACCAAATCAGCTTAAGCATTGTCACTCAAATGCTCAGAGTTTTGAAACAGTCATCACCTGTGGCAAGAAGAAATTCATGGGGATGGAAGTCAAGGCATTGCACTTGACTCTCATGGTATTTGAAGTCATGCATAAGCTTTCCAGCTGTTAGATCCCACAGCTGCCACACATGCCATGATGCCATTAGTATTTAACCTGAGGTAAAAACACTCGTGTGATAAGTATAAAGAACATCCTTGTGCAGTGCTAGCTGTTTAATGTCATTTTTTTGTGTTTGCAGGGTTCTTAACAAAACTTCTAATAATTCCATGAAATTGCCTCACATTCAGGACAAAGCAATGTGCTCACTTTCACTACATTGTCCTCACCGCCCGAAACAACCCAGCGACCATCAGGACTGAATTTGATACAGTTGACACCCCGAGTGTGCCCCTTGTATGTGTGAATGCATCCCTTTCTTCTAATGTCCCAGATTTTCAGATTTGTATCAAGCGACCCAGAAGCAAAGAACTCTCCAAAGGGATGGAAGTCAACAGCAATACAATTTGATCGATGACCTGTGAGAGTGCGAACAACTGCTCCCCAGCAAAAGGCGTTGGATTCCCATCATGATCATTAGTAGGCAAACCGATGTCATAATACAGCAAGGTAGATAAAATGAGGCAGTCTTGACAGTTACAATCTCCATATTGCCAAAGCAGCATTGACAACCTACTCCAGACAATAATGTTCAATGAAGTTTCAGCCTGAAGCAGGTAAGTGAGAGCTTACTCTTAGCCTCCTCAAGATCCCAAAGTTTGATAGTCCCACTGGCAGCTCCTGCAACAACCAGAGCCTCAGCTGAATCGAATGTGACAGACTCCACCGCACTAGTATGCCCTGACAAGCTCTGCACACTCCAATTGCGAAGAGCCCTAAATTATAATCTGTAGCAGAGTCACAACCTGCATTTCTAATCTACCAGAGATTATGATCTATGGGATGGACACAAAATGTGGGCCAGAACCCCAAATGAGTCATTCATAACTCAGTGATGGGCGCCTAAACCTCAGGTCCCCATATCAAACCCTGGACTTGCTCCTTGTTGGAAAACTCAATCCGCCCTAAAGGAGCATAAAAGCTGGAGTCCAAAGTCATGACTTTTGACAGCCTCTAGAACCAGCCGATAATGCTGCAGTGTATAGAAACCCTACTTCCTCAAGAGCTTGAGTCCTTGACGTTTTCTAGCAGATGCACACATCACATGTTTCCGGATAGAGATAAAACAATGTAGATCTGCCACCTATTGGTCACTGTATGGGGTGGCAGGATTCAAACCCCCATAACAATTGATTGGAACCTCACTACAGAAGTTCAAACACGAAGATGAAAGAGAGGAAGTTGGCACACCAGAATCGCATTTGGCTTGCCAATGGCCCACATGTTAACTTTGTGGTCTTCGCCCCCGGTGACCAGCACTCTGGACGACTTCTTCCCAATTTTCAGACAATTTACATTTGATGTATGTGCCACAAACTCCTCTGCAAAACCCTGCCTAGTCAAGGAGAGCACCACCACCACCATCTGTCCTACTGTGTTGCAGCAACACACTACAAATCATATATCTCATGAAACCCTAACATGCACAAACCCTATCAAAAACCAAAAAAGAATGCACAACATTCATCGCTGGAGGATACGCAGCTTATAAGCTCGCTTCATCTTGCAAAACTTTTCGACTGGAACTTTTCTTTTCTCCTTTCCTTTTCCCTTTCCTTCCGGCTTCTTTATCAGACCACCACAAGAAGCTGTTCTCTTATTCCAAATGTAATCGAAGCACTCGCCTTGCCGAACAGCACAGCCTTCCCGAAGAAGAAGAAGAAGAAGACGAAGAAGACAATAACGTCTTACTACCACCAAAACCCGTAACTAAACACCCGAAACCACGGCGACTATACTCTCCTTCTGCATGGAAAACCGACTGCCGAAGAAGATGAAGAAGAAGACGAAGAATAACAATAATGATGGTAATAGTGCGGCTCGTTCCTTACACCGCTGAGCAAAAAACATTCCTCCATAAATGAATCTCTCTACCTGAGCATTCTTTCTCCTCCTCCTCCTCCTCTTCCTACAACAACAGCAACGTCCACGAACCAAGACATTCCGCACAAAAGCGGCATCAAACACTGGCGACTGGATCTGAAAGGCGAGTGGCGGGCCGGGGCGGGGGGAAACAAAAACGGGAAAAAAAAAAAAAAAAAAAAAAAAAAAACAAAAGGAAGGATCAGGAAAAAAAAAAGGGAAGGGGGGGGGGGGGGAGGAGGGGGAGGGGGGGGGGGGGGGGGGAAGAAAAAAAGGGGAGGGAGGGAAAGAGGA
>Ga0116229_10016001_pt1 | contig 10129 bp, 4 predicted proteins | sample S1TSphgellanicum_3_FD_87313 | JGI IMG/M metagenome (GOLD analysis project Ga0116229, IMG submission 87313) | Host-associated microbial communities from peat moss isolated from Minnesota, USA - S1T2_Fc - Sphagnum magellanicum MG | ecosystem: Host-associated > Plants > Peat moss > Unclassified... | reverse complement strand
AGGGAGAGTTTGTTGGGGGGGTTTGGTGTTTTGGGAACCTTTTTCCCATGGGGGGAAATTTCTGTGTGGGGTTTTTTTTAAAAACCCCCCCCCCCCCCCCCCCCCACCTTTGCCTTTAATTTACATGGATGTGCTTGGTTAGCATGCTAGGATGAACCTACACCCACTTTAGTAACTTCACCTTTTTGGACAAGGCCTTTTTTGACCATATTAAGCCCAATTGTTTTTACATTTAGATTTAGAGACCCTATTATAGTCTAATCAAAAGAGATTTGTAATATTTAAAAGCAATTTAAATGGATTTTGTGGTTTGTACCATGGTACTAGTGTGGGTGCTAGTTAGTTAGAGGCTCATTAGCACACCGAATTGGAGAGATTTTCTTCTTGTGCAACCAATCAATAAAGGAAAAAATATGAACACTTAAATATGCGCTATCAAGACTTGTTTAAATTTCTTTTTAAAACCATATATGATTGGCTGGTGTTTAGGGATTAAAGAAGGAGGAAATAGAGACCCTATAGATACCCGTAACAACATCCAATGCATTGATGGATCACCCCATACTATGATCCACTTGATTGGCAATGGATGTGACCAAAACTCACATCCTTACTACCCAAGTTCTTGCCATTTCTTAAATTAATTAAGAAATGAGATATTAATTTTTTGAGAAATTCTAAGGGTGAAGTGTTGAAAGTGCATAAAATTCCAAACCATGCTGAATTTTTTTCTAGAATTTTTTTTAAAAAAACTATATGAAAGTGCAACAAATTTATGCATCTAGACTTCACTAAATGAGACCACACAATACTAATATTCACATGAAATTTCAGAAATTGTCAGATTACATTGGATTTAAAAAATCTGACAAGAACATAGTGTAGTTGAGAATTTTCAAGATACAATATTGTAAAATGCTAACAATTTTTTTTAAAAAGGTAAAAATATTAGAGTAGCTCAATTAGCCCTTATAGTATATTTTAGATGAAAAATAACAAAGGATTATGTGATGATTTGGGCTAATAAATTTGCACAAGATCCAATGGACATTGCGCACCAAAATGGTTGCTCTTGGTTGGCTGGCTATAATCATTGGTGATTGGATTCAAATAGTCTCTCACCTTAATTTATCCCATTTTTATCATGTTTATGGACCTTATGTCATTCCATTTTTAATATTTGTGGGTGGGGATTGGGAAATAGTTTGAGTACACTATCTTTGATTTGATGAACAAATAAAGGCTGAAAAATAATGGGCATAGGTGGAGAGAAAAATGTGTCAAAAATTTAGAAAACTTGAATTTTGAGGTGATAAATGCTTCTTTCCTATTGTAGAAAACTTAACCCATTTCAGCACCTAGGTGTTTGAATCTGACCATCTGATATGGTAATCTGATATGGTAATGATCCTTTACCAAAAAATTTAATGCACCAAAATGGAAATTAATTCATTTCAGCACTTGGGTGTTGAATCTGACCATTAGATACAGTAATGTAGAAAAATATAAAACCATTTTGGCATCAAAAACAGTAATCTAGATATTCTATCACAAATCCAACAAGCAATGATTTTGGCTAAATTTGGCTATAGACCAGATGTGAAAGTAGAGAAACTTAAGAATCTGTTTATATTTTGGCTACGTGCTTGAACAAGAAGTAAATATGTGCAAAATGCAATGGCAAAAGTGAGACCACCAACTTGGTGGCTTATTGATACCTATGTGGGTGGGTAGTTACAGAAATCTGAGAGATGCCTACTGGAGGCATCCAGCTACAATAGGACTAGTAGTTGCACTCTTGATGGGCAGTTTGTGTTTGAAACAACATCGATCGGTAGTACATAGTCTGAATGAAGAAGCTTGTTGATCAAAGAAACGTGTGGCAAATAGTTTGTTAATTTCATCTATGTCTACACACCAGATGGATGTAGACCTTGTACATGAAGCTGGCACAAATTGATGTTGCAAAATGTGTACCTAATAAGTTCATAAATAATTTCACATGTTGCAATTTGAGTCCCCTAAAACTTTGCCTAATGAACCCTAATTATTATTGAAGTTTCTCTCAATTGAGCTGACCTTCCTTTAGATTCATCATGCTGCTGCAAAGTTGTTCAATCAAGTTGTTCGTTCGATCTTCAAATAAAAGAGGAGCTGATGCTGCTGCAGGAAACATGATTTTGAGAATGTGGGAGGTCCCTTTAAACCTTTCTCCCCAAAGTACACACTCTGACCAAGTTGGCTTCTAATTTGCTGGTAATTCTTGATGTACATCCTGATTCATAGTCGAATTTGGAGAGTGCTTTGTGATCCTGCAATTGACATTAAATTTCACAAGTCACACAAATTGCAACATCACATATGAATTGATAAATTGTATTTGAAAGTCTATCTGCACATTCCAAAGGTCATCCATCCTAAGAACACCACCTTGCAGCACGTGGACCTGATATGCTTTGCACATAAAGAACAAACTGTAAAAGCTGTTCTCCATTCATTTGCACTCATCTCCCCTGCAGAATTTCCCTTTTCAACCACACATGATGAACCTCCATTCATGGAAGTTTTCAACTTGATTTTGAAAGAACCTTCCATTTTGTAAGGTTCAAACTTTCAAACATTATGCACTTAAACGTGAATAACTTTCCCCAGACTCTTCCTGGTTTCCAGACCCAGCTGAGGATGCTGAGGCTCTACATCAACTCTGCAAAACCCTATGTTGGCATGGGCTCTTCCTAGGGTTTTAGGGTTTTTCAGGACCTCAAACCCCAGGTAGAGCCACAGAAAAGTTCCTTACCTTCTACAGAAGTGTAACACAATGAAGTGCAAAAAGTATGGAAAATTAGAGCATGCAGATTATCAAATTGGGGGAGGCAGGGAATTCCAAGTTTGTTCCACATGTACATACGTTGGCCATTTTTTGTAAAATGTCCAAAAGGAATTGCCTTCAGCTTTTTGAGAAGTTGCCCAATAGAATCCATCAGGAGCAACTTTATAGAGACAAGTGCCAGTTTGTGAGCAAGGGGGACGATCGACGTAGTTGGAACCTTCCCATACTGGGAAGTACTGTGTCTCGATTCCCCACTCGAATGAACACCAGAACAATGTTGTTCCAAATATGTTGGCTGTGAACTTGAACATGAAATCCTCACTTATATCGATCATGATCCTACCCAGATCTGAGTCGTGAGATTTGCAGTGCACAGAAATCGGCTCTCCACAGTAGTTGATGATGTCCACAAGTGCTTCAGATGTCACTTGCCCAGCTGTTCCCAGTACAAAAATTGTCACCACAAGTGCATAGAATAGTCTTGTTCTATCCAAGTTTAATATTCTCCTCTTCTTCTGTGCATAAGGAATCAGGTGACCAGCAGCAGCCATGAAGAGCAACTAACTGAATGGGCTCAATGCTCAAGCCTTGTATGCATACACAGACAGTCTGACCACACAGAGAGAGAGAGAGAGAGAGAGAGAGAGAGAGAGATGATCAATGCCTGTCAGAGGACTTGGTGAATTGAGCTAGTCTCAATGTCTCAAAATCTGGGAAATTTGAGCTGACCACTTGAGAGCAAAATATGTTGTTCAATTTGAGTTCATTTATCTCAGACCCACTTCAACAATCCATCAAAAATTTTGAGACTCTTATTAATCTTGACATGAGTTGATATAAGATATACACCCCTCAAGTATGCTTGTTGCGGCTTATGAATCTCATGTTCAAACAGCCCAAATAAGTTACTGGAAAAAAAAGGTGTTGGTGTGTACAATACTGTGGCTGGTTGGTTGCCTACATCCACCCCCTCCTTGACTTCTGCCTCTTCCTCTGCCTCTGCAAGCGGCGGAAGTCAAGGAAGTGCCCAGATGTTAATAATACAAAGTGTAGGTAGAACAAACTTAACTTATTCCTAATCAGCCAACTCATAAGCTGGAATTTCAACTTTCCTTGAAGGCTTGTGTAATTTCGGACTTGCGGTATTAAACTTTCAAATTTAGTGTGAAATGTTTGGTCCTCCCCAATGATTTTTTTTCAGTTTTGTGAAGTAGGTGGGTTGGTGACCCTTCACAAGAGATCTCAGCCAAATTTGACTACATGCTAGAAAGGAAAAGTAGAAAATGTTAGGAAACTTGCAATGTTCCAGTTACAAGCTAGGAACTAATGTATCATAAATATGGCAATTTGAGAACTTTTTTCTTTTCAAAATATGGTGACACTTTGTGTGGTTTTTTTCTGAAAAAAATCTTTGGGCTTTTTTGGCAAGCCCCGTTTTTTTAGTTAGCAAGTGGTGAATTTTTGCCTCAAAACAGAACATTGGCCCTTCCCTACTGATAAACATGAACAAAGTGAACATTACAAAGTGAGATACTATTTAAATGTCACCACTGGGGGCAATGACTTGGAGGTCACTGTATCCTATAAATATTTAGGGTTTAGGGTATATCTATATTCCCAGACTGAGAGTTTCACATTATTAGAGCATCTCCAGCGGTGCTCAGTATGTGACCCTGCCAAAATATTTTTCACATTCAAGTTTAGTTATGTACTCTTTCACAACCCCACCTATAAAACTGAAACTGGAACAGCAAATAGGTGGGGGACTACTAATAGCAACCCACTTGGACGAATCATGATGATGGGCCAATCAGAAACACTGAGCAGGAGTTAGATCATATTTATTACAATCTTTTCTCCAGGTGCACAGCGCTGCTGCGCCTTTTACCGGCCTCGGCAACATGCAGAATTACGTGGAGCCAAAACCATTTTCCTGAGCCAAACGAGCATACTTTGGATTTTCTTCATCCAATTTTACTGTGCAGGATCACATACCGAGCACCGCTGGAGATGCTCTTAGACTTTTATCCGTCATCTAGAATATAGTGTACTGCCATAGTTAGAGTAGTTGGCCTTTGAGGTTTCCTTAAAAGGCCCTTTACTCGCCATTGCTCGTCATAATCCAGGGATTAACATTTCCTACCCATGACAATGGTCACACTTGATGTGTGAAGAAAATTCATTCCCTCATGTGATGCATGATATAATTATAATACCTTCAAGGATGTTTTGTGAAATTTCAAGCAAGTCACAAAAGAAGCCAACAATTTATGCATGATGAAACCAGGCAGTGACACACATAACTTGAGGCCTAGAATCCACAAATGCATCTTGATTCTAAAAGCAAAAGGATTTGACACAAGTGTTATGATCTTGACTCATTACCCACCCCCCACCCCCCCACTAGGATTGAATTTCTTGAGAGCTTTTTAAAGGGGTGGGTGCATTTGGGGATTACGGTACCCGCATTCATTTCTAACATGGTTGTGGGTGAATGGCCACCTTCCTCATGGCAATGTTCTGGTTTTACGTACACAAAGGACCTCACATTCCCAGTATTTTCAGCATACTGGAAGGTAGTTGTTATACCTATCCCACCCAACAATGAGCTTTGAATCCACAGACTTTAAAGCACAGGACCTCGGGTTGTTCATAAAACATCAAGGTCTGGGGTGTCACTTGCTTTACCCTATTATTTGACATAATCTTCCAGTGATGATCATACACTCACAATAGTGACCAAAATCTCTGTTGAACATGACTTGTTTTTTAAATAAATTGTTGAATCTTCTTATACCCCAGACCTTAATGTCATGGAATGGTCTCACATCTCGGCCTTGCCCATTATGTTGGGCCCTAACAGGCTAGTGTAGTGCCAGTGTGTTTTTTTAAGCATTTTTTGTTTGTAGCCAAAGTGGCAATCATGCCTAGGAAGATTAAGCCAAATCTGGCTATAAACCAGAAATAAAGTATAAATATCAAACCATCCTTTTATATTTTTGGCTACACATTGAAAACCAAATACATGGATATGATGATTTTTACAAAAGACATTCTCCTCACTTCTGATTTCATGATTGTAGTTTGCCAACATCAGTGTGCCAGAGTAGCTCATCCCCTTCTACAGCCATTGCCTCAACTTTCAAATCCTTTCTAACCATTGCAATTGGGGGCACTCTGGATTGCAAAGTACTCCCTCAAGTACCACATGATTGAGGACAGCCCTAAAATTGCACTACTAATCCCCTATTAAAGCTAAGTTGGCTATAAGAAAGCCAGTAGCATCAAGCATCGTGTAGTGCTGCTGATATGTATAGGGTAACAGAGATCCACCAGAACCCACAATGCATATTTACAGTTTCAAACTTAGTTTCATAATTAAAGGTGCAAACTCAGAATAGAGATGAAACAACATGATGTTTTTATGGATCCACAATAAATTGAGTTATTGGATTGATGTTTGATTGGCAACAAACAATCAAGGTGAGGGAGCTTGTAAGATTGTAAGACCATCAATCCTTATGTTCCAAAAGGAGCGAGATGGATTGATGGCCTTACCTTTAGCTGTTGATGGTGTGGATGGGCTCCAACTATACTAATCAAGATCCATGTGCCTTTGTTGGCAATTGGTATTGCTTTTCCATAGCTCAGACTCTTAAGTGTCTTTTCAGTTTTGAATATAGTGTACCTTGTGTGCTTTAATATGCATGATTGCATATTCATAACAATACACATCTGAATCCTACTGCAACTTATGTATAGTATCTCAGTTTCCATAGAGATATGTGTAAATATAATTCCTGGCTCTTGCTTTAGGAACATTCGTAAAGAACTTTTATAACTTTCCTAGCTCATTTTGAGTCACCTCCTTTGACATAATTTCCCTTTTAAACCACAAACAAACCTTCTCTTCATGGAAGACATCAATTCAATTTTCAAAAAACATTAAATTCAAAACTTCTTTACATAAGGTAAGGATCTTCTGGAGTTTTCAAGCCTAGCCTTGGGCTTCCCACCACATTCAACTGGGCCTTCACACCCAACAAGATCCTCAGAAAAATTCCTTACGTTATACATAAAAATCGTTGACAATGTGCTTGACAACCAAACATATACAAATATTTGAAATACTTGAGCTACTCATCACATTACAACTTCAACCAATCAAGTCATGCGTCATGTAGCTATCTGTCTAGACTTTTAATTTTATTAAAGTTATCTTTAACACAACCTTGCATTTGGACCCTTTTTTCACCTTGAAACCTTTTTCACTCCTATGTGTTAATTATTTGCAAAATGAGCAAATTTCATTGAAATTCATTTTCAAATGCTGAATTTGAGCAATTATTGCACGTAATTTAAAATATATGCTAAATATTTACAACAATGACAATAGTATTGAAAGAAAACTTTAAACTCATGATGAAATTTGTTTTACCATCAACATTCGAGGAAATGGAATTTTAGACCTTGTTTAATGCTAGTGTATTCTTTTAGTGTTAGGTTTCTATGTCACCTTAAGCTTACCTCTTTTTATAAGAAAATTATGACTATTGGCACTAAGTTCCCTTGCTTTTGCAAATAACTTTATCATAAATTATATATTTTCATCATCTTCACCAAATTTCTTTTATATTGCAATCCAAATTCTAAGACCCATTATATCACAAGTAGTGACAATAGTTATGTATGTTAATATCATTTTTGCATATTTTGTGAAGTCAACTTCCATCTATACAATTGAAGAAAATTTCAATTTTTTTTGGATAATATGTATACTATAACAGTATCAAGTTTTTTCCCAAGTTGTCCCAAAAGAAGGGTATGGCAACAAATTAGATGACATGTTTCTTGCAAAGTCATGGATATTATACAAATGCCAAGAGTTAATAATTTATAGGTAATCGCCAATGTCAGATGGATATTTAATTTTATTAATAGCTTCTATTTCCAATTTTTCAATATTTCAAAATCAAAGAATTGTTAACTCCACTTTCCCAAAAAGATTAAAGTCAAAGAACAATTAATTTGGGTTGTTTCAAAACTTCAAATAACTTATGGTTGTCATAAAAGAACTAGTAAATCATTGATGGTTTTATAATAATTTTTTCAAATTTGTTTGAAAACCTTGATTATATATTAAAATGAGTTATTAAATGTTTTTGAAAACTAAGGTTATGAACCATAAGAATTGCCTTGACATTGGGGGTTTGTTCCTACTTTTTAAAAGTTGCATGCAACATTGTTAATCTTTGCAAATTTCTCCTAGGAGTTGGTTACAAACTTCCATGAATGTTACAATCTCTATAAAATGCTTCAAAAAGTCTATTTGAATACACAAAAGACTATGGTCTACAAAATTTGTGTTGTTGTTTCTTGCAAGTATGAAATCATGTCTACACCAATTTTGGGCAATTATTAAAAAGAGGACCAAGTTCTTCTGACAACTATGATGGTGGTCTTAGTGTTCATATTTGTGGTTCTCAAAAAAATCAAAGAACTTGTTCTAATATATATAATTGCATTTTTAAATTTTGGGAAAAGTCAAACAACTACAAATAAAACCAATAGTTTTTTCATGAAAACCATTAATTCTTTGAGGCTTTTGAAATAATTGAAACTAATAGTTTTTCAATTTTGATTTTTCTTAAAAACTAGAACTATAGTTTTTTAATCTTGGAATATTGGAAAACCTAAAACCAAGGTTCTTTTTAAATAATTGCACAATATTGGTCTAGAGAATCTCTTCCCTCTAGTGCAAGCATAGTATTGTATGAACAATTCTAGTAGGGCTCACCACACACTCAATTATTGTAAATTTGGCAAGAAGTTCACTTTAAGCCTTCAATCTTGCCCCAATGACAATCATGTTAATGTTTTAGTAGTTACAACCTTGGGAAAAAATTTCATCCCATGCTACAAAATGTGGTGCATTTGTCAATTGCTTTGTCATATTTGTGATCATTGTCTTGTGTCTTGTCTCATTGCCATAAGGAGCTTGACTTTATCCCTTCATTTAATTTCGTTATGATCTTATCAACAAGAGTTGACTACCAAGCTCCTTGTGGTTTTATTTATTTATTTATTCTTAATGTATTTTGTTGTTAGGATGAGTTCAACTTTGCACAACGTTGTTCACTTTTCCTTTGTTATTCTTATCTTTCTATTAAACCTCAAGACTTTGTTCTTCATTTCTTTTTTTCTTTTTTCAAGTGTTCCTTGTCTTATCTTGTCTTGTTGTCTTGTCTAATTGTGAAGGGAGTTTTTCAAAAAAATTAGAACCTATAAACACAAAAAGTTGGACTTCTAAGCTTTTGAAAGCTTTTTGTCTTAAACAAGAAGCTCAAGTATTTTCATATGGAGATCAAACTTTTGATGTGAACTCATTTGCTCACTTTTATTGAACTTGATTGGTTTTCATTTTTTATGTACTTGTAATGGAGCTACTTATGTGAAATCGATGAACAAAATTATTTCACAATCACATTTTTTCTTTGAAAGCATTAAATTCAATGTGTTGAAAAAATTATGGCATTGCAATTCAACACCCTATCATTGGAGTTGTTCTAACATACTAATTTCTCCCACATGTTACATAAAATCTAGCTGTAATATTTTATTTCCTTGAGCACTACCTTGACATCTTTTGACTTTGTGTTCCCCCACTTTTGTGTGGATCATTTCTACAAGGTCCAATGCCCTTGGGGCATGCAAGAAAAGATCCAACATATATTACCCAAATATTCACATCCTTGTGACATAGCCTTTATCAAGGCATTACAAATGCACCATTGTTTTTAGAAATCATTTTCATGTCTTCAACTCAAATTGTAAATACTAACTATTGAATCCCATTTTGAAACAATTGTTATAATTGTTATAGTGACAAAATATTAGGGAAGGTATGCTCCCCAAGGCCTCCCCTATTTTGAAGGTTGTAGCCTAAAAGGTGGGTAGATTGAGTGTGTAGGCCAAATAATTAGGGGAGGCCTTAAAGTAAGCCTTCCTTAGCATACAACATGAAAGGCTTTTTTTATTCCAACAAATATTTTGTGTGGGGGAGGTGTGTTGAGAATTCAAGTTCAACTAATTAAGTTTCATTAGTTACTGGAGTAGGAAAGTAACTAGGTTACTTTCACAAGGTTGAATTACTTTCTTTATTTATTTTAGTTTGGCTATTTGTGGTTTGGTCTTGTAGTTAAATACCTTGGTGTTGATGGTTTGTTTCTCTTTTCTTCATTACACAAGTTTGTGTATTTCTTGTGACAAGAACCTTGGAGAGTTCTTGATGTTGTGTTT
>Ga0116229_10016000_pt1 | contig 10130 bp, 13 predicted proteins | sample S1TSphgellanicum_3_FD_87313 | JGI IMG/M metagenome (GOLD analysis project Ga0116229, IMG submission 87313) | Host-associated microbial communities from peat moss isolated from Minnesota, USA - S1T2_Fc - Sphagnum magellanicum MG | ecosystem: Host-associated > Plants > Peat moss > Unclassified... | reverse complement strand
TGATCGAGCGCGGACCGGTGGGCATCGCTTCTCGTTTCGTGCCGTGGTCGTGCGAAGCGGCCTTTCCGCTGCCGGTTGCCGTCTGGCGTGAAACGATGGACGCACACTTCCCGAACGCCGCCTGGCTGCGCGTCAGCCGCGAGACGCTCGCCGAACTACAGCGATATCGGTCAGCGCGCCAGGCGCCATCGTGGGACGCGACGCTGACCCACTTGATCGACGCGGCGGTCTCTAAGACATGAAGGATTTCGGACCCGCGTTCGGCGTCGCCAACGCCGTCCTATACGAAGGGTATCTCCTCTTTCCGTACACCGCTTCCACGGGCAAAAATCGCGTGCGCTGGCAGTTCGGCGTCGTGGTGCCCGAAGCGTATCTGGCCGCCGAAACCGGCGAACACGCGGAGATGCAAACCGAGGTGCTCTTCGAACGCGCCGGTGGAGTCGCGGATGCCGATGCCGACGTCGACATCGACATCTTGTTGCGGTTCTTACAAGTCGAGGCGCGGTCGGTTGAAGTAGCGCGCGGCGACGCCTCCGGCCGCGACAACGCCTTCGAACCCGTCGGCTCGTTCGAGCTCGACGACACGCGCTATCTAACCTTCGACGAAGCGGTCGAGCGCGAATTGCTCGTCAACGTCCGGCCCGCGAATACGCCGCGCGCGAGCACCCCGCTGGTGATTGAAGGCGGACGGGACGTCGAATTATTGCGCGATGCGGACGGAATCGTGCGCGCGCGAATCGTGCGCGAACGCTGGCCGTTGCGCGGCACGCTCGACGTGGCCGTCGAACCCGTCGATTGCGCGGATGCCCGCCTCGCGCGGCTCCGCGTGCGCGTGGTCAATCGCTCAGAGGTCGTGCCGGGCGAGCGCAGCGCGGCGCTACGCACGTCGCTGGTCTCGACGCACACGTTGCTGGCGATCGGCGGGGGAACGTTTCTCTCGGTGCTCGACCCGCCCGCGTACGCTTCCGCCGCGAACGCCGCGCTTGCCAATCGTCAGACGTTTCCCGTGCTCGTCGGCGACGGCGCGGCCGACCCGCAGCGAGCGCCGCTCGTGCTTTCGTCCCCGATCATCCTCTACGATTTTCCGGCGCTCGGGGCGCAGACTGATAGCGATGCATTCGACGCCACCGAGATCGACGAACTGCTGACGCTCTCGGTCCTGAGCCTCTCGGACCGGGAGCGAGCCGAAGCGCGGGCCACCGACCCCCGGGCGCGCGCGATCGTCGAGCGCGCGGAACGCTTCGGCCCCGAAGCAATCGCGCGTTTGCACGCCGGCGCCCTGCACCGCGACGCGCTACCCGCCGGCGACCAGCCGCCCGCCTGGGAACGTCGCTTGGCCGACCCGTTCGCGGACGGCGGTCCGGGCATTGCATCGTTCGGCGACCCGTTGTCGACGCTCGATCTCCCGGGAATCGACTGCGTGTTCGTGGCCGGAACAAAGGTCGCCCGAGGCTCGACCGTCCGGCTGCATCCCGGGGGGCGCGCCGACATTTGGGATTCGATGCTCGACGGAAAGGTCGCCACCGTGCGCGCGATCCACCAAGACTTTGAGGAACGGATGTACGTCGCGGTGACGGTTGACGACGACCCCGCGAGCGAGTTGCACGATTGGTACGGACGCGCGTTTTTCTTCTCGCCGGAAGAAGTCGAGCCGCTAGTATCGCCGGAGCAGGTCCAATGAGCGCGCGCGTGCTCGTTGCCGGCGTGGGCAACATATTCTTCAGCGACGACGGCTTCGGATCCGAGGTCGCGCGCGCGCTCGCAAGCGCCCGCATCGACGGCGTCCGCATCGAGGACTTCGGCATCGCCGGTTTGCATCTGGGGTACGAGTTGCTCGCCGGGTACGAGCGCGCGATCCTGATCGACCTCGCGAGGCGCGGGGGCGCACCCGGGACGCTCTACGTGATCGAGCCGGATCTGAGCGCGGACGGACCGCCGCCCGACGCGCACCGGATGGATTTGCAAAACGTCTTTGCCTTCGTTCGCACGCTCGGCGGAAAGCCTCCCCCCATCGAGATCGTCGGTTGCGAACCGTTCGACGTCGGCGAAGGCATCGGTCTTTCGGAACCGGTCGCGGCGGCGGTCGAACCGGCGCTCGAACTCGTTCGCCGCCGAATCGTGCACGCGCTTTCGCTGCCCCCGCACCTCCAAGGAGAAGCCACATGTATCGAGGCCTGATCTTCGGCGCGCTCGCCTTCGGCGCCGCGTTCGCGGCCGAACGTCAATTCGACGCGATGAGCGGCGACCTGAAGCGTTACGACAAGATGCGCGCCATGTCGGGTGATCCGCCGCTCGTGCAACAACTGCTCTCCGGCATCGTGACGATGGCGACCGACTTCGCCGGGAGCAAGGCGGACGAAGCCGGCGACCTCTTTACCGGTCTGACGCGCGACCTCGTCCGTTACGCGACGATGAGGAACATGTAAGATCGCTCGCTTCGCGGTTTCGCCCTCGGATTCGGCGGTCGACTTCACGGCCCGATCGAGCCTGCACGCCGTGCACGGCTCCGCGAAGAACGTGACCGGGTTCGTCGAGGCCGATTTCAGCAGCGAGGCGCTGACCACGGAGCCCGCGCCCAAGATGCACCTCGAAGTGCCGGTCGAACAGTTTCGTTCGGGCAACGCCCTCCAGGATCGCGAAATGTGGAAACTGATCGACTCGCGGCGTTTCCCGACGATCATGGCCGACCTGCGCAGCCTCGAGCAAGACGGCGCGCCAAATACGTACAAGGCCGGCGGCGACGTGACGCTCGCCGGGCGACAACGCCACTACGACGGCGCGTTGACGGTGACGCGCGACGGTGACAACCTCAAAGTCGAGGGCGACCTGGTCATCGATATTCGCGACTTCGGTCTCCAGCCGCCCCGTATCTTAATGGTCAAGGTCGAACCCAAAGTCCAAGTGCATTTGCGGCTCGTAGCCGCGGCACAGAAGTGAGAGCGCAGCATGTGTCTTGCGATTCCGGGCCAAGTCGTGGAGCTCTGCGAGCAGCCGATGCTCGCCAAGGTCGACGTCGGCGGGGTCCGGCGTAACGTCAACGTCGGTCTGCTGGAAGAGCCGGTCGTCCCCGGCGATTGGATCCTGATCCACGTCGGCTTCGCGCTGGGAAAGATCGGTGAGGAAGCCGCGCGGGATCAGTTGCGCATGCTGCAGGCTATGGGCGAAGACGAACTCGCCATGGATGAAGTACGGGGGTATACCTTTGCCGACGAGGCGTTGTCGTCGTGAAATACGTCGATGAATACCGCGACCCGGCCCTGATCGCAAACGTTGCCCGCGAGATCGCGCGCGCGGTCGACCCCGGCCGGCACTATCGGATCATGGAAGTCTGCGGCGGCCACACCCATTCGATCTACCGGCACGGTTTGCTCGACGTACTGCCGCCGAACGTGGAGCTCGTGCACGGCCCGGGCTGCCCCGTCTGCGTGTTGCCGACCGGCCGCGTCGACGACGGCCTCTCGATCGCCGAGCGCGAGGGCACGATCCTGACCTGCTTCGGCGACGTGCTACGCGTGCCGGGCACGCGCGGGACGCCGCTCGAATACAAGGCGCGCGGCGCCGACATCCGGATGGTCTACTCGCCGCTGGACGCCCTGCGGCTGGCGCAAGAGCATCCCGAGAAGCAGGTGTGTTTCTTCGCGATCGGTTTCGAGACGACGGCACCCTCGACGGCGCTGACGATCTTGCGCGCGCGCGCGCTCGGCGTTACGAACTTTTCCGTCTTCTCCAACCACGTGACGATCGTGCCCGCCATGCGCGCGATCCTCGATTCGCCCGGCATGCTGCTCGACGGTTTCGTCGGCCCGGGCCACGTAGCGACGATCTCGGGCTGCCGACCCTACGAGTTCGTCGCGCGCGAGTACGGCAAACCGCTCGTCGTGGCCGGCTTCGAGCCGCTGGACATTTTGCAAGCGATTCTGATGCTCGTGCGCCAACTCGGCGCGGGCGAAGCGCGGGTCGAAAACGAGTACGCGCGCTTCGTTTCGTGGGAAGGCAATCGCGCGGCGCAAGCGGCGCTCGAGACGGTCTTCGCGCCCCGGCCGACGTTCGAATGGCGGGGACTCGGGTTCATCCCGGAGTCGGCCCTCGAACTGCGGCCCGAGTTCGCGATGTGGGATGCCGAGCGGCGCTTCGCCGTGCCGGGCGTGCGCGTGACCGATCCCAGCGCCGCGCAGTGCGGCGAGGTGCTCACGGGCGCGCTCAAGCCCGCGCAGTGCCGGCTCTTCGGCAAAGTCTGCAATCCCGAGCAGCCCGTCGGCGCGCTGATGGTTTCGAGTGAAGGCGCGTGCGCGGCGCACTACCGGTACGCCGAACGCGCGGCCGAAGCCGACCCGGGCCGCGCCCTTGAATCCGAACCGGTGCGTGCCTAGATGACGCTTGCGGAACGCAAACGGCCCCGGGTCAGCTTCAACGACGCGCGCATCGAAATGGCCCACGGCGCGGGCGGCAAAGCCTCACGCCGGCTCGTCGAAGGCTTGATCGCGCCGGCTTTCGCGAATTCGATCCTCGACTCGCTTTCCGACGCCGCGACTTTTTCAGTCGGGGGCACCCGCGTGGCAACCTCGGCCGACGGGTACGTCGTGCACCCGCTGCGGTTTCCCGGCGGGTCGATCGGGGAGCTCGCGATCAACGGAACCGTCAACGACCTGGCCGTCAGCGGCGCGCGCGCGACCGCGCTGATGGCGACGTTCGTGCTCGAAGCGGGACTCGCGGCCGAAATCTTGCGCGGCGAAGTGGCCGCGATGGCGGCCGCGGCGCAACGCGCGGGCGTGGCGATCGTCGGCGGCGATACGAAGGTCGTCGAGCACGGTCTGTGCGACGGCATGTACGTGACGACGTTCGGAATCGGCGAGCTCGACCCACGCTTCGACCTCGACCCGCGCGCGGTGCGCCCGGGGGACCGCGTGCTGCTGAGCGGTCCGATCGGCAGCCACGGCATCACGATTCTCTTGGCGCGCGGCGAGCTCGATCTCGAAGCGGACGTGCGCTCCGATACGCGTTCGGTCTGGCCGTTGATCGATGCGCTGGGCGACGCCTGCGGCCCCGGCGTGCGTTGGATGCGCGATCCGACGCGCGGCGGCGTCGCTACGGCGCTGAACGAATTGGCGCGCGACGCGCAGGTCGCGATCGCGCTCGACGAGGACGCCGTGCCGCTCGGCGAGTGCGTGCGCGGCGCCTGCGAGATCCTGGGGCTCGACCCGCTGCACATCGCGAACGAAGGCCAGTTCCTCGCAATCGTCGCCGCGGAGGACGCGCCGGCGGCGCTCGCGGCGCTACGCGGCGTGCCCGGCGGCGAGGCCGCGGCCGACATCGGCGAGATTCGGGCCGAACCCGCGCGCGTCGTGTTCGGCGTCACTCCGTACGGCGGCACCCGCGCGATCGACATGCTCGTCGGCGATCCGCTGCCGCGGATCTGTTGACGCGCCGGCCCGCGATCGTGCTCGAACTCTACGGTACCGCGACCTGTCCCTACACCGCGGAGCTGCGTGAAGAGCTGGATTGGCAGAGCCGCGAGTACGTGGAGTTCGACATCGAGACCGACGCCGAAGCGCTGGCCCGCGTGCGCGCGTTGACCGCGGGCGCCGTCGCCGTGCCGGTGCTCGTCGAGAACGGGCAGGTGCTGCAAATCGGATATCACGGCCGCTCGTGTTACGCGCCGGGGTAGGTTCGTGTTACGGGTCGCCCGCGTAGTCCGCGTTCGCGGGACCGTGCAGGGCGTCGGTTTTCGGCCGTTCGCCTACCGGCTGGCGCAGCGTTACGCCTTGGGCGGGTGGGTGCTCAACGGCGAAGCGGGCGTGGAAATTCACGTCGAAGGCGACGAGCGCGCCGTCGCGGCCTTCGAACACGCGCTGCGCGCCGAGGCGCCGCCCGCCGCGCAGATCGTCGCGATCGAATCGGTCGATGCGACGCCGGGGGGCTTCGGGAGCTTCGGCATTCGCGAGAGCGCGGCGACCGCGCGCCCGACGGTACGCATCGCGCCCGACATCGCGACTTGCGAGGCGTGCTTGCGCGAGTTATTCGATCCCGCCGACCGGCGTTACCGGTACCCGTACATCAACTGCACCGATTGCGGCCCGCGCTACAGCATCGTGCGCAGTCTGCCTTACGACCGGCCGTCGACAACGATGGCGGCGTGGGAGATGTGCGCCGGCTGTCGCGCGGAATATAACGATCCGGCCGACCGGCGCTTTCACGCGCAACCGATCGCCTGCCACGCGTGCGGGCCGGCCTACGTCTACGAACGCGCCGGATCGCGCCGGTGTGGCGACCCTGCCATCGTTGAGGCCGCGCAGGCCCTGGCCGCGGGCTCGATTCTCGCCGTCAAAGGCATCGGCGGTTACCATCTCGCGTGCGACGCTCGCAACCCGCGGGCCGTCACAGCCTTGCGCGAACGGAAATTTCGAAAGGAACGGCCGTTCGCCGTGATGGCGCGCGACCTCGACGTCGCCGCGGCGCTCGCGGTGCTCGACAACGACGCGCGCGCGCTGCTGACGTCGAGCGCGCGGCCGATTCTGCTGGCGCCGGCGCGCGACGAATTAGCGCAGGTTGCGCCCGATAACCACGAACTAGGCGTAATGCTGCCCTACGCGCCGCTGCACGCGCTGCTATTCGCATCGGGCGCGCCGGCGGCGCTCGTGCTCACGAGCGCCAACCGTTCGAGCGAACCGATCGCTTTCGAGGATGAGGACGCGCGCGCCGGCCTGGCGGGCATCGCCGATGCGTTCCTGATCGGCGAGCGCGCGATCGCGCGCCGCGTCGACGACTCGATCGCCCGCGTCCAGTCCGGCGCGCCCGCGATCTTGCGGCGAGCGCGCGGCTTCGCGCCGCAAGCCGTCGCCCGCGTGCCGGCGAGCGAACCGATTCTGGCCCTCGGCGGCGATCTCAAGAACGCGGTCGCGCTCGTCGTCGACGGCGCCGTGGTGGCGAGCCAGCACGTCGGCGATCTCGCGCACGTCGAGGCGCGCGACGCCTGCGCGGTGACCGTGCGCGATCTGTGCGCGACCTACGGCATCGACCCCGCGGAATGCCTCGTCGTCCACGACGCGCATCCCGGCTACGCTTCGACAGCGTTAGCGGCCGATTTGTCCGCGCGCACGCTTGCCGTGCAGCATCATCGCGCGCACGTCGCGGCCGTCGTCGCCGAGCGCGAAGCGTGGACGACCGAGGTGTTGGGCATCGCCGCCGACGGAACGGGGTACGGCGACGACGGCACAGTCTGGGGCGGCGAGTGTTTTACCGGCAGCGTCGCGAGCGGCTTCACGCGCATCGCGCACCTGCGCGCCGCCAAGCTCCCCGGCGGCGACGCGGCGGCGCGCGTGCCCGTCCAAGCCGCGGCTGGGTTTCTGTTCGAACTCGAAGGCCTGCCCGATCTCGAGGCCGCACCGTTCTACTTTCCGCTGCGCTACCGCTTCGCGCGCGAGCTCGCCCGGCGCGACGTGCGGACGTTCACCACGACGTCGCTCGGCCGGCTCTTCGACGTCGTGGCCGCACTCTGCGGATTTACCCGCGAGACGACCTTCGAAGGCCAAGCCGCCATGTGGCTCGAGCATCAGGCACGGCGTGTTGCCGGCAATCGCGTAGCGGGTGAGCGCGTTTCTGGCGAGCGCGTGAAGACCGAACTAAGTTATCCGTTTCCGTTGGTTGATAACGAGCTCGACTACCGTCCGCTCGTGCGCGCCGCGATCGATGACCGACGCGCGGGACGCGAGCCGGCCGAGATCGCGCGGGCATTCCACCTCGCGGTCACCGATGCGCTCTGCGCGCTGGCGGCAGTGCGCCCGGAATTACCGGTCGCGGCGTCAGGCGGCGTGTTCCAGAATCGTCTGCTCTGCGAACTGCTCACCGAGCGTCTTGGCGAGCGCCTGTGGCTGCCGCACCGCGTTCCACCCAACGACGGCGGCCTCTGCGTGGGTCAGGCCGCGTTAGCCGCGTTCGCCACCACGCCGCGTTAGCCGCATTCGCGTTCGCCTGGAGTTCCGTTGCAGGCTATGCGCCGGTGGTTGAGACGTGCGCCGCGATCGCGCAGACCAGAAGAAAGATCGCGGCCATCCGAGCCGCGGGCAACAAGTTACGCGCGCGACGCGCTCGTGTCCGCACCCGGCGGACGGCGGCCGGCACCAAGCCGAGTTGCCGGAGGCCACCGACGACGAGCCTCGCCCGCGCCGTCATGTTCGCATATTCGAGGTGGTCTATTTCCTCGATCGGGGCATTCAAGACATCGCTTGCCTGCGCGCACAACTCGGTCCATGCAGCGACGCGACGCTCGGTCTCGACACCACCTTTCGCGACCTTCCGCGCCAGACCAAGACAGAGCCTCCGGTCGCTCCTGACGGAGGCCGCCTTACCGCGAAACGGGTCGTGCCGACGGATCTTCATGAGAGGAGGCTCCTGGAATTCCCATATTATCTATCGGCGCAGTGGTTTCAATCGTGACTATGAGGGATTCCGAAGGCGGCCAACTCGGCCTCGTGTTCGATCGCGACCGCGTGCTGCGGCAACCCGCCCGTCGACAGCTCGCCCTCGACCCGTAAGAATTCTCGACCCGCCTCACTGGCGAGCGCGGCCTCGAGCGCTCCGCGGTCGCTGAAGTAGAGTTCGCCGATCACGTGATATGGCCGCGCCGCGTCGTCGCCCAGCGGAATCGTGCAACGCCAGCGCACGAGCCCCGGTAAACGCTCCGCCGCCTCGATGTACACCGTTTCGTATCCTTTGTGAAACGCGTCGCGATCGAGAGGCCGCGGAAAGAGGGTGAGACGTTTGACGGGCATACATGGGTCCTTCGCGAAGCCGCCAGCCATCCACTTCGCCGGAAAGCCGTGGATCTCATCGAAGGCCGCGAGGTCTGCTTAATGGGGCCATGACGTTACCGTCGCGGAAGTGCATTACAAGCGCAAGCTCTGTGGCCGCGACCACGGGCTTCAATGGGGCCGCTACGTTACCGTCGCGGGAGTCGAGATTTCATCGTCGGCGCAGCCGAAGCGTACGTCCAGGCTTCAATGGGCCGCGACTTTACCGTCGCGAAAGTCCACTGCCATCGTCGACGGCACCCTGCTAGTGATCGTCCACAACGATGTCGAAGCAACGAACGGTGAGTCAGAAGTCCGAATCCGAATCATCTCGGCCGGCCGCGCGACCAAAAGCAAAGCGTGGAATCACCGTGGTTGACGCTCGCGAGGCACTTCAACGCGCCCGCAAAGCCCCGCCCATCGAGGCTCGGGACGAGGTCCACACGAGTGATATCCCCGAGACTGATTTTTCTGTGCCGGTGGCCGTCCGGGGCAAATACTACGCGCGGTTCGTCCAGGCAAGCGGCCTCGCTCAACTGGACCCGGACGTCCGGGAGGCTTTTCCGGATGACGAAACGGTAAACCGTACTTTGCGCCGGGTCATTGAAATCACTAACGACCTTCGCAGTCGCGGAGAGATCGCTTAGTTCCCATCTGGGACGCGGTTGCAGTGGGCGACAACAGGCGCGAAGCATTTGACGCCCCAGCTTGATCCGATTTCGTTCGGACCATGCGGATCCTCGATAGTTAGGTTCCGGAGCTTTTGGCGGCGAGGCAAATTCTCGGAAATCATGTGCCTGCACAGCTCCCAACAGCCACGCCCATACCTCATCCTCTACAGTCCGGTTCGCATCGCTCGCGCCAAGAATATGGAACAAGATGGGCAGGAAATAATTGGACTGCCAGCGCCTTGACGAAGACACTCGACCGGACTAAGCTTAGTCCATGCCGACCGTCAATATTCACGACGCGAAAACTCAGCTTTCGCGCCTCGTCGACCGGGCGGCCGCCGGCGAGGAAATCACGATCGCCCGGGCCGGCAAGCCCGTTGCCCGGCTAGTTCCGCTCGCCGATGTGAAGCCCCGCATGCAGTTGGGGACGCTCGCCGGGGTTTTGCGCGTCCCGGACGATTTCGATGCACCGCTGCCGCCTGATATCCTCGAAGAGTTCGAAGCATAGGTGCGGATCCTCGTCGACACGCACATCCTGCTCTGGTGGCTTTTCGTTGTGCGCACCCTTACGCCGCGTCCTGCGACGTAAGCGGGGTCCTCCCCCGCGATAGTTCGCTCGTGAGCGCCAACTGCGCTCGTCGCCGAATCTCCAGCGCCGCCGCTACGTCCGCAT
>Ga0116229_10015999_pt1 | contig 10130 bp, 8 predicted proteins | sample S1TSphgellanicum_3_FD_87313 | JGI IMG/M metagenome (GOLD analysis project Ga0116229, IMG submission 87313) | Host-associated microbial communities from peat moss isolated from Minnesota, USA - S1T2_Fc - Sphagnum magellanicum MG | ecosystem: Host-associated > Plants > Peat moss > Unclassified... | reverse complement strand
GACGCTCGGACTTGCGACTTCGCCCTACCGGTTTGCAGGCTCGCTGGCAGAACTCGAGGCTGCCGTGGGCGAAGTCGGCTACCCGGCGTTCGTCAAGCCGGTGATGTCCTCATCAGGCAAGGGCCAGTCGAAAATCACGCAAGCCTCGGACATCGCGCGCGCCTTCGAAGTCGCGTCAACCGCCGGGCGCGTTGCCACCACGCGCATCATCTGCGAGGGTGCGATCGACTTCGACTACGAGATCACGCTCTTGACGGTACGCTCACTTGACGCGAGCGGCGCGATTGTGACCTCCTATTGCGAGCCGATTGGCCACCTGCAGATCGCAGGCGACTATGTCGAGAGCTGGCAACCCCAGGCGATGCCAGAAGGTGCGCTTGCCAAGGCGCGCGCCATCGCCAGGGCGATCACGGGCGAACTGGACGGACTGGGCCTTTTCGGCGTCGAGCTGTTCGTCAAGGGCGAGGACGTCTGGTTCTCCGAAGTCAGCCCGCGGCCGCACGATACCGGCATGGTGACGATGGCAAGCCAGAGGCAGAGCGAGTTCGAACTGCACGCGCGCGCCATTTTGGGACTTCCCGTCGACACCGGGCTATCGAGCCCGGCCGCAAGCGCCGTGATCTATGGCGGCGTCGCGGCCAAGGGCGTCGCGTTCGAGGGCCTTCCCACGGCTCTGGCCGTCCCGGGTACCTCGATCCGGCTTTTCGGCAAGCCCGAGGCTTTTGCGAAGCGCCGCATGGGCGTCGCGCTCGCTTTTGCAGCTGACGTTGACCTTGCCCGCGCGCGCGCGCGCGCTGCCGCCGCCCAGGTCCGGGTCGTCGCCGCCTAGGTGAATTCGATTGCAAGCGAAAAATCCCGCCGCCAGAGACAGCCCTCGCGCGCTTGACGAAACCGTCGTGATTGCGCCTGGCGCTGCCGCCAGTCTGCGTCCGGCGCTTGTCGCCGAAGCCCCCGCAAACGATCTGCTCTGGCTCGCCACGCGGCAGCTCGAGCCTGTCATCGTCGCCCTCATCGCGCTTGGCGCCGCAGCCTTTCTCGAAGCCTCGCTGCCCGATGGCCGCAACACGCGTATTTTCATCGTCGCCATCCTGGTACTGGCCTTTCTTTGGAGCTCTGCCGAACGGCTGCGCGCCACGCGTTCATTCGAGGGCGCGTCGCGCCTCACGCGCGCACTGGCCGTTGTCGCGTGCGCGATGGCGTTTGCCCGCAACCTGCACAGCGACTGGCCGTGGCTTTGGATTTTGGCGCTGATCGCGGTCTATCCGATCCCGATGCGGCCAAGTGCCATGGTCGCATCGATCCTTCTTGGCTTTTTTTGCGAGGAGGCCATGTCAATTGCGCTGCACGGTGTCGATGTGCCGCGTTCGATCGCACGCGCCGCGGCATTCGCGTGCGTCGCCGCCCTGTCTTACGCCTTTCGCCTCGTGCTCGAGCGCAAGTCGCGGGAAAAAGGCGGCATCGATTCGCGCGAGCAGCGTGCCGAGATCATCGCCGCATACAGCGATGTCGTCTTGTTATTCGCCGACCGCGAGTACCGGCTTGTGCATATCAATCGCGTCGCCGGTCGCATCCTTGGCTATCCGCCGGGCCGGCTGCGCGAAATCTGGAACATCGATCTGGTCCACCCGGATGACCAGGACAGCTTCAAACGAGAGCGCGAGCGCCTCTTGTCCGCACCAGGCAGCTCGAGCACCATGCCCATCCGGATTCGCAACGTCGATGGCCAGTGGATCTGGTTCGAAGTCAGGATCACCAACCTGCTCGAGCACCCCGCCATCCGTGGCTTTTTTGCCAGCGCGACCGACATCACGGCGCGCATCGAGGCAGAAGCAAAGCTCAAATCCGAGCGCGCACTGATGCGAACCGTAATCGATTCGCTCCCCATGAGCGTCTATACCAAGGCACGCGATGGCCGTTTTCTGTTGAGCAACCGCGCCAATCTTGGCCGCCTTGGCTTGCCACCCGATGACGATCCGATCGGCAAGCGATCGGCCGAGGTGGCAAGGATCGCCCAGACGCAAATCATCGATCGCGACGACCGGCTGGTGCTCGATCACGGCGAGACCTTGATCGACAGGCAGTATCGGCTGCTTGAGGCCGACGGCTCGACGCGCTGGTACAAGGCGACCAAACTGCCCCTTTATGACAGTGCCCAGCGCATCGAGGGGCTGCTTGGCATCGTGCAGGACATCACCGAGGCCAAAGCCGCCGAGGTGGCGCTGCGCGAGCAGGCCACGCACGACGCCTTGACCGGTCTTTTCAACCGGCGCTACCTGATCGAGCAACTGGCGGCGATCCTCGGCCGCAGCGAGCCCTCGCCGCTGGCCCTGATGTTTTGCGACCTCGATTTCTTCAAGGGCATCAATGATCGCTACGGCCACGAAATCGGCGATCGCTTCCTGACCGCGCTAGGCGCGAGGCTTCTGCCCTTTGGCCAATCCTCAGGACACATCCTCGCGCGCTTTGGCGGTGACGAGTTCGTCTTGCTCGCGCCAAGTGCCGATGCCAGTGCTGCGCTTGCGCTTGCGCGCCGCGTGCTCGCGGCACTGCAGGCGCCCATCGACGTCGAGAACCTGCGCCTGGATGTCGAGGCCTCGATCGGCATTGTCATGTTGCGCAAGGATCACAGGAAGCCTGAAGAGATGATCCGCGATGCCGACAGCGCGATGTATCAGGCCAAGGGCCAGCTGGCCGAGCGCATCGCGGTTTTCGACGATCGCCTGCGCAGTCGAACCAGTCGCCACAACGGCCTTGTCGCTGCGCTTAAGGATCCGGCTAATGGCGACGCGCTTGCCCTTTGCTACCAGCCCAAGGTCAACCTGCACACGGGGCGCGTGTCGGGCTTCGAGGCGCTGCTGCGCTGGAACACGCGCGAATACGGCGCGGTCGATCCGGCGGAATTCATTCCGCTCGCAGAGGAGTCGGGCCAAATCGTACGCCTTGGCCACTGGGCGCTCGAAGAGGCCTGCGGCCAGCTGCGCAAATGGCAGATCCACTATCCCCACCTCGATCACCTGACGATTGCGGTCAATGTCTCGATGCGGCAACTGCTTGATGACCAGTTCGTCGAGGATGTCGTGCACATCCTGGAAAAATCGCAGATCTATCCGGCAGCGCTCGAACTCGAACTGACCGAGAGCGCAGCCATGCAAAATCCCGACCGAACCGTCGGCATCTTGCAGAGCCTGAAATCCCGCGGCCTGCGCCTGGCCCTTGACGATTTCGGTACCGGCTACTCGGCACTCGCCTACTTGCGCCGCTTGCCCATCGACGTGCTGAAGATCGACCGCACCTTCGTGCATGGCCTGACGCGGGGCGGCGGCGACGCCGAAATCGTGCGGCTGGTCATTGCCCTTGCGCGCACGCTTGGCATCGAGGCCGTGGCAGAAGGCATCGAGTCGAAAGAAAGTGCAGACCATCTGGCACGGCTTGGATGCGACATCGGCCAGGGCTTCCATTTTTCAAGGCCGCTTGCGGCCGATGACGCCGAAGAGTTGCTCAAGTCCGACAAGCACTACGTCGTCAGTTCGGCATAGCTCCTGGCTACTGTTCGATGCCCTGTGAGTGCAGGTAGTCGTCATAGCTGCCGACAAAATCGGCAATCGCGTCATCCTTGAGTTCGAGGATGCGCGAAGCGAGCGAGCCCACAAATTCGCGGTCGTGGGAGACAAAAACCAGGGTGCCCTGGTACTTCTCAAGCGCGATGTTCAGTGACTCGATCGATTCCATATCCATGTGGTTGGTCGGCTCGTCAAGCAAGAGGACGTTGTGGCGCCCGAGCATGAGCTTGCCAAACATCATCCGGCCTTTTTCGCCGCCCGATAGGACGCGCACCGATTTTTTCACGTCATCGCCTGAAAAAAGCAGCCGGCCGAGAATGCCGCGGATCACCTGATCGTCATCGCCAGGCTTGGCAAAACGTCCCATCCATTCGGTCAGCGTCAGGTCGGAATCGAATTCAGCGCTCGGGTCTTGCGGCATCACGCCGACATCGGCATTTTCTGCCCACTTGATGCTGCCGCGATCAGGCTTGAGCGTGCCTGCGATGATGTTCAAAAGCGTACTCTTGCCCGCCCCGTTGGCACCCACCACGGCGATCTTCTCGCCAGCCTCAACCGCCAGCGAGAAGTCCTGAAAGAGCGTGCGCTGGTAGCCCTTGGTCAGGGCAGCGGCATCAAACGCGAGCCTGTGCAACTTCTTCTCGCCCTCGAAGCGGATATACGGGTACTGGCGCGAAGAGGGTTTGAAGTCCTCGATCTTGATCTTGTCGATTTGCCTTAGCCGTGACGTCGCCTGCCTCGCCTTGGACTTGTTTGCAGAAAAGCGCCTGACGAAATCCTGCAACTCCGCCACCCGATCCTTGGCCTTGGCGTTGGCTGCGCTTTGACGCTCCTTGGCCTGCGAGGAGGCAAGCATATAGTCGTCGTAGTTGCCCGGATAGACCTTCAGCGTGCCATAGTCCATATCGGCCATGTGCGTGCACACCTGATTGAGGAAGTGCCGGTCGTGGCTGATGATGATCATCGTGCTGTCACGTGCGTTGAGCACCTCTTCGAGCCAGCGGATGGTGTTGATATCGAGGTTGTTGGTCGGCTCGTCAAGCAGCAGGATCTCCGGATCGGAAAAGAGCGCCTGCGCAAGCAGAACGCGCAGCTTGAGCCCGGGCGCGACTTCGCTCATGGTGGCCTGGTGCAGGCTTTCTTCGATGCCCACGCCAGAGAGCAGCTCGCCCGCGCGCGCCTCGGCGGTGTAGCCATCGTATTCGGCGAACTGGGCCTCGAGGTCGGCCGCGCGCATGTAGTCGGCGTCGCTGGCGTTCGCATCGGCATAGATCGCGTCGCGCTCTTTCATCGCCGCCCACATCTCTTCGTGGCCCATCAGAACGACATCCAGCACGCGCAGGTCTTCGAAGGCGAACTGGTCCTGGCGCAGCCGTCCAAGGCGCTCGCCCTTGTCGAGCATGACCGTGCCCGCACTTTGCTCAAGCTCGCCGGCCAGGATCTTCATGAAAGTCGACTTGCCGCAGCCGTTGGCACCGATCAGGCCATAACGGTTACCCTCCCCGAACTTGACTGAGATATTCTCGAAGAGCGGCTTGGCGCCGAACTGCATGGTGATGTTTGCGGTGGAAAGCACGACTGGACCTTGAAATTGACGGCGGGCAACCCGTCATTTTAGCAGGCGCAACTTCCGCTACTCTTGGCACCTCCGACTTTGATCCACAAACTCCATGCCGATTGCGATTAACAGTGTCTGTGTCTATTGCGGCGCAGCCAGTGGCACCCGCGACATCTATCTCGATTCAGCCCGTCAATTGGGCAACGCGCTCGCCGTGCGCAATATTGGGCTTGTCTACGGCGGTGGCCATGTCGGCATGATGGGGGCGCTTGCCGACGCCGCGCTTGCAGCCGGCGGACGCGTCACGGGCGTGATTCCGCAACAGTTGATCGACAGGGAACTTGGCCATCGCGGGCTCTCCGAGCTCGTTGTCGTCTCAAGCATGCACGAGCGCAAGGACATCATGGCACAGCGCGCCGATGCCTTCATCGCCCTGCCGGGGGGTTGGGGCACGCTTGACGAATTGACCGAGATGCTGACCTGGTCGCAACTGGGTTTTCACCAAAAACCGATCGCAATCGCCAATGTCGCGGGCTATTTCGATGCGCTTTTCGAACTCGAGAAACGCATGGATGGCGAAGGCTTCCTGCGCAACCAGGGACGTCATCTCTTTTTCGTGGCGGCGACTGCGCTTGAGGCCCTTGACAAGATTACCTGCGCCTAGGCGCGGCTTGCGTCGGCTTTTTGTGCCAGCGCAATGATCGCTGCGGCAATCTCGGGCATCAGCGCATCGGGAAGATCGTGGCCCATGCCAGGGATCACAAGCAGGCTGGAGTGGGGAATTTTCCGGGCCAGATCGCGCCCACCCTCGGTTGGAACGAGAACGTCGCGATCGCCATGAATGACGAGCGTTGGCACCCGAATCGAGCCCAAGATTGAAGATCGATCGCCATCGTCAAGAATGGCCAACATGTGCCTTAGCGTGCCATCCGGGCTTTCGGCCCGCTCGATTGCACGTCGCGCGTTCTCGCGCAGCCGGTTTTCATCGGTCGGATAAGCGGGGCTGCCAATCACCTTGAAAAGACGCACGTAACGATTGGCAATCGCCTCAGGGTCGGCCTTTTTTGGCATCGGCGAGAACAGCACCTTCATCGCCTCCCTGCTCGGCGGCGGAAGATGACTTGCACCGCTTGTCGTCATGATCGCCGTGAACGAGCGCAGACCCACCGGCGCGCGCGCGGCAACATGCTGGCCGATCATGCCGCCCATCGAAACGCCGGCCAGGTGGAATTCGTCAAGGCCGGTGGCCTTCGTGATGGCCATGACATCGTCGGCCATGTCGGCCATGCGATAAGGCGGATGCAGCTTCAGGCCGAGGCGCTTTTTGATGCTCGCCCAAACGAAATTCGGTCGCCCGGCGGCATCGAGCTTGGACGACAGCCCGGTATCTCTTTGATCGTAGATCAGCGTGCGAAATCCGCCATCGTGCAAGGCCGAAAGGAGAGTCGCGGGCCAGGCCGTCATCTGCATGCCAAGTCCCATCACAAGCACGATCACCGGAGCGTTTTGCGGTCCTTCCAGCAGGACTTCGAAGTCAAGGCCGTTGGCAGCGACCCGCGTCATCACCTAGGCAAGAGCGATCGCGTTGGCTGCTGACATCGCCGCGCAAGCCAGACGCGCATGACCGCTGGCAAGCTCAAGGGTTGCGTGAGCGCCAATCGGCAGGCTCGCCTGGTGCGCGACATGGCCAAACGGCAAGCCGGTAATCACCGGGCAGGCAAGGCGCCTTCGGATCTCGGCAATCACGTGCGCCATGTCGTAGCCAGCGTCGTACTCGCTCAGCCGGTAATTGGTGACTTGGCCAATGACGAGTGCGTTTTGGCGCCGCAAGACACCGGCATAGTCGAGTTGCAGCAGCATGCGCTCGATGCGGTAGGGGTGCTCGTTGACCTCTTCGACGAACAGGATGCCGCCATCGACCTCGGGAAACCAGGGCGTGCCCAGGAGCGAGACGAGCATGGAAAGATTGCCGCCCCAAAGCGGCCCGGCTGCATCGCAGGCGGGGCCGTCGGAGGGGAATTCCAGGGGCATGTAGTTGCCCTCGACGGCCCGCCAGAAGCAATCCTCGGTGAATCGATCGAGCTTGTCCTGGCCAAACATGACAGCGCTTGGCCCGGTCAGAACGCCACGTCCGGTACGCGCGTAGAGCGCAAGGCAAAACGCGGTGAAGTCGGAAAAGCCGCAAAACATCAGGCCGCGCGCGTCGATGGCGCGCCCGATGCGCTCAAAATCAATCTGCGGCAGCAGCTGCGACAGGCCATAGCCGCCGCGCAAGCCCAGGATCAGCCTGATCGACACATCGTCAACGAGGGTGTAGAGCGCATCGAGCCGCGTCTCGATCGGACCGGCAAAGCGCAGGATTGCAGCATCAGCTTCGGGCAGCATGCGAACGCCATATCCACGAGACGCAAAGTAGTGCCTGGCACGTTCGATGACCTGATCATCGCGCTCGTAGCCTGACAGCCCGAGAAAACCGACAAAGGGGCTTTGCGCCGTCATCTCTTGATGGCGGTCCACTCGGCGAAGCCGACTTCGATGACCTCCGTCGAACCCGGCGCCAACTCGTTTCCAAGCAGGTCTGATTCCAGCTCGAGAACCGTCTTGGCGCGGCGTTTCTCGCTGAAGAATCCACGCAGGAGCTCGCCGCACTCGCTGGCGAGGACGCCGCCGCAATGCGCGGTCTGATGATTCAGCACCGCTTCAGAAAACAGATCAAGCACACCCCCGGCAGCGCCGGTCTTGGCATCGAATGCACCAAAGACGACGCGTTTTAGGCGTGCGTGCAACATCGCGCCCACGCACATCGCGCAAGGCTCGAGGGTTACGTAGAGCTCGCATTCAGGCAAGCGGTAGTTCTCAAGCTGCAGCGCCGCTTGACGCAACGCGTTGATTTCGGCGTGCGAGGTCGGATCGTGGGTGGTGACGGGCTGGTTGAACCCGGTCGCAATCACGCGCTGGTTGTGCACGATGACAGCGCCAACCGGCACTTCGCCCATCAGCAAGGCATTTTGCGCCTGGCTTAACGCCTCGCGCATGAAGACAATATCGGCTGCGTCCTGATCCAAGATAAGAGGTAAGAATCCGTAAACGCAGGAACTATACAGCGCCTGTGGACGGCGCGAAAGGAAGGGCCGGTTTAGCGGCCCCTTTCTTTCGCGTTCAGGCGAAGAAGGCGCTCAAGCGGGCGAGATCGACATTGCCACCACTGACGATAATGCCCACGCGCTGGCCGGCAAATTGCTCCCTGACATTCAGGAAGCCGGCCAAGCCAAGGCATCCCGTGGGCTCGACCACGAGTTTCATGCGCGTCGCGAAAAAACGCATGGCCTCGATCAGATCGGCATCGGTTGCGGTGACGATGTCCTCCACCTCGCGCTGGATGATGGCAAACGTCAGTTGCCCAAGATGCTGGGTCTGCGCGCCATCGGCAATCGTCTTTGGCGAATCGATGGTAACGATCGCGCCCGAGCGCAAGGAGAGCTGGCCGTCATTGCCGGCCTCGGGCTCAACGCCAAAGATCCTGATCGAAGGCGCCAGGGCGCGCGCCGCGAGGGCACACCCGGAAAGCAGCCCTCCGCCCCCAAGACAGACGAACAGCGCATCGAGGGCGCCGACGTCTTCGAGCAATTCCAGGGCCGCCGTGCCCTGCCCCGCGATGATGTCCGCATGGTCGTAAGGCGGAATCAGCGTCATGCCGTGCCGGCTTGCAAGGTCAGCACCGATCGCCTCGCGATCCTCGCGATAGCGGTCGTAGGAGACGACCGTGCCGCCATACTCGCGCGTCGCTGCAACCTTGGCTGCCGGTGCATCGTTGGGCATGACGATGGTGGCCGGCATGCCAAGAATGCGCGCTGACAGGGCAATCGCCTGAGCATGGTTGCCCGACGAAAAGGCGACGACGCCGGCTTCTTTCTGCCTGGGCCCAAAGCGCGAGAGGGCATTGAAGGCGCCACGAAACTTGAATGCCCCCATGCGCTGCAGGTTCTCGCACTTGAAATAAAGCTCTGCGCCGCTGATCTGGTTGGCCGTGCGCGAGGTCAGGACGGGCGTGCGATGGGCGTGCCCCTTGATTACCGCTGCGGCCTCCTTGACGCTTGCGAAGGTGGGAAGGCTGTCCATCCAGGTCCTCGGCGGCACGATGTGCGCAAATGATGCAAATCACCATTATATTTGGTCGACTTTGTCCACCCCGAAACGCACCGCGAGATCACCCATGTCTTTTGCCATCGAGAAGGACGACCTTTCAAATCCGAAGACCCTGGCACTCCTGGAGTTGCACCTCAAAGGCATGCATGCGAGTTCACCCCCGGGCCATGTTTTCGCGCTTGACCTGTCCGGACTGCAGGCGCCAGGTGTCACGGTGTGGTCTGCGCGAGAGGACAACGAAGTTCTCGGCATTGGAGCGCTAAAGCTGCTTGGCAAGGCGTCAGGCGAGCTGAAATCGATGCGCACGCACCCCAACTACCTGCGCCGAGGCGTGGCAGCTGCGATTCTGGAGCACATCATCAACGAGGCAAGGCGTCAGGGATTAAGCCGCCTGAGCCTTGAGACGGGAAGCGGGCCACCGTTTGATGCCGCACTCGCCCTTTATCGGAGGCGCGGCTTTGCCAACGGTCCCCAGTTTGCAGACTACGTTCCTTCACCGTTTAGCCAGTACCTGCATCTCGATCTGTGACCTGTGGCGCGGCCTTTATCCTGCAGCGGTTGCGTGCCAGGCCATGTCGGGATCGAAGGACCGTGATGCTAAATTAGCGAAGATCAGAAATGGCTCTACCTAGCGCCCATGACAAACTCGCGCCTATGTCGAATACCGATGGTTGATGTCTTGAATCGGCGGCACGGCGCTGCGACGCTGTTGCACGGAGCGGGATGGTCTGAAACCACCCTAATTCACTCCCACTCAATTGTCTCCGGCACATATAAGTATTTGAAATAACGGAATTTCCGCCGAGGCCACGCCAAACTTACCGTCAAATCTACCGCCAGAAATTCCGCTTGAGGGCGATAGACGG
>Ga0116229_10015998_pt1 | contig 10130 bp, 11 predicted proteins | sample S1TSphgellanicum_3_FD_87313 | JGI IMG/M metagenome (GOLD analysis project Ga0116229, IMG submission 87313) | Host-associated microbial communities from peat moss isolated from Minnesota, USA - S1T2_Fc - Sphagnum magellanicum MG | ecosystem: Host-associated > Plants > Peat moss > Unclassified... | reverse complement strand
TGGCGCTCGGGACAACACCGCTGGTGCAGGCGGCGAAGGAGCAAGGCATCCCGGCGGTGTATTTCACCAATATGGTATCCGCGCGGCCGTTATTCGGCGCCGCCGGCGCTGGCGCACTGCCCGCGATCGTTGCCGCCCAGACCGCCGGGCGGGAGCGCTTTTCCAGAATGGTCGGGTTTTTTGAAGGCGTGGGAGGGCCGGCATGTTAGTTCAGGACCACGACCGCGCCGGCGGCTATTGGGGAGCGGTCTATACCTTCACCGCGGTAAAGGGGTTGCGTGTTATTATCGACGGACCGGTGGGCTGCGAAAACCTGCCGGTGACCGCGGTCCTGCACTATACCGATGCGCTCCCGCCGCATGAATTGCCGATCGTCGTCACCGGGCTTTCGGAGGATAATCTCTCCTCCACCGGCACCGAGGGCCCGATGCGCCGGGCCGCAACCATCGGCGATCAAAAAATGCCCGCCGTGGTGGTGACCGGCAGCATTGCCGAGATGATCGGCGGCGGAGTCACACCGGAAGGCTCGAATGTCCGCCGGTTTATTCCGCGCACCATCGATGAAGACCAGTGGCAATGCGCCGAGCGGGCGATGGTCTGGCTGTGGAATGAATTCGGCAACACCAAGGCAAAACCCAAGCCCGCCAGCGCTAAATCCGAAAGCCCCGCCAAACCGAAGGTCAACATCATCGGCCCGATCTACGGGACCTTCAACATGCCCTCGGACCTCGCGGAAATCCGCCGGCTGGTCGAAGGCATTGGCTGCGACGTCAACGCGGTTTTCCCGATGGGGATGCATATCAAGGAAATCCCCCGCTTAGGCGACGCCGCGGTGAACATCTGCATGTATCGCGAATTCGGCACCAAACTCTGCGAAGAGCTCGGCAAACCCTATCTGCGCGCGCCGATCGGTATCTTCGCCACCACCAATTTTCTCCGCAAGCTCGGCGAACTCACGGGTCTCGATCCGGAGCCCTTCATTGCCCGTGAAAAGCGCGAAACCATCAAACCAATCTGGGATCTCTGGCGTAGTGTCACGCAGGATTTCTTTGCGACGGCCTCTTTCGCGGTGGTTGCAACCGAGACCTATTCGCGTGGCCTGAAGCGTTTGCTTGAAGATGATTTGGGCATTCCTTGCACGTTCTCGTTTGCTCGAAAACCCGGCGTCAAACCGGATAACGATGCGGTGCGTGCCGCACTCAAATCAAAACCGCCGCTCGTGCTGTTCGGCTCCTTCAACGAGCGCATGTACGCGGCGGAACTCGGCGGCCGCGCGACCTATATTCCGGCCTCGTTCCCCGGTGCCATTATCCGCCGCGCCACCGGGACCCCGTTCATGGGATATGCAGGTGCGACCTATGTGGTCCAGGAATACTGCAACGCCTTGTTCGACGCATTGTTCACCATCCTGCCGCTTGGGACCGAGATGGATAAAATCGAGCCAACCCATGCCAGGGCAGTGCCGCAATGGGAGGAAGATGCGACCGCACTTCTGGACACGCATCTCGCCGACGAACCTTATCTGATCCGTATTTCGGCGGCGAAACGGTTGCGCGAACATGCAGAGCGCATCGCCCGCGATGCCGAGAAACCGCTCGTCACCCGGCTGGACGTCGTAGGCGCCATAGCCGCCAGGCAATTCGCGTGAGGGTGGGAGCCGCAATGCAGCGCGGATACCAAAGCGCGCAACAAAATCGGAACCGCCGCCATGGCTGTTCCGATCCCAGGCGCGGGGTTCGCGCGATCCTGGCTTTACGGCCCAAAAAAAGGATTATTTGTAATGTCTAGTTCTGTTCCAACAAGGCCAGGTTCGCTTAGCGGCCTGACTGAGACGGAAGCGAAGGAGTTCCACAAAATATTCGTGGTAAGCTTCATCGTCTTCACGCTCATTGCCATTGTGGCACATATCCTCGTCTGGTCCTGGCGTCCCTGGATTCCCGGCCCGAACGGATATGCGACCTCAATGCTACTCACGCATACCAACCTGGCATTGGCCACCGCCAATGTGCATCCGGTATTGGCGCATGTCGTCAATGCCTTAACTTAGGAGGGCAAGTTTATGTATCGCATATGGTTGCTCTTCGACCCGCGGCGCGCTTTGGTTGCGTTGTTCGCGTTTTTGTTCACGCTGGCGCTGCTGATCCATTTTATTCTGCTCAGCACCCCGCGTTTCGACTGGATTGGTGGCGGTGCCGCTGTCGCGCCACCGGCACAGGCGACGTCTTTGCCGTCGTCGCAGTAAGTCTGCCCGTGGTTGCAGGGCGTGCCGCACAAACACGCCTTGCAACCGCCGGTTTTTTGCTCGTGTGAAATAACCGTATCTTTATAGTACCGGTCCATTATCAAGGACTCTCAACATGGCCATGCTAAGTTTCGAAAAAAAATATCGGGTGCCAGGTGGCACGCTGCTCGGTGGTGACCTGTTCGACTTTTGGGTCGGCCCTTTTTATGTGGGGTTCTTTGGTGTCACCACCATCTTTTTTACCATCCTTGGCACCGCGCTGATCATCTGGGGTGCGGCCATCGGCCCAACCTGGAATATCTGGCAGATCGATATCGCCCCGCCGGATATCTCCTACGGCCTGGGGTTTGCGCCCTTGGCGAAAGGCGGGCTATGGCAGATCATCACGATCTGCGCCGTTGGCGCCTTTGGTTCCTGGGCGTTGCGAGAAGTGGAGATTTCCCGCAAACTCGGCATCGGGCTGCATGTGCCATTCGCCTATGCGGTGGCGATTTTTGCTTATGTAACCCTTGAAGTGATCCGCCCGCTGTTGATGGGCGCCTGGGGCAATGGTTTTCCGTACGGCATCATGGCGCATTTGGACTGGGTATCGAATACCGGGTACAATTATCTGAACTTCGAATATAATCCGGCGCATATGATCGCGGTGACGTTGTTCTTCACCACCACCTTCGCCTTGGCGCTACACGCCTCGCTGGTGCTCTCTGCGATCAATCCCGTGGCGGGCGAAGAGGTTAAAAGCGCGGAACATGAAGATACGTTTTTCCGCGATTTCATCGGCTATTCGATCGGCACGCTGGGTATCCATCGCCTCGGCCTGTTTCTGGCGCTCGGCGCCGGATTTTTCAGCGCAATGTGCATTCTCATCAGTGGCCCGTTCTGGACCGCCGGATGGCCGTCCTGGTGGAGCTGGTGGCTGAACATGCCGATCTGGTCCATGCATTAGAGCGTCCGGCAGCAAGAAAATTCAGGGAGTTTAACCCATGGCTGAATATCAGAATATCTTTACCAGGGTACAAATCCGCGGACCGGCGCATCACGGCGTGCCGGTGCCGGGAGGTCCATGGGTGCGCGAAGGCAAGCCGTTCTTCGCCTACCTGCTCGGCCAGATCGGAAATGCGCAGGTCGGCCCGTTCTACCTTGGCTCGCTCGGGCTGGCATCTTTGCTCACCGGCTTTATTGCGTTTGAAATTATTGGGCTGAATATGTGGGCCTCGGTCGGCTGGAATCCGATCTTGTTCGTGCGGGATCTGCCTTGGCTGGCGCTGGAGCCCCCATCGCCGGCCTATGGCCTGCGGGTTATTCCCCCATTGGCGCAAGGCGGCTGGTGGCTGATTGCCGGCTTCTTCCTCACGACCTCCCTGATCCTGTGGTTTCTGCGGGTGTATCGCAGGGCAACGCAGCTGGGGCTCGGCACCCATACCGCCTGGGCGTTTGCTTCCGCCATCTGGCTATATCTTTGCCTCGGCTTCTTCCGGCCTATCCTGATGGGGGCCTGGGGCGAAGCCCCGCCCTTTGGCATTTTTCCTCATCTGGACTGGACGGTTGCATTTTCACTGCGCTGCGGAAACCTGTATTACGATCCGTTCCATATGCTCTCCATCGTGTTTCTCTACGGCTCGGTGCTGTTGTTTGCCATGCACGCCGCCACCATCCTTGCGGTCAGCCGTTTTGGTGGCGATAAGGAGGTGGAACAGACCGTTGACCGTGGCACCGCTTCGGAGCGTGCGGCCTTGTTCTGGCGCTGGACCATGGGCTTTAATGCCACCATGGAATCCATCCATCGCTGGGCCTGGTGGTTTGCCGTGCTGACGCCGCTGACCGGTGGTATTGGCATTCTGCTCACCGGCACGGTCGTGGATGACTGGTTCTTATGGGCCGTGAAACATGGTGTGGCACCGCATTATCCGGCAATTTACGGGGCAATCGCCGACCCGGCCAAAGGAGGGAAGTAATGTTTAGGTTTAATTCCATTCCCGGCCTCGCGCTCGTCGGTGTATTTGTCACCTGTATTATTGCCGTGCTCACCTTCCAACGTCCGCCCGTCGATGTGGTTTCCACGGGCGGCCCAGGGATTGGCATGCAAACCCTGTTCAACCCCGCAAGCGTGAACAAAGCGCTTGGCATCAACCAGGCGCCTGCCATTCTGCCTTCGATCGATGCCGGCCCGCCCGCGGGCACAGTGTATAAGAACGTCCAGGTGCTGCAAAATGTCAGCACCGGCGCTTTCGGCCGGCTGATGGTGTCGATGACGCAATGGGTTGCCCCGCAACAAGGCTGCGGTTACTGCCATGTCGCCGGAAATTTCGCATCTGATGCTAAATATACCAAGGTGGTGGCGCGGCGCATGTTGCAGATGACCATTGCCGTCAACACCACCTATGCCGATCACGTCGGCAATGTCGGGGTGACTTGCTACACCTGTCACCGCGGCAACAACAATCCGGCCAATATCTGGTTCACCGGTGTGGTCCCGGGTTCCGGTCCCGCTTTGGCCGAAAGTGATATGGGTAAAAATCTTCCGGCCCCCGCCATCAACGGCTCGTCTCTGCCGTCTGATCCGTACACACCGTTTCTGCTGAACCATCACAATATTCGTATTTCGGGCAGCACTGCCTTACCAACGGGCAATACCGCATCGATAAAGAACGCCGAATGGACCTATGCCCTGATGATGACCTATTCGCAGGCGCTTGGTGTAAGCTGCGAGTACTGCCACAACAGCCGCGCCTTCAATGACTGGACCCAGAGCACTCCGCAACGGGTGAGGGCCTTCTATGCCGAAGCAATGCTGCGTGACCTGAACAGTAATTACATGGTTCCGCTGACGCCGCTGTTCCCGGCTGCTCTAAAAGGGCCTTCGGGCGATGTTGCAAAAATCAACTGCGCCACCTGCCATCAGGGCGTTTACATACCGCTTTACGGCGCCAAGATGGCAACGCACTTCCCGCCGCTTGAGGGTATCGGTACGACAACCGCTTCGGCAGCAACTCCCGCATCCTCGATGCCGGCAGGGATGACGATGACTCCGCCCGCTCCAGCGACGCCGTCCAACGGGTCTTCCTTGGGGACCAGTAAGCCATAAAGCTTATTGGTCTGATTTTCACCTTGGCGCTCGCCGGATGTTCGGTCTTTGGAATCAGAACAGGCACTGAAGCGCCGGCCTATAAGGTGATCGGCAATGTGGGGGCGGTGCAAATCCGGCAATACGGCCCCCGGCTGGCTGCGAGCGTAATCGTGCAGGGCGACGAAATCTCGGCGCGCTCGGCCGGGTTTCGCCTTCTGGCCCGCTATATCTTTGGCGCAAATACACAAGCCGTTTCGATCCCGATGACGGCCCCGGTCGTGGAATCCGGTGTGCAAGGGGCGTCACGATCCGCGAAAATCGCCATGACCGCTCCGGTAGCGCAAACCCAGTCCGCTAATGGCATGTGGACCATCACCTTTTACATGCCGCAGAAATACAGCATGGCAACGCTGCCAAGACCGAACCAACCGGGCATTCAAATTCATCAGCTTCCGCCAACGACCGATGCCGTTTATCGCTTCTCCGGCATTCCCGGCCGTGCAGCGGTCATCCGCGCCCGCGGCGTGTTACTGAGCACGCTCTCGGGCTCCGCCTGGGAACTCACCGGCGATCCCGTTACCTGGTTCTACGATCCGCCATGGACCTTACCCTGGTTCCGCCGCAACGAAGTTGCCGTGGCTGTCGCACCGCGCCGGCCGTGATCAGATCTCTGATCCAGAGCGGCGATATTGGCTATGCTATTATTGCGCTAACGCTGTTCGAGATCATGGCCCTTGCCGCGTATCGTCATTTAACGGGAAACGGGCCAACGCTTGCGGCGAGCCTGCCTAATATTCTTGCCGGTGATTTCATTCTGCTTGCCTGGGCGACTAGCAAGCTGAGTTGGCGCTTTTCCGCACTTTGCCTTTTGGGCGCCCTGATCTCGCACAGTACGGATATGCTGCGGCGCTGGCTTTCGCAAAACCCAGGTTAATCTATATCTTTTTGCTTCTTATCTTCACAGAGAGAAGCGCTCTTTCACTGTTTCGGCGCGAAAACCTCACACCAACCGGCCGGATTGATTGGGCCGGCCACCAGTTTGCATCGGCTTTCAAGGACGCCGTTTTCGCTGGGCTTGAAAATGAAATAGACGCACTCCGCGCAAACCTTCCCATTATACGGAACGTCTCGGTAGCCGACCGCCGCCTTTGACATCGGGGCTGGGTCCGCCTTCGCGGTTTTCAAACCCAATAGAAGCGTACCAGCTGAAGCGGCAATGATTTGGCGTCTGGTTTTCATAACAACTCTCTCAATCATTGCTCGCGGAGAGCGCGATAAGCGTGTCTAACCTCGTTCCTGTACCCGGCAAAGCACCGCTTAAGCGCATCCTGTCAAAATGCCCGCCACTGCCGGTCAACTGCATTCGTAGCGCGACCGGGGTTTGCTTTCCATCGACCGTTACAATGCCCCGGAAGACGCTGCCTTCCTTGGCGCAGGAGCCGAACAGATAAACAGACTTCACCGCTGCCGCCGGATCACTGTTGGTTAAGTTGACGTTGAGCATGCAGTTTTCCCGGTCCCCGAAAAGTTCGAGATTACCTGCGATATCGTCGAACGCTTCGTTCGAAGCGCCGCCGCTCAATGCCGCTTGCGTGGTGCCCGTGCTCAAGTCAACCCAGACCGAGGCCAGGTTGCGGAGATTGCCGACCTGCGTGCCGGTTGCATCCGCGACACCCTTGTTGCCCCAGGCGGTGCGAACATAATTGGCAACCGCGGCAATCTCATCGTCCGACAGCGACTGGCCAAATTCCGGCATGCTGGACTGATTGACGTGCCAGGGCGCGTAACCGCCGAGAATCATGCTGATCAAATTATCAGCCGGTCCATCCCAAATCGATTGGTTATGGGCCAGATTGGGAAAGTTATTGGCCACACCTTCGCCATTTTCACCATGGCAGCGGGCGCAGTTATTGGCGTAAAGCTGCGCACCGTTAATCCCAGCAGGCAATACGGCGACCGCAGCCGGTTCAACGCTCGTTTTTGCCGGTACTGCAGTTTGCAAATAAGCCACAATATCCTGAATGTCGGAGGCTGGCAGGCGGCTCAAGCTATCGTCAACGACCGCCTTCATCGGGCCATAGGGCGCGCCGGTGGTAATTGAGCCGGCACGGTAAAGGTAGGTGGCAAGATCGGTTGCCGACCAACTGCCGATGCCGCCATTTTGGGTTTGGGAGGAGATATTCGGCGCGTACCAGCTTTGGGCGAGCAGGTGGCCGCCGCCGAGGGTGCGCGAGGGTTCGACCGCCATTAACGCATTACGCTGGGTGTGGCATTCGCCGCAATGCTCAAGCGCCAGCACAAGGAAGGCACCGTTGCGAACCTGGGGCGACCAGGAAGGGTCATATTTGATCGGTTGATCGTTGAAGAACAATATGCGCCAACCGAGCAATCCAGCGCGCAGGGTGAATGGAAAATGCATCTCGCTGGGGCGGCTGGGCTCAGCTACGGGCTGGATCGAATCCAGATATGCTTTGATAGCCATCACATCGGAGTAGCTGAGCTTATTGTAGTCCTGCCAGGGCATCACGGGGTAGAGATAATGCGGGAAAATCAGCAGAGAGTGGCCTGGCGAAATGCCATTATGGATTACGTTCCAGAACTGGGCGTCGGTATAATTACCAATTCCAAATTTTTTGTCGGGTGTGATGTTGGGGCTGAACAAGGCGCCGAACGGTGTTTGTACCGGTTGGCCGCCCGCATAGGGCGCTCCGCCGGGGATGGAATGGCAATATTGGCAATCCCCGGCCACCGCTAGGTACTGGCCCCGGGCAATTTTGGCCGCCAGTGTTGGATCCGACGGCATGCTAACGGGCTGCGCAACCGGATCGCCCGACATTCCTGCGGGGGCATTCAACGATATGGTCGAAACCTGGCTTGGAGCTTGTGTATTCTGGGAATCTTGTGCTTCCGCGCGCCAGACAGTCACAACGAAAACCAGCGCAAAGACCATTCCAACAGTTAGCAACACGGCAATCTGGATGTTTTTGTATCTGGACGTCAAAGAATGCACTGCCTGTTCCCCAATTTTCCGATCCAATCTAAGCAACTGGCTACGGTCCGGCGCTGAATGACTCAGGCTAAATCGAATGGGGTTCTAGACAATTCAATTGGCGATCTGGACATAAAATGAAGTATTTTAATTTATTACAAAAATTTCATCGAGACCATGAGTGAGTCTCGCGCGCAACGCTTGTCTCGCCGTACCCTGCAAACCAGGGAGTCAATCTTAATAAAGCTTAATAAAGCGCGACCGCCGCGCGATCTCTCGCGACAATCACAATATGGTCGAGGCGTGGCAATGTTCACGCTTCAGCAGTACCCATTTGAAATGGAAAGCCATGGAAGCCCAAGAAAATCAGAAAGACCAGGACAACCAGGACGGTGAAGACCGGCATGACATGTCCGAAGGCTCCCAACATCTGGAGCCGGATGAACAGGAGCTCGCCGCCCGCCATGCCGCGCCAAGGCCCCTTGTTATCCACGAAATTATCCGCGAGGAGGGGGAATCCGAACTCAAGCGAACCAGTGTAGCACTGGCCCTTTCCAGTCTGGCTGCTGGCCTCTCAATGGGGTTTTCCTTTCTGACAGAAGCGCTTTTGCAGGCCGCGACGCCGAAAGGTGTGTCACAGCATGCCATTGCAAGTTTTGGCTACACCATTGGCTTTATTCTGGTCGTTCTGGCGCGCCAGCAGCTTTTCACGGAAAGCACGCTAACCGCCGTGCTGCCTGTCGTCACGCGGCGGGATTTCAAAACATTGGCGGCTGCTGCACGCCTATGGGCGATCGTTCTGACAATGAATTTGATCGGGACGTGGATTTTTGCGGCGCTCATCCATCACCCTTCCTTATTTTCAGGTGATGTCAACCAGGCATTGGGGGATATCGCGCAACAATCCATTACGCCGGATTCCTTTCTTACCTTGGTACGCGCCTTCTTTGCTGGCTGGCTGATCGCGTTGATGGTGTGGATATTGCCGAGCGCGCAGTCTGCCCGCCTGCTCACCATTCTTCTCGTCACCTATGTGGTTGCTTTGGCCCGTCTATCTCATGTCGTCGCCGGCTCATCCGAGGCGGCTTATGCTGTGTTTTCAGGCTCCGCGACGATCGGCCAATATTTTGGCCAGTTCCTGTTGCCGACGCTCGTAGGGAATATCATCGGCGGTACACTCATGGTCACGGTGCTGAATCACGGGGCGGTTTTGCCGGAGATTCAAAAGCGAGCATAGCGGTGCGCAGAGCTCATGCGCCGCGCTCCGCCGCGGCGAGCAGCAAAGCGCGGCTGCGGCGTTCCATGATGGCGGCACAAAGCCGCGTCGCGACCAGGGTGATGAAGCAGAGATAGAAGCCGAGCGAGGCGATCACCAGCGGGTAGAGCATGGTGATGTAGATTTTGGAGCCGCCGGTGAACGAGATGGTGTTGCCCTGATGCAAGGTGTTCCACCATTGCACGCTGAAGACGATGATCGGCAGGTTGACCGCGCCGGCCAGCGCCAGGATGGCGGCGGCGCGGTAGCCATGCTGCGGATTATCGAAGGCCCGGATCAGCGCGATATGACCGAGATAGAGGAAGAACAGCACCAGCACGGAGGTGAGCCTGGCATCCCAGACCCAATAGGCGCCCCACATCGGCTTGCCCCAGAGCGAGCCGGAGATCAGGCAGACCGCCGTGAACCCGGCGCCGACCGGGCCGATTTCCTCGGCTGCCAGGTCCGCCAGAGGATGCCGCCAGATGATGGAAAAGAACGAGCAGACCGCCAGCGCCGCATACCCCGCCATCGCCACCCAGGCGGCGGGCACATGCACATACATGATGCGCGCCGC
>Ga0116229_10015995_pt1 | contig 10131 bp, 6 predicted proteins | sample S1TSphgellanicum_3_FD_87313 | JGI IMG/M metagenome (GOLD analysis project Ga0116229, IMG submission 87313) | Host-associated microbial communities from peat moss isolated from Minnesota, USA - S1T2_Fc - Sphagnum magellanicum MG | ecosystem: Host-associated > Plants > Peat moss > Unclassified... | reverse complement strand
TTAGCTTAATTTATTTTAGCCATAAATAATTTAGTCTAACTTAATTTAACCATAATTAGTTTGGCCTAACTTAATTTAGCCATAGTTAATTTAACATAATTTAATTTAGCCATAATTAGTTTAGTCTAATAAATTTAGCCATGGTTAGTTTTAGCCTAATTTAATTTAGTCATGGTTAGTTTAACTTTTAATTTATTGAGCCTAGGTTAGTTTAGCCATGGTTATTTTAACTTCGGTTAGTTTAGGTTAACATAAGTTAGCATGTGGTTAACCTTAATACTAAAGGCACAAAATATTATTATACATAGCCTATGTAGATATATTAAGTATAATAATTTAAGTGTGTATAAGTTTAGGCCATCATTTTTATGACACGTGTCCATGTTGTACACATTTAGTTGCACACACAACCGTATGGTTGAAAATTTATACAATATCAAATTTATAGTTGCAAACATGATCGAGATAGTTGCAAACAACAACTAGTTGCATGCCAATTGCATAGTGACTGGTTGCAAACGACAACCAGTTGCATGCCAGTTGCATAGTGACTGGTTGCAAACGACAACCAATTGCATGCCAGTTGCATAGTGACTGGTTGCAAACGACAAGATTTTTAGTAGTGAGAAAAGGTGGGCAGGGAGAGGACGTGGGTCGAAGAGAAGATGTGTCCTCATGGAGATGGGACCGGCCTTCAAACATTCCCTAGGGAGAAGGCGAGCGAGGGGAGGAGATGGGGCCGGGGAATGGATGTGGGCTAAGGAAAAGACATTCCCCGGGGAGAAAATGTGTCCTTAGGGATGGATAGTGGTTGGGGAATTGCTACCTTAACCCTAATTTGATGTTAATGAAAGTAGAATAGATGATGAAAGATTCAAGTTGGTGCAATGGTTAAATGGTAAGTCATTCGATGTCGCAACCCCACTTTGAGGGAAGTGTGAGGTCGCCACTCACACTCCCGAAAATGGGACTTGGGAGCCCTCCGGGACTTCCGAAACTTCAGAGTTTGATTGAAGAGGTTAAAACACCTCACATTTGGGTGTTCTTTATATCATTAGAAAGGTCTTGAAGTGTAGATGTCCAAAATGGCCTTGCATGAACCATTTGAACATCTACAGCACAAATTATGGTTGAAATAAAGGTTGGGAGTCAAATTGGTAGTTTGACTCCCAACCACAAAAGGTCAGGAATCGACCGATTCTGGTGTGTGCAGGTGGAGTGCGTCACACCATTGGAAAGCTCTCAACAAGGGCTACAAGTTTGATTTAGACCTCATCCCAATCAGAGGTTGGGGCGAGAAGTTATGAGTGCCCAAAGTCCCGAGAGTCCAAATCAGGACAGTTTCGGGACTCCACTTTGGGAGTCCCGGGAAAAAATGCCATTTGGATGTAAGTGCGACGGTGAGACGTAGAGAATACTATATGGGAGAAGATGGTGGCTTCCCCTGAATCCGGGCCGTGGTGAGTCAAGTGAGTCCAAGGTTGCCCGTGGTTTGTCCTAGCACCAAAGGTGCTCCAGAATGCGAACTAACCAACTTGTTAGTTGGTTTGATGCAGGTTCAAGTGAGTAAATAGCTTGTCCCTCTTCGTAGTCAATCCTAGAGCTTTAGCACGCCCCTCTACCCCTTTTAGTGTTGAGAGCTGGAAGTGTGCCCCAAGTCCTCCCCAATTCCGCAACTTGAGTAACCTAATCCCAACTTGGGACTAACTAGGGATTTGGGAGCGTGTCATTCGGCATGGTTATTGACTGAAGGATCAAGGTTCATGGATCCAAATCCTTGTCTAGTCACATTCTTCTCTTGACATGTTTATTTTCACCAAGTTTTAACAAACTTTGTGGAACTTAATCCATTTTTAGGTCTAAAATCAGCTTTTCCCCGCAAGTAAGTTCTAATACATATGACCCATTTTTAGACATGGCTAATGACATAATGGGTAGGAAAAGGTGGCTTGATGATCTTGAAAGGGTACGAATGAAGGATGACAAGTTGTGGGACAAAGAGAAAGCATGGGCCTAACTACATGGAGATGGCATAATGAGATGCCCTTGTGCTAAGTGTGTTAGTTGGCAATGTTTGATCACATTTGATTATGAATAAGAGGCATTCAAGATTCAAAGTGTGGATAGGCCTAGGGGAGAAGGACGACTCTGAATGGGCTTATAATCTTTTTCAATGTAATTTTGGCTTGATCAAAAGTTGCACTTTCAACATCTATTGTTCCTTCCTTGGAAATCCCAAGTTGTTCATGAATAAGTACCTGGTTAATGAAAATTTCTTGACCACGTACTCGCCCTTGAATTCTTCCATCTTTTGTTACTTCCTAGGTTCATAAAAAATCTCGTAATAGGTCCTCTCATGGTGTAGTCCATTACAGGTTGAACAAGCCTTCCAAATTGGCTCGTCGAGCCCATTTGAGTTTGTTGGAATCCATTTTCATCAATAAGTTGTTACAACTCCTCTTTTTCCACAAGTGTTGATGCATGAACTTACTTTAACTATTCCTCCACAACAAGTTGAGGTAAAATTTCAACCTCCTCCTCTAAGTCTAAAATAACAATGACTTGTGGTGTTGGTGTTACTGTAAAAGTAATGGTTCCCCTAAGAAAATTAAGAATTGTTTTTAAATCCTCTTCTAACTCCCTACTTTTATGTTCTTGCTCAAAAATTCTAGTTTCCTCTACTGTAGGTGCACGTGAAGCTAACGATTTTACATAGATTATTCCAATCAATCTAACATGTTCCACTCTTTCCCTCTCTACCTACTCTCTTCTAAAAGCTTCAGCTTTTTTCTCAAGTTATTATTCCCTTTATTCTCATTTTAACTTCTTTAAGGTGCTTTCATTGATGGCCTCTAATAATATGAAAAAATAAACAAAGATGAAAATACAAAATAAAGGTTACGGTGGTTCTTTATATTGTTTCAACTGGTAATGACCCTATAGCTATGAATAAATGTGACCTTTAAGGTTATAAACTTCTAGGATGTAGACGTCAATAAGTGCTTCACTAAATGCATCGTTTTGATCATTTCAAATAGTTACATTATTGTTTTGAACATGCACATATGTTCGTTTAATACTACCATGTGTCAAATGATTATTAACCGGTTCAAATTTTATAGGTTGAAGATCTTCAAGTTCAATAGGTAGTGGTTTAGGTTCCTTGGTTTGAATGGGTTCATTAGTAACCAAGTCACTAAGTTTAGCTAATACAAGTTGTAGAGTTATATTTTCAATTAACATGTGTGGCTTCAACTTGTTGATGTTAACAAGGATTAGGTTAGGATGAAATTTACCAATAGTGGCAAATAGAACAATATTATTGGGCAAAAATTATTGGATCCTATATGATCCAAACCATCATCTTTGAAATTTTGGTGCATGTTTGCAAACAATTCCTAGAAACCATATTACATAATTTTTAATTTGAAACTTTGTTTCAATGAACCAGTTTTGTGACCATAATGATTTGTTCCATTGGTTAGAAGTAATTAAATCTTATGCAATCAACCTATTCTATTATAATTATTCTAACTTAGACAATATGTTTGTTAGGACTCTAACAGGTTGTGGATCTTTGTTTTCACCAGGTTTAGATGGTAATAGGTATTATGTAGGCAATAATGGATGTAATCCATACACAAGTTGAAATGGGGTATGACCAATTCCAACTTTGTAAGTGGTTCGATATGAAAATAAAACTGTGGATAAGTGTTCATCCCAACCATTTTTGTTTTCATTAACCAATTTGGTTAGTAAGGTTCCAAAAACCTTATTTGTAGACTTAGCCTATTCATTTCCTTGTGGATAGTAAACAATAAAACTAGTATGTCTAAAGATAAAATGGTTAGTAAGGTTTTTGATTACATCATTGATAATGGGGTACCTTGATCGATCATAATTATTAACGAACATCTAAATCTCGTAAGATATGCTCGTACAAAAACTTGGCAAACACTATATTAGTGTTGGTGCGGATGCTTATGTTTCCACCCACTTTGTTGCACAATTAGTGGCCACCAAAATGTACCGATTGCTTAACATTTTGCTTGTAGGTTTAATAGGTCCAATAAAATCCAATCCCCATTTTTGAAATGGTTCTTCAAGTAAAGTAGTAACCAATTTGGCTAGATTTTGTGTCAATAAGTTACTTGTTCTTTGACATTGATCACATGTTCGACAATATTCATGAACATTTTGATTCATTGTTAGCCACCGATACCCAACATTTAAAATCTTTATCATAGTGATTTCAGAAGAGAAATGCCCTCTTGCAACTCCTCCATGTAATTCTTGCAAAATTGCGAGCACCTAATCTAGTTGTAGAACTCGATGAAACCTGTTATCTTAGCTTGTCCAAATCTATATAGTACTCCTTTTTGAAACACAAATGGTTTAACTTTTTGGGCTAAATTTTATTTTTGGGATGTAATAAATCTTTCTAGCATCACTCCCTCTAATAGATACTCATAACCATTATGTAACCACTTAGGTTGTAAAGTGAACATGTGAGCATCACAAGTTTAATTAGGTACTCCAATAGGTTCAATCTAGTTGGGTAATCTATTCATCTACCATTTGATGGAACCTACAAGTTTGTATACAATCTTGAAATTATATTCTAAAAATAATAAGAGCCATATAACTAACATGCCAAAAACCTATGGCTTGTTAACTAAATAGACTAAAACCACATGGTCTACATAAAATGTGAACTTGTTGCCTAACAAGTAATGCATAAATTTGTGTAAGGAATAAACCATAGCTAAAACCTATCTTTGTGTAGTGGTGTAGTTTCTTTCAATAGAATTAAACAATCTTGATGAGTACATAACAGGTTGATCTATTTTACCTATTGGGATCTGGGCCAATATACCCTTACTACTAGCTAAGATGCACCAATATGAACATGAAATTCTAGTTCCTAGTTAGGACCAATGAATATAGGAGTTTGAATGTATTGATTTAATGTCTTCCCAAGTGGTTTGACATTCAATAGTCCATTCGAACTCTTTAATTTTTCTGAATAACTTGGTGATTAGTGCCATAATAGAGGTAAAAAAAATTACGAACCATATATAAAATTGTGCCATTCCATTGAGGACTTGAATATCCTGGGGTGTTTTGGGTATTGGCATTTTGATTAAAGCCTTTACCTTCTTAGGATGAAGAATCTTTCCCTCTTTGGAGACTATTAATCCTAAAATAGTTCAAGAACACACCATAAATGCACATTTTTTTGGATTCAAACTAATGCCATACTCTCTACATTCTAGAAAATTTGAGTTTTAAAAAATGAGTGGAGATGTCATTAAAAATAGTAAAATCATCTAAAAAGATCTTCATGAATACATCAATTATTCACATAAAGCTTTGGTGACTGCCCTTTGATAGGTAGGTGGTCCATTTTTGACCCCAAAAGGCATTTCAACCCATACAAAAGCCCCCTAATCAACAACAATGGCGGTTTTGTACTAGTCCCTCAGTGTTATGGAAATATGATGGTATCTAGAAAAACCATTTAAGAATGTATAAACCTCATGTCTAATTACAATGTTAATAACCTCATTAATAAGAGGTAATGGGTATGGGTCTTTTTTAGTAGAAGCATTAAACTTTTAAAAATCCACACAAATTTTTTGTTTCCCATTTTTCTTAGGCACTACAACTATAGGTGATAGCTAAGTAACCTCTTCAACATGTTCAATAAAACCTGCAACAAGTAATTTATCAATATCTTATTTGATAATAATTGCATAGTTAGGATTTAACCAGTACCTTGTTCGATGAGTAGGTGGTATCGATGTCTCCAACTCAATTTGATGTTGAATTATTTTAGGTGATATACCTTTTAAATCCTTATAAGTCCATGCAAAGATGTCTTTGAATTCCTTTAGCAATTCAATCAGCTAATAATTGCGTACAACATGTTCCAAGTCAACTCTAATTTTAACTTGTTGCAGGTTTTCTTTAAAACCTAAGTTGATCTTGGTTAATTACTCTTCTTTGGTGATAATCCATTTAATAATGCGAAGATTTTGAACTATAATTCAAGCAGGCATCTTGTGAATCTCCATTTTTCCTATTTCAAGTTGGAAGAAAGTTTCTAGTAAATGTTATTTGAAAGTACTAGGGGGTATAACTATTTTAATAGGTAGTACAAATATCAATTCGACAGGTATATTAAACAAAATAGGTAGTATAGATATAAGTTCAATATGTTCAATTATATTCAAACTTGTTGATGTAATCAACTTCATAAGTTGATCTAACCAGATTCATATAAAGATAACATGTTATGGTTCCTACTGAAAATAGTCATGGTTCTATAGGAAACATCAAATCCTCTTCTTTGTTAAAAATTCCAAAATGGAAATCGTAACAAACTAACATTTCTAGATGCTTAATTAGTGTTTTAAGTTTCTTAGTAACATGTATGGTTCTAATTGTACTGGTTCCTTGTATAATGATAGTATCGTTGCCCTAATCATGAGACATTTTAACAACCCTTACCAAGGTCAGCCTAACAACATAAAATAGTTAAAATCTAACACACTACTTTGAATTATAATGAAAGTCACTACATAGGGAATTCCATGAACAAGAATCTTAAGATCTTTTATCAGACCTAAAGGTTTAACAATGTTTGATCAGCCATGTGTAGGGTGTGAATTTTGGTTTTAATAGACCTAATTGCCCTTTCAACTTTGTTGTAATGATATTAATTCTAGAACCACCATCTAAAAGTACATCTTCAATAAAATTCATCCCTACTTGAATTCGTATCATTGCCATCTAATGATCAATGGCAATTGATGCAACTTTCGGTTTTGGTAAAACATGTTTTGATGGTATTAGGTTAAAAATGTAATGTTTGATATTAGGGATCATTCACAACAATTGACCCAAGTTCAATGTATACTTGGTCTCCAAGACTTGTTTGTTGATATCCCGTTGAATTTTTTCTAAAGTCTTATTTGTTGTAATTTGTTTTGAAATCATAGGTTGTCAATTTACATCACCAATTCAATTAATTTCAACTAGTTTAATTATAGTAAAATTATCAAGTTGTCTAACCTAATTACTCTATAATGATTCCTCATTGATGATAGTAGGTTGTTTATTAGTCCCACCATGTTGTAGTTGTTTAATAATTTTAATAAATGAATCATGTAAACTGTCGCAACCCTACTTAAAGGGAGTGTAGGATGAAACTCACATTTTCGAATTTGGGACTTAGGAGTCCTCCAGGACTCCCAAAACTTCAAAGTTCGATTGTAGGGGTCAAAACACAAATTGGGGTGTTCTTTATATTATTGAAAAGCTATTGAAATGCAAATGTTGAAAATGGCCTCACATGGGCCATTTGGACATATGCAACACAAGTTATGGCAAAAAGAAGGGTCGGGAGTCAAATTACCAGTTTGACTCCCGACCACTAAAAGTCGAGAATCGACCCGACCCTTATGCGTGCAGGTGAAGTGTAACACATTATTGGAAAGCTCTCGAGGAGAGCTACAAGTTTACTTAAAACCTCATCCCAATTGGAGATCTGAGCAAAGAGTTATGATCGCTCAAAGTCCCGATAGTCCAAACCGGGACAGTTTTAGGACTCCTCCTTGGGAGTCCCGAGACAAAAAGCCATTCAGATGTGGGTGCCGCGGAGAGGCACATAGTATATTATATGGGGGAAGGTGGTGGCTTCCCTCAAGTCCAGGCCGGTGTGAGTCAAGTGAATCCAGAGTTGCCCGTGGCTTGTCCTAGCACCAAAGGTGTTCCAAAATGTGAACTAACCAACTTGTTGGTTGGTTTGATGCAGGTTCCAGTAAGTGAATAGTCTATCACTCTTCCTAGTCCCATCTCGGAGCTTCAACATGCCCCTCTACCCCTTCTAGTGCTGAAAGCTAGGAACATGCCCCAAGTTCTTCACAATTCCGCTGTGAGAGTAACTTAGACCCAACTTGAGTCTAACTAGGGATTTGGGAGCGCGTCACGTAAACACTATTCTTGTTACCAATCTTTAGCTCTTTTGGCTTTAACCAACTCCCTTTTTAGCACATGTTGTTTGGACTATTGATTATGACTGGTAATAGTAGTTACTACATTAACTGCCACATTGTTAATTTTAGGTGGTTTAAGTGATGTCATAGCATTAAAACTAACAAGTTTAGTTTTGAACATGTTTTGTACTTCAATCTTCCTAGAGCATTCTCCATATTTATGTTTTTTAGTAAAACAAATTATATAGGGATAACAAATGGGTATTCTTCCTAGTTTGACAAGTTGGGTTTTAATTTTTGTTATAAGTTTTGTAGATTTAAATGTAACAGTTGGTACACTTGGTACCTCTTTTTTCTTGTTATGGCAAGTCTCTACTAAATGACCAGTTTTATCACAATTGGTATAGGTTAATGTTGATTTAGTTGTAACAACAAGTATTATAGGTTTAATTATTGTATTAACCTCTGGTGTGGTTAGTAAAACATTGTAACTCAAATTAATAGGTCCACTTTCCTCACATACTACAACAACTTCCTTATGCTCAATTAAGGAATTTCTTTTCACACCTGCAATTGTTAATCGTAGGTAAGGTAATAAACTTGCCCTAAAAATAGTGGTGAGAAAAACATATGTTGTTTTAACATGTAGACAGTTTGTTAGTTTCAACAAATGTTCATAATAAACCTCAACATGTTCAGTGGTTTGTTGTATATTTCATAATTACATGTAGACCTCTTCATTATACTTTATAGTTTTAAATCATTTGCAAAATGCTTGTTCCAACTTTTCAAAAATGTAATTTGGATGGTCTTGAACATAATTTTCTCCCCATTCAAATATATTATTCCTTAGAGTAAAACCAAACAGGTTGATGATGTCAACTTCCATTGTTTCACCATTAGTTTTAATGGCCTTCTTGAATACTTTGATGTGAACATCAAGATCAATGTCCTTGACATAGGTTGGATATTGTAACTTCCTATATGGTAGTTTGGTTGCTAATTCTAATATAAGTTGCACAATAAATGATTGATACCATGGTGGTATAAACATACACATGTCAAGTGCTAACCATCCATAAAATCCAATAGGTGGATTAAAAGGTGGTCCTCCAAACAGATCTCCTATGGGTGAACTTCCTCTAGGTGAGTTTCTAAGTTGTCCTTCATCCAATGGTTAGTGAGTAGAACCTTTGGGTACATAAGTTGGTAAACTAATAGTAACATGTATAGTGGTTGGAATTGGTGTAATAACAGGTTGCTAAACATGTTATTTGTTGGTCACTAGTTAAACCACTATAGGAAATTAATTTCCAACATAGTGTGGTGTAGGTTGGTGGTACAAGTTGTTCAGGTACTGGGTACACATTCCTAGGTACATAACCTACATAATTCCTAAAGATTGAGGAATCATGTCCTTTTCTTCTAGTTGGATATGCTGGATACAAACTAGGATTTAAAGGCACAAAAGAGGGTATGACATTATACCACATTGGGTATGTTGAAGTAGGTTTACCTAGTGTGATTGGTGTAACATGTTGTGACCATGTTATCTAATAATTAATAATTATTGCCATATGACCCATACCAACATTCATGGCTTGAGTTCCTAATACATACACATTGGGTATTACTATTGTAATGGTTAGAAAAACAGGTTGATGAATATTTATCACCTCCTCCTTTAATAATTGCTTAATCTATCATCAACAAATGGGCAGCAATTAAACAAGTGTCCCACATGTTGACAATATGAACAAGTTATAATTCTAGCATCTTGGTTTCTTCTTGAAATTGATCTATGATGCAAAACTTGTGATCTTTCACCTAGACCAAATATTGATCTAATAGGCCAAATGCCTTGTGGATATGTGATTCCTTGTCGAACAATTGTGGGTGTTGTTCAGGGTTCAACATGTTCTAAGTGTGGTATAGAAATTGATTGATTAGATGGTCTTTGGTCGATGTGATGAAGTTGCTCCAACTTGTTGAGTAGGTGAAGTCATTCCATCTCCAAATTAGTAGGTACCAAATTGATATTGGCGTTTGGTGGGTAGTTCTGAAAACTAGTAGAAGTTGCAACTAGTTATGGGTAAATTGTAACATGGGGTTACAAATCGCCATGGTTATC
>Ga0116229_10015994_pt1 | contig 10131 bp, 7 predicted proteins | sample S1TSphgellanicum_3_FD_87313 | JGI IMG/M metagenome (GOLD analysis project Ga0116229, IMG submission 87313) | Host-associated microbial communities from peat moss isolated from Minnesota, USA - S1T2_Fc - Sphagnum magellanicum MG | ecosystem: Host-associated > Plants > Peat moss > Unclassified... | reverse complement strand
TTCCCTTCACCATCTTTTTCGTCGCGCTCGACGGCACGTTCTTCCTCGCCGGACTGCCGAAGTTTCTCGACGGCGCGTGGGTGCCGTTCGTGGTCGCCGGCGTGATCGCGATCGTCGCGATCACCTGGCTCACCGGACGGCGTGCCGTGGCGCAAGGGCTCGCCGCGGGGCAAGAACCGGTCGAACGGTTTCTCAAAGAACGCGGACCGAACGCCGCGGCGCCCGCGCGGACGATCGTCTTCCTCACCGCCGATCCGACCGGCGTACCGTTCGTGAACAATCATCCCTGGCTCGAACCGCTGATCGACGACGACATGCTCGTGCTGATGACGGTCGCGACGGTCCCCGTTCCCTACGTTACGGAGAGCCAGCGCGTTACCATCGATCGCGCCACACCGCGATTCGCGCGCGTGCGCGCGACGTTCGGCTACATGGAGCGGCCGACGCTCGAGCCGATCATCGCGGCATGTGAGAGCCGCGACTTCGACCTCGACCGCGATACGACGTCGTTCGTCTACGCGAACCCGCTCGTCGTGCCGGCGAAGCACGATGCGCTCCCGCGCTGGCAGCGCGGCCTCTTCGCGTGGCTGCAACGCAATTCGCGCACGCTCGCAACGGAGCTCGAGATTCCGGCGAACCGGCGCATCGAACTCGGCGTCGAGGCGGCCGTGTAGCGATCGCGGCTCAGGCGAGTTTGCCGGCGCTCTGCTCGAGCAGCTGCCACGCGGTGCTGCCGAACTCACCCTTCCACTTCGCGTAGAACGGTGCGAGCTGCGCGCGCATCGAGGCCGTGTCGGATTGCGCGAACGTCATCCCGAGGCGGCCCAGCTTCTCGGCCAGCGCCGCGCTCTGGAGCGCGGTGTCGCGCCGTTGCGCGACCGCGGCGACGTCGGCGGCGCGCAGTACGATCTGCCGGTCGGCGGGCGAGAGCGCGTTCCACGCATCGAGGTTGCCGAGAAACCAGAAGATCGTCGCGGTGTGGTTCGTCACGCTGAGATACTTCTGCACCTCGAAGAAGCGCGTGGCCTCGATCGTGCTGTACGGCGTCTCCTGACCGTCGACGATCTTCGTCTGCAGGGCGAGATAGAGTTCGGGGAACACGATCGGCGTCGGCGAGGCGCCGAGCGAGCGGAAGAGATCGACCGAGATCGGCGCGGGCGGCGTGCGGAGCTTGAAGCCGGCGAAATCGGCCACGTTGCGGATCGGGTGCGAGGACGACGTCACTTGCCGCATCCCGAAATTGAAGACCCGCGGAAACGCGAAGATGCCCTTCGCCGTGATGAGGTCGCGCAAGTACGCGCCGAGCGGACCGTCGTAAGCGTGCTCGGCCTGAGCCGAGTCGTGGAACGCGAAGCCGACGCCGTCCATGCCGACGCCGGGGACGACCGACGAGAGCGAGACGCCCTGGATGATCATGAACTGCAGCGCGCCGCTCCGCAACTGCTGCAGTTGCGAGAGTTCGCCGCCGAGGATGTTGTTGGGAAAGATGGTGATGTCGAGCCGCCCGCCGGTCTGCGCGCGCACCGTTTCGGTGAGCTCCGCCAGACGGACGTGCACCGGGAAATTCGTCGGCGTTCCGTGCGCGAGTTTGTAACTGAAGGTCGCGGCGGCACGCGCCGGCCGCGGCACGGCGGCGCCCATGAGAGCGGCGGCCGCCGCGGCGCGGGCGAGGAACGCGGACCGGGATGTCATCATGGAACAAACCTTCACCAAGCGAGCGGGTCGACGGGCGGATGTTTTGCGCGCCGCGGTGGATTCACCCCCACCGCCGGCGACGTCGAGCGAGCGTACCGCTGAGGACTTCACTCCAGCGCAGAGAATTTCGCGCCATGACGACGACCGAGACGGCCATCACACCGCCGATCATGCTGCGCACCACCCCGCGCGTTCTTCCGCCGGCCGCGTACACGGCGATCGCGGTCACGCCGGCCTCGCCGCACATCGGCGCGGAGATCGGCAACGTCGATCTGACGCAGCCCCTCTCGGACGCGCAGGTCGCCGAGTTGCACCAGGCGTTCGCGCAGTACCAAGTCATCTTCTTTCGCGATCAGAAGATCTCGTTCGAGGATCAGATCCGCCTGGCGAGCTACTTCGGCCCGCTCGGGCAACACGTCGGCAAGTCGACGATCAGCAAGCCCACCGACAACCCGCTGGTTCGGCGATTCCACTACGACGAAACGTCGACGCGCATCTCCGGCGAGAACTTCCACAGCGATCAGTCGTGCGCGCCGATGCCGCCGCTCGGCACGATCCTCTACAATCACACCGTGCCGCCCGACGGCGGCGGCGACACGAACTTCGCGAGCATGTACGCCGCGTACGACGCGCTCTCGCCGCGCATGCAGACCTATCTCGAGGGCCTCACGGCGACGCACGACGGCACGCGCATCTTCGGACCCGGTACGCCGGTCTCGGTGCACCCGGTCATCGTGCGCCACCCGGTGACCGGCAAGAAGGCGATCTACGTCAACGTCGACTTCACCGCCCGGATCAACGATCTCGCTCCGCTCGAGAGCGAACGCATCCTCCGCTTCCTCGTCGACCACTGCAACAACCCGCAGTGGACGCACCGCTTCCGCTGGCAGCCGCACTCGATCGCGTTCTGGGACAATCGCTGCGTGCAGCACCAAGCGATCTGGGACTACTGGCCCAACGTGCGCTCGGGCTTTCGCGTGCAGATCGAAGGGACCGCCGCACCGGTATGAAGCTCGCGCGCACCCTCCGCATCGCCGCCGGAGCGCTGATCGCCGCGGCGATCGCCCTCGCGCCGCTCGGCGGCCGCGCCGCCGATCCGTACGACATCTACGTGATCCAAGCGCTGACCGGATCGCTCTCGTTCGTCGGCCACAGCGGTGCCGACGCGCTCGCCGCCTACGAAGTCTATTTCAACAAAACGGGCGGCATCGACGGCCGGCCGATTCACTTCGTGCTGCAAGATTCGCAGACGAACCCGGCGCTCGCGCTCCAACTCCAGAACCAACTCGTGGCGAAGAACCCGCCGTTCATCATCGGACCGACCGCCGCAGCCGAATGCAACGCCGTGTATGCGACGGTGAAGACGGGTCCGCTCTCGTGGTGTTACTCGAGCGCGGTCAACGGGAAGCCGGGTTCGTTTGAATTCCAGACCTCCGCGACCAACCTCGACTACAACACCGCGGCGATCCGCTGGCTGCGCGCGCGCGGCAAGACGAGACTCGCGCTGATCGCGCCGACCGATGCGACGGGCCAAGCCTACGATCGCGCGATCGACGCGATCCTCGCGTTGCCCGAAAACCGGACCGTGACGCTCGTCGATCGCGAACACTTCAACCCGGGCGACGTCAGCGTCGCCGCGCAAATCGCGAAGATCCGCGCATCGGGCGCGCAGGTGTTGCTGGTCGGCACGGCCGGTTCGGCCGCCGGCACGGTCTTCCACGGCATGACCGATGCCGGCCTCGACATCCCCGCGGTGACCGGCAACGGCAACGCATCGCAAGCGTTCATGAAGCAATACGCGGATATTCTGCCCAAAGAACTCTACGTCGAGTCCACGCATTGTCTCGCGCCGGCCGCCATTTCCGGCAAGGCCGAAAAGGCCGCGTACGACGCGTACGTCAACGCGATGACCGCACACGGCGTCGCGGTGGACTGCCTCCAGAGCCTCGCCTGGGATCCCGCATTGATCCTCACGTCGGCGCTACGCAAACTCGGCACCAACGCCAACGCGGAACAACTGCGCGCCTACATCGCAACGCTGACCGATTTCCCGGGCGTGAACGGCACCTACGATTTCAAACGCGTCCCGCAGCGCGGACTCGACGATCAAGCCGTCGTCATCATCCGCTGGAACGAGGCAACCTCGACCTGGATCCCCGTCAGCAAACCCGGCGGAGCCCCAATCTAGGGATGCTCTGACGAAGGGCCGGTCAGCATTCCACCACGCTCACGGCCAGGCCGCCGAGCGAGGTTTCCTTGTACTTCGCCTGCATGTCGAGCCCGGTTCGGAACATCACCGCGATCACGTGGTCGAGGCTCACCTTGTGTTCGTCTTCGCTCATCGCCATGCGCGCGGCGTTGATCGCCTTCACCGCGCCGATCGCATTGCGTTCGATGCACGGGATCTGCACGAGTCCGCCGATCGGATCGCAGGTCATCCCGAGGTTGTGTTCCATCGCGATCTCGGCCGCGTGTTCCACCTGCGCGTTGGTGCCGCCGAGCGCGGCGACGAGGCCGCCGGCGGCCATCGAACACGCGACGCCCACCTCGCCTTGGCAACCGACTTCCGCACCCGAGATCGATGCGTTGCGCTTGTAGAGCATGCCGATCGCCGCGGCGGTGAGCAAGAGCCGCTCCACCCCGGCCGCATCGGCACCCGCGATATAGGTCTGGTAGTAGTGCATGACGGCGGGCAGCAAGCCGGCGGCGCCGTTCGTCGGCGCGGTGACGACGCGACCGCCGGCGGCGTTCTCCTCGTTCACCGCGATCGCGATGACGTTGACGAAGTCCATCGCGTCGAGGTGATCGCCGCCCGCACGCTCGCCGTACTTTCGATAGAGCCGCGGTGCGCGACGGCGCACGTTCAATCCACCGGGAAGGATGCCTTCGGTGCGCAAGCCGCGTGCCGCGCAGGCTTCCATCGTCGTGCGAATGCGCGCGAGCGTCGCGTCGAGCCGTGCATCGGAATCGAGCGCGCGTTCGTTCGCGCGAACGAGCTCCCAGATCGCAAGCCCGTTCGCGTCGGCCACGTCGAGCAGTTGCGCCGCCGACGCGAACGGGTACGGTCCCTCGCCGCCCTCCGCATCGGCACGGAAGCCGGGGCCTTCCACCGCGCCGCCGCCGATCGAGAAATACTCCGCCTCCGCGAGCTTCGTGCCGAGCGCGTCCCATGCGGTGAAGCGCATCGCATTGGGATGGTGCGGCAGCGACTCGCCGGGGTGGAACACGATGTCGGCGTCGGGCGCGAACGCGATCGTCGCACCCGACGGCAGCGGCAGTTCACGGCGTTCGGCGACGCGTTCGGGCAAGGCGATCGCGAGATCGACGTCGACCGTGTCGGGCGCTTCACCCGCGAGGCCGAGCACGATCGCGCGATCGGTGCCGTGTCCGCGACCGGTCAACGCGAGCGAGCCGAACAGGTCGACGCGGATGCGCGCGGGCGCGCCGGCGCCGAGCGAGGCGACGAAAGCGCCCGCGGCCCGCATCGGGCCGACGGTGTGCGAACTCGACGGACCGATGCCGATCTTGAAGACCTCCGCGACCCGCATCAGCACCCGATTCGATGCGCGTGCCGGAGAGACCGGTTACCGCCGCGCTCCAGGCATCCGTCGTGCCGCCGCGGAGAACGATCGCGACATGAAGATTCTCATCACCGGCGGAACCGGCTTCATCGGCCTGCACACGGCACGCGCGTTCCTCGACGCCGGGCACGAGGTCGTGGCGACGCAATTCCGCGTGCGCCGCGATCCGGCGTTCATCGCGAACGAGCTGGGCGGCCGGCTGCAACGCGAGATCGTCGACATCACGAGCCCCTACGGCGTGAACGACGTCGTGCGCAAACACCGCGTCGACGGCATCGTGCACCTCGCGGTGCCGGGTGTCGGCGCGAGCGCGCTCTCGCCGAGCGAAGACTATCGCACCAACATGCAGAGTCTGCTCAACATCTTCGATGCGGCGCTCTCGTTCGGCATCACGCGCGTGATCGTCGCGAGTTCGGTCACCGTGTACGAAGGCCAACCGGCGGGGCCCTACCACGAAGCGCTACCGCTCCCGGTCGCCTCCACCAATTCGACCGCCGCGTACAAGAAGGCGTGGGAAATCCTCGCCTACCACTACGCGGACCGCTCGAAACTCGAGATCGTCAGCGCGCGCATCGGCTACATCTACGGGCCGCTCTACCACTCGATGGTCAACGTGCTGGCGCGCATCGTGCACTCCGCCGTGCGCGACACGGCGCTGGTGAAGCCGAACGAAGCGTTCGCCGGCGATTCCTTCGACTATTGCTACGTGAAGGATTGCGCGCGCGCGTTGATGTTGCTACAGACCGCACCGGCGCTCGCCGGCCGCGTGTACAACGTCGGCGCCGGACGCGCGACGTCGATCGGTGAGATTCTCGCGGCGACGCAAACGATCGCACCAGCGCTCGCGATCGACCTCCAACCGGGTACGCGCGACGCGATCCACGGTCCGGACAACTACATGACGATCGACGCGATCGCGCGCGACACCGGCTATGCCCCGGCGTACGACATCCGCTCGGCGATCGCCGACTACGCCGCGTGGCTCCGCGAGAACGAATTCTGAGGGCGCTCGACGAACCGCCGACGGCGATGGCAACCGCACCCGCCACGCTCCAATCGCTGCCGCGCATCGTCCTCGACGCGCGCGATCCGAGCTTCCTGCGCGACCCCTACCCGCGACTCGAGCGGTTGCGCGAGACGTCGCCGATCTTCTACGACCCCGAGCTCGACCGCGTCTTTCTCACGCGCTACGACGACGTGTCCTCGACGTTGCGCTCGCGGCGCTTCGGAACGTCGATCCTGCACGTGCTCTCACGCGACGAGCTCGGCTGGCCGCCGCCCGATCCGCGCCAAGCCGACTTCGATCGCTTCGAAGACAACCATCTGCTCTCGAACGAACCGCCGAAGCACACGCGACTGCGCGGGCTCGTCGGCAAAGCGTTCACGCCGCGCCGCGTCGAGGGCCTGCGCGAGCGCGTGACCGCGGTCGTGGAAGCGACGCTCGATGAACTCGGCGATCGCGACACCTTCGACCTCGTGCACGACGTCGCCGAGCCGCTGCCCGTCATTCTGATCTGCGAACTCTTGGGTGTCGATGCCGAACATCGCGCGACGCTGCGCGCGTGGTCGGCTGCGATCGTCAAGCTCTACGAACTCGATCACACCGCCGAGCAGCAGCGGCTCGCGAACGATGCGGTGATCGCGTTCAGCGCGTTCGTGCGCGAGATCGTTGCGCGCCGGCGCGTCGAACCGCGCGACGATCTGATCACGGCGCTCGTCGAGGTCGAGGACGGCGGCGAGACGCTGACCGAGGACGAGCTGATCGGCACGTGCATCCTCTTGCTCAACGCGGGCCACGAGGCGACCGTCAACGGCACGAGCAGCGCCATCCTCACCCTCATGCGCAATCGTGCGCACTGGGACACCTTATGCGCGGCGGCACGTGCCGGCAACGCATCGCTGATCAAGACGGCGATCGAGGAACTGCTGCGTTTCGACACGCCGCTGCCGTGCTTCGAGCGTTGGGTGTTGGAAGAGAGCGCGGTCGGCGGCGTGCTCCTCGAACGCGGCACCAAGGTCGCGCTGCTCTACGCGAGCGCCAACCGCGACCCGCGGAAGTTCACCGCGCCTGATGCGGTCGATCTCACGCGCGACCCGAATCCGCACGTCACGTTCGGACTCGGCATCCACTTCTGTCTCGGCGCGCCGCTCGCGCGGCTCGAACTGCAGATCGCGCTCCCCGCCATCGCCCGGCGCTTCCCGGAGTTGCGCCTCGCCGACGCGCATGCGCCGCTCGATTACAGCGGCGGGTTCGTCATTCGCGGCGTCGCGCGGCTGCCGGTGCGTCCACGCTGATCGGCGCCGGGCGCTGGATCACCCCGGGCGCACTCGCGAGCGCGGCACTCGCCTTGGCGCACGCCGCCTGCACGGCCGCGGGCAGCCGGCCGGGCTCGTAGCGCGCCACGCGCGAGGCCGGACCGGCGAGCACGATCGAAGCGCGCGCAACGCCCGCCCCGTCACGCACGACCGCCGCGCAGGCGAGAAGATGCTGGTCGCCCTCCTCGGCGTCCATCGCGTAGCCGCGTTCGCGGATGCTCCGCAATTCCAGCAGCAGCGCGGAGCGTGCGATCTGCGGTTTGTGCGCGAGGCGGCCGATGTATTCGGCCGGATAGATGCGGCAGATGTCGGCGGGCGATGATTCCGCCAGCAACGCTTTCCCGCCGGCGGTCAGGTGGGCGGGAAGGGAGCGGCCCGTTTGCGATACGGCCCGGACGCCGTGCGTCGATTCGACCGCGTCGAGATAGACCGCTTGGCTTCCGCGCAGCACGCACAGCAACGCCGTCTCGTTCACCTCGCGCACGAGGTCTTTGAGGAACGGACGCATCGCGGTCTCGATGTCGAGCTGTCCGCTGATCGACATCGAGATCTCGAGCAGTGCGGAGCCGATCGTGTACACGGAATTGCGCCCGTGCTGTTCGAGAAAGCCGAACTGCTCGAACATCGCGAGCAACCGGTGAGCGGTCGAAACCGCGATCCCGAGCTCGCGACTGACTTCGGTGACGCGTAATGAGCGACGATCCTTGAGCAAGCCCAAGAGGCCGAGCGCTTTGCTCACCGAGCCGACGGGATAGAGCGCCGCGGGGTTGTCCGCCGACCGTTCCGCTTCGGGGCTCATGAGGCCGCGCGCCGGCCCGTTCCGTCGTTGCTTCCCGGCACGACGGTCAGATGGTACGCGATGAAAAGAATTGCCATGCAGAGCATCATCCCGATCAGCGGCGCCGAGTTTCCTGTGAATTGGCGTAGAGCCTTCGCGCGTCTCGGAAAGTCCCCTATTGGTGCACTTGGGCAGCAGTGCGCGAGAACAATTGGCCGTTCGGCCTGAAATTTCGGGCACGAATCCGCGAAATCGCGAAAATTCCGCGAACTTTCCCGCCTGACAGAAAAAGCAGACCAAGCGTCGGAGGAAACTTTTCTTCGCGAGTCATACCGACTTCCCCGACACTCGGTACTATGACGTGCGCAGCGTCCGTCGTCGAGCGTTGCCGCAGCCGGAATGGCTGTGGCGGTTCAACGCGTCGTTCATGGCCTGTAAGAGGGGTGGGCGATGCCGTTCCCCCTCACTATGGAGAATTTCACTTGTCGAGATTTCATCGTACGATCTCGCAATCGGTAGGCGCACTGGCCGTCCTCAGTATGATGTGCACGAGCATCGCCGTCGCCAACCCGACGGCCACCGTTCCCGCATCGACGACGACGACGGCCGCGACCGCTACCGTTGCTTCCGCCGAAAACGTCGGCACCGCCGGCACCGCCGTCAGCGCGGCACCCAGCGCCGACGACGTCGCGCAGGGCGGCCCGCTCTCCGACGTGCCGCAAGGCCACTGGGCCTATGACGCGGTCAGCCAGCTCGTCAAAGACGGGCTGATCGTCGGCTACCCCGACGGTCTGTTCAAGGGCAACCGCCCGATGACGCGTTACGAAGCCGCCGTGCTCACGTACCGCGCCGTCGATCAGATCGAAGCGCAGATCACCGCCGGCAAAGCGGTCAATCAGGCCGACATCGATGCCGTCAAGAAATTGATGGCGGCGTTCGCCAAGGAGCTCAAAGACGTCGAAGCGCACGTCGCCGCCCTCCAGAAGACGGTCGACACGCACTCGAAGCAGCTCTCGGACCTCAAGGCCGAAGCCGATGCCACGCAATTGCGCGTGAATCAGGCCAAGCTCGGCATCAACATCCTGGTTCGTCCGGGCACCGACTCCTACACGCTCAACGGCGTGACGGCGACCGGCGCCAAGATCGCTACGGGCACGACGATCGCCTTCGGCCCCGGCGCGAACAACTCGGCCAAGACCGGCTCGCTCAACAGCGGTGTCAACTACGATCTGTTCCGCGTCTACATGGGCGGTCAGCTCGACCCGCGCTGGTCGTGGGGCGCCCGTATCTCGGACGCGATCAAGTACACGCCGTTCGACGCGACCTCGGTCAGCCCGGCGTACTGCACGGGCGCGTCGGCCTACACGGTCGCCGCGAACTGCGCGTACACGTTGCTGAACTTCGGCGCCACGCCGCCGCAGAACACGCTGCCGATCAACCTCGACTATGCCTACGTGGGCTATAGCACCCCCGGCGGCATCACCTCACAGATCGGCCGCTACTCGGTCGGTGCCTACGGCAAGTTCGGTGCGTCACCGCAGGGCAGCTTGCTCTTCGGCGGCAGCGGCATCACCGGCGCCAACCTCGGCTACAACGATCCCACCGGCCACTTCTACGCGGCCTTCTACTTCGGTCAGCAATCGGTCAACCAGGCCTCGCTGCTGGCCAACGGCGTCAACACGAACGCCGGTGCGGGCAACCTCACCTGCACCCAGGGCATCGTCGGTTTGAACGCCGCGCCGAAGGCGACGGGCCTCGGCA
>Ga0116229_10015993_pt1 | contig 10131 bp, 11 predicted proteins | sample S1TSphgellanicum_3_FD_87313 | JGI IMG/M metagenome (GOLD analysis project Ga0116229, IMG submission 87313) | Host-associated microbial communities from peat moss isolated from Minnesota, USA - S1T2_Fc - Sphagnum magellanicum MG | ecosystem: Host-associated > Plants > Peat moss > Unclassified... | reverse complement strand
CGCTGGGCCTGGGAGAAGGGCGAGCCCGCCGGCGCCGGCACCGGGACCCTTCCCCAGATCGACTGGACCTTCTGGCCTTTGCAGGGGCTGCGCGCCCGCTCCGGCGTGGCCGGCGTTTCGGCCCAAAGCGCCAACCTCGGCGCCAATACCGGCGCGGGCGAGGACCGGGTGCTGCTGGCCCTGCTCGACCAGGGGGCGGTGGCGTTGGAGCGGGCCGAGCTGGCCGCCGCCACGGTGCAGGCCGAGACCTTCCGGCGCTCCGACCAGCTTCGCGCCGCCCTGCTCAACTCCATCAGCCACGATCTGCGCACGCCCCTATCTACGGTGCTGGGCGCGGCGACCACCTTGCTGGACTACGGCGGCACGCTGCGGCCCGAGGTCTACCGCGACCTGCTGGTGAGCATCGGCGAGGAGGCCCATCGCCTGAACCGCTATGTCGGCGATCTGTTGGACATGACGCGGCTGGAAGGCGGCGCGCTGAACCCGCGCATGGAGTGGACCGACGTGCGCGACGTGTTGGTCGCGGCCATCGAGCGGGTGGAGCGACGGTTGGGCGCGCGGAAGCTGGTGCGCGATTTCCCAGGCGAGCTGTCCCTGGTGAAGATCGACAGCGGGCTTCTGGAGCAGGCGGTGGTCAATATCTTGGACAACGCCATCGCCTATAGCCCCGACGCAACCGATATCGAGGTCGCGGCTTACGAAGACCGTAGCAATGTGGTGATCAGTATCGAAGACGATGGCCAGGGCATCCCGACCGCCGAACTGGAGCGGGTGTTCGACAAGTTCCGCCGCCTGCAGCAGCCTAGCGACCGCGGCAAGGGCGTAGGCTTAGGTCTCTCGATCTCCAAAGGCTTTGTCGAGGCCATGGGCGGGCGCATCGCCGCCGCCAGCCCGATCCATGGCGACGCCGCCAAGGGCTATCGCGGCACCCGCGTGCTGATCAGCCTGCGCAAAGAAACGCCCACCCACCATCAGCTGCTCTAGCCCGTCATGTCAGCGCACAAGCCCCGCATCCTCATCATCGACGACGAACACCAGATCCACCGCTTCTTAGCCCCTGCGCTGGAGGCCAATGGGTTTGAGACCATCGCCGCCTATACGGGCGCCGAGGGGCTGGCGGCGCTGGCCATGCGGCCGCCGGAAGCCGTGATCCTCGACCTCGGCCTGCCGGACCGCGACGGCCAGTCGGTGCTGGAGGAGGCCAGGCGTCTGTATCAGGGGCCGATCCTGATCCTCTCGGCCCGAGAGCGTGAGACAGAAAAGATCCAGGCCCTGGACCGCGGCGCCGACGACTATGTGGAAAAACCCTTCGGCATCGGCGAACTCCTGGCCCGCCTGCGCGTCGCCTTGCGCAACCGTGTGATCCAGGCCGGCGCCGCCCCCGTGGTCCGCGCGGGCGGCATCGAGATCGACCTGGTCAAGCGCATCGTCACCCGCGAGGGGGCGCCTGTGCGCCTGTCGCCCCGGGAATACGACCTCCTGGCTCAACTGGTGATGGGCGCCGGCAAGGTGATGACCCACGGCCAGCTGCTCCGCGCCGTCTGGGGCGAAGCCCAGGCCGAGGAGGTGCAGTACCTGCGCGTCTTCATCGGCCACCTGCGTCAAAAGCTCGAGGCCGACCCCGCCGCGCCGAAGTTCATCGTGACGGAGCCGGGGGTGGGGTACCGGTTTTTGCAGGATTGAGGGGGAGGGGGCGCAGGCCCCTGACCCTCACGCCGCCGCCCGCAGCGCCAACCTGCGGCAGACCGTGTGCGCGACCAGCACCTCGTGGCTGAGGTCGAACACGGTTGAGGCGATGTCGAAGCCGTGGGTTTCGAGCCAGCGCTGCACCAGGATGTCGTCGTCTAACTCGCCGAGTTGGACGGCCAGAACGCCGCCGTCCCGCAGGAGGCGCATCGTGCGTTGGAGTTGCTCCGGCAGGGCGGAGGCGCTTAACCGGCCGGCCAGGATCAGCACGTCGCTGGCGTCGTCCGCCGCGCCGCAAGTGGCTTGGCGGGCGCACTGCACGCGCTCGAAATTGTGTCGGCAGAGGAGCGACAGGAGGTCGAGCGCAGAGGGCCCGGCCACGCTGACAAGATCTTCGTTGGCCGCCCGAGACAGGTTTACAAGTCGTCGGGACACATCTTCGCCGTCGGATGATTCCGCCGCGGCGTCCAAAGCGCACATCTTAAGTATCCTTGATCGGTCTCTCAAACGTCGGCGCGTTTTAGATCATGGCCGCATAAAGCCGCCATACCTGCTGTGAGTTCCGCGCGTAAATGGACCTGGACCTAAAGATCGTTATCGGCGGCTGCATTGGCGTCAATCGCGTTGGAGGGGGCCGCCGGTATGCCGTCGCCGGTCTCATAGCTGCGGCTCTGGGCGGGTTTGCAGCCGATCAAGGCCAAGAGCCCGCCCAGCGCGGCCAGGGCCAGGGTAAGCTTTACAGGGTTACGCATCGAAAACTCTTGCAGCAATTTCAGGTTGTGGCCTGGGGCCTCGGTTGCGACGACTTAGGCATGTCTGTGGCCCTGTCCGCAAGCGTAGCCATGACGTCGCCTCTTGCAGGATCGGCCGCGGGTCGCCAGGATTAGGGCGTGACCTCAACCCTCGTTCAAGCCTGGACCAGCGCCCGCCAGCGCCTGAAAGCCGCCGGCGTCGATAGCCCCGCGATCGACTCGCGCCTTTTGCTTGAGGCGGCGGCCGATGTCAGCCGCACAGACCTGATCACCGATCCCTATCGCGCCCTGACCCCTGATCAGGCGGAGACGCTGGAGTCGTTCGTGGCGCGTCGCGCCCGGCGTGAACCCGTCAGCCATATCGTCGGCCGCAAGGGGTTCTGGAAGATCATGCTGTCGGTCACGTCCCACGTGCTGACGCCGCGCCCGGAGACCGAGGTGATCGTCGATCACGCCCTGCGGCTGTTTGGGGAGCACGACGCTTTTTCGGTGCTGGACCTGGGCGTCGGGTCGGGGGCGATCGTGCTGGCCATCCTGGCTGAGCGACCGGCCGCCAAGGGGCTGGGCGTCGATGTGTCGGAAGACGCCCTGGCCGTGGCGCGGGAAAACGCCGCCAATCTGGATCTGAACAGCCGCCTGGCGCTGCTCCGCGGCGACTGGACGGCAGGGTTGGACGGGGAGGGCTTTGATCTTGTGGTCTCCAACCCGCCCTATATCGCCACCGAGGTGATCGCGAGCCTTGATCCTGAGGTCCGCGATCACGAGCCCCGCCTCGCCTTGGATGGCGGCCCGGACGGTCTGGACGCCTATCGCCGGCTGGCGCCGGAAATCCTGCGGGTGCTGAAGCCGGGCGGACGGTTTCTGGTCGAGATCGGCTATGACCAGTCGGTTGCGGTGGAATCCCTGTTCCGGGACGCCGGCGCGGACGAGGTGATGACGATCAAGGATTTGGCCAATCGGGACCGCGTGATAGCGGGTGCAAAGAAAGCCCTTGGAGAATCCATCGCGACTCGCTAAATCATGTAACGTCTCCACTCAGATCGTCGAGCGTTTTAGCCCTGAGGGCTCTAGGCGCTAACCGACTACCCCGGCGCGACGTCCTTATGCACGGATGTTTGTGCGCTAGGGAGGGGATGTATAACGTTTCGGCCTTAGATTGGAAAAGCGACGGCCGACGTCGGTTTCATTTTCCTGGATCGCGCAGCACGCGCCCCTGAAACCAGGGTTTGGGCGCACGATCAGGGCGCATACGGTTAGCACACGATGAGAGACTTCAAGGGGATGAAACGGCAGCGGGGCCGCAACCGGAATGGTGGCGGACCCAGCAGCGGCGGCAAGCCGCAGCAGAACGTCAATCGGGCGTTCGACTCCAATGGTCCCGACAACGTCAAGATTCGCGGTCACGCGCAGCACGTGTTCGAAAAGTATCAGCAGTTGGCGCGGGACGCCTTCTCGTCGGGCGACCGGGTCTTGGCGGAAAACTATCTTCAGCACGCCGACCATTACTTCCGAGTGCTGCGCATGCTGCAGCCTCAGCGGCCCGCGGCGGAAATCTTAGGCCGCGACGTGTTCACCTCCGGCCTCGATATCGATTTCGAGGATGAGGGCGAAGGGTTTGAGGAGGCCGGCGAGGCCGGCCCCGAACTGCAGGAAGCGACCTCCAACGGCTTCAACGGCTCAGACGCTCGCGAGAGTCGCCCAGATCGTGACAGGACCGATCGAGATCGATCTGATCGGGATCGGCAGGACCGCTATGAAAGCCGTCCTGACCGGCGGGATGATCGCTTCGAGGGGCGCAGCGACGCGCCTCGGACCCAAAGCTTTGAACCGCGCGGCGACGGCAATCGCGATCCGCGCCGCGACACCCGTCGCTTCGAAGGTCGCCCTGAGCGGGCGCCCCGCGATGGCCAACAACGTGACGGTCAACAGCGCGATGGCCAACAGCGCGAGGTCCAGTCTCGCGACTTCCAACCTCGCGATAACCAGGGCCGCGACTTTCAGGGGCGCGACGGCCAAAGCCGCAGCGAAGGCCAATCTCGCGGCGAGTATCGCGACGAACGTCCCGCCCGAGGCGACGATCGCCGCTACGGCGCCCGCAACGACGGCGAGCGCAACACCGAGGTCGCGCCGCGCGACCAGGACCGCCGCGATCCCCTCGCCGTCATAGAGCCGGACAATGCGCCGCTCATGCCCGCGGCGTATGTAGAGGCCGAGACCTCGCCGATGCTGCGATCTGAAGATGGCGGCGTCAGCGAGGCGCCCGCCTTCCTGCAATCCACCGTCAGCCTGGACGAGAACGGCGAGGCGCGCCGCCCCCGCACGCGGCGACGTCGGCCCAAGGCGCTGGACGGCGACGACGCCGCCCCGACCCCGGCCGTGGAAGAGGTGTAAGGCTGAGATCGGCGATGGCGGCGGATCCCAGCGAGACCTGAACTGGAACGGCGGAACTGGGGACGCGCTTCAGGATCATGTCCACGGATTTGACCGCGCCGACCCCGCCCCAGATCGACTCATCTGAGATCGATTGGCCTATTTTTGGTATGGCCGACGATGTGCGGCCGGCGCTTGCGCGTGCGATGGCGGCGCATCAGGATAGTGTTCTGGCCACCCTGACGGCGGTCGTCGGCGGCGGTCCCCGTCCGCCTGGCGCCCAGATGCTGATCGCGGCCGATGGTCTCTCTGGCTTTCTCTCCGGGGGATGTATCGAGGCCGATATCGTCGCCCACGCCGCAGAGGTGCTGGCGACCGGCCAACCCCAGCGTTTGATCTATGGCGATGGCGGCCCCTTCCCCGACATACGGCTGGTCTGCGGCGGCCGGGTGGAGGCGCTCTTGGAGCGTCTCGGCGCGGGCGACCCGGCGGTTGAGCTGCTCCTGACGCTTGGGGCGGCGCGCCGACCGGCCCTTTGGGTCAGCGACGGATTGGAGCGCGTCTGCTGGGCCGCTGATGCGCCGGCGTCGAATCTTTACGACGGCCTCGCGCGCAGGCTGATTGAAGATCCGACCGCACGCCTGAGCTTGGACGATGGCGGCGGCCGAGTCGCCCTGCGGTATGCGCCGCCGCGGCGGATGGTTGTGGTCGGCGGCGATCCGACGGCCATGGCTATCGCCAGCCTGGCGGCCCTGAGCGGCTTTGAAAGCTGGCTGGTGCGGCCGAAGGGGCCCGAGGCGCCCCCGCCCTTGGCGGGCGTGCGCTACGACCGACGCGCCGCCGATATCGCCTTGAAAGACATTGGCCTCGACCCCTGGACCTACGTCGCCGTGGCGACTCACGACCTCAGCCTGGACGAGACGGCGCTGGCCGTGGCCCTGCCCTCGTCGGCGGCCTATGTCGGGGCGCTCGGCGCACGGCGACGCCTGCCGGAGCGGCTGGCGCGGTTGCGGAGTCTGGGCGTGACGGATGGCGATCTGGCCCGCCTTCGCGCGCCGATCGGCCTGGACCTCGGCGGCAAGGCGCCGTTTGAGATCGCTGTGGCCGTGCTGGCCGAGGTGCTGGCGCTTCACCCCCGCGCCTGAGGCCCCTCGCGTCCAATCGGGCGCCTTTGACTCAAGACCGGCGTTCGGCGCAGATGGCGCCGCTTGTAGACAGGAGCTCGCCGATGACCTCATTGATCCGCACCGACGGCCTATCGCTTCTGGACCCTCAGCTGTCGCGCCGCCGGGCCTTGGGCGGCATGATCTTCGCCGGCTATGCCGCGGCCGCCTTGGCGGCCAACGCCGCCCCGATCGTCACCGACGCCTCAGGCCTCAAGACCGAAACGGTGATGATCCCCACCGCCGGCGGCCCCATGCCCGCCTATCTGGCGCGGCCAGACGGGCCTGGGCGGCGACCGACCGTGCTGGTGGTGTCGGAGGTCTTCGGCGTCCACGCCTATATCCAAGACATCTGTCGCCGCTGGGCCAAGCTCGGCTACGTGGCCATCGCCCCGGCCTTCTTTTTCCGCGCACCCGGCGGCGATACCCTGCCGCAGCTGACCGATTTCCCCGCGATCTTGAAGATCGTCGCCACGGCCAAGAACGCTCAGGTGATGGGCGACGTCGGCGCGACCATCGCGTGGCTGGACGCCGCGCCCTTCGTCGATGCGGCCAAGCTCGCGATCGAGGGGCATTGCTGGGGCGGCGGCGTGGTCTGGATGGCTTGCGCCACCTTCCCGCAACTGAAGGCGGGCGCCGCCTGGTATGGACCCTTGGCCCGTCCGGGCCCCGGCCGGCCGACGAGCGATCCGGATCGAAAGTATCCCCTGGAGATCGCCGCCGATCTGAAATGCCCGGTGCTGGGCCTCTATGGCGGTCAGGACCAGAATATTCCTGTCAGCGATGTCGAGGCCATGAGAGCGGCCTTGAAGGCGGCCGGCAAGCTCCAGTCCAACCTGATCGTCTACTCTGAAGCCGGGCACGGCTTCCATGCCGATTATCGTTCAAGCTACGATCCGGCGGCGGCCCAGGACGGTTGGCGGCGGATGTTGGCCTTCTTCCATGCCAACGGAGTCGCGCCCGCCTAATCGGGACATGACCTCATTTTTGAACCTTGGGCGCCTTGTGGCCGAAGTTTGCGTTCACAGCGTTTACAGCGTGGGCGACGTCCCCGTCGTCGTAGAGAGAGACCATGATTTTTAAGTCAAAGGGACTGCTCCACAGTGTGGTTTGCGCCGGCCTGTGCGGCGCTTCGATGGGGGGGGCGGCGCTCGCGGCGGCCCCTGAGCCCACCAAGCCGGTGGATATCACCCGTTACGCCGGCCGTTGGTTCGAGCTGGCGCGCTTGCATAATCGCATCGAAGAGGCCTGTATCTCGGCCACCGCCGACTACATCGATACTGGAAACAACGTCCAAGCCGTCGAGACCTGCCGCCACGCCCCGCCGTCGCCGGACAAGGTGTACCGCGCCAGCGTCAAGGTCATGGATCCGGGCGAGAACGCCAAGCTGCGCCTCACCTTCTTTCCCTTTGTTTACAAGGATTACTGGGTCCTAGACCATGCCAACGACTATAGCTGGGCGATCCTGGGCGAGCCGTCCGGAAAATATCTATGGATTTTCACCCGCACCCCTGAGCCGCCGCCCGCCGAGCGCAACGCCGTTCTCGCTCGCGCCAAGGCCCTGGGCTACGACACGTCCAAACTGATCTTCGCGCAGGGGTGAAGCTTTCCGCCAGGCGGTCGCCGTGCGGAAACGGCCGTGCCAGCGCTCGTCGATATTCGCCTTGAGTTCCGCACAAAACAAGAACATTGTTCGTGCGTGAGTCTTTCCGCCCCCATAGGTTCCCGCCCCGAAACCACCGGCGCCGTCACCCGCGGCGTCGTGCGTTTGCTGGCGGCGCTCGGCTACGCGCCGGTGCTGGAGGCGCCGCTCCCCAATGGTCGGCGGGCGGATGTGATGGCGCTGGGCCCCAAAGGCGACATCCTGATCGTCGAGGTGAAGTCGAGCCTTGAGGACTACCGCACCGATCGCAAATGGGCCGAGTACGCCCCCTTCTGCGACGCCTTCTATTTCGCCGTCTCGCCGGAGTTCCCGCGGGACCTGCTGCCGGCGGGCCTAGGCCTGATCGTCGCCGACGGCTTCGGCGGAGCTATGCTCAAGGACACGCCCTTGGCGCTCCTTGCTGCAGCGCGGCGTAAATCTCTGACGCTGAGCTTGGCGCGGCTGGCGGCGCTGCGGGCGCTGGGGTGAACGGATGCGTCCTTAGTCCGGCAATTCATCGCCTAAGGCAGGCGGTTCTCCGCCGGGGCGGTTGAGAATGGCGAGGAAGGCTTCGCGGTCGCCTTTGGCGCCCCGCCGCTCGAAATAGGACACCGCTTCCAGGGCTGAGAGCTTCTCGGCGACCGCGACATTGATGAACTGATTGAGGCTGGTCCCCTCTGCCGTGGAAGCTCTATGCCAAAATTGGAGGCTGGCGAGACAGCTCTCAGCATATCGGATGATATCACAGACGATATCATCTCGAAATGAAAGGCGTATGGTACGTCGCCTCCACCCCTCGCGTTTCGTTGACACGCCGCCCGGCGGGTCTAAAAGACGCACCCAAATGCTGCACAGCAAAAAGGTGCTCAGGTGAGTCAAGTGAAAGCCGACGCGAAAGGCCCGGTTTTAGGCGCCGGTCGTGCTAGACCCCTGTCTCCCCATCTTCAAATCTGGCGCTGGCACATTACGATGGCCGCCTCCATCGCCACCCGCGCTTCGGGCGTGGCGCTGTATGTCGGGGTTCTGATCGTAGCGGGCTTGGCCACGGCCCTCGCGGCGGGCCCGGAGGCTTATGGCGTCTATACGGGTCTGCTCGGTTCGCCGCTTGGTTTGATCGTGCTGTTCGGCCTGACGGTGTCGATCTTCTACCACCTGGCCGCCGGCCTTCGTCACCTTGTGTTCGACTCCGGCAAGGGGTTCCTGCCGGCCACGGCCAACGCCACCGCCTGGGCCGCGTTCGCCTTCGCCGTCGTCGCCAGCTTGCTGGTGTGGGCAGGCTACTTCCTCCTCTCGGGACACTAGACCCCCATGGACTCCAACTCCTATCGCACCCCGCTCGGCCGCGCACGCGGCTTAGGCTCGGCCCACACCGGCGTCGGCCGCTTCATCGGCGAGCGCGCAACCTCGGTGGCGCTGGTCCCCCTGTCGCTCTGGGCCATCTACGCCGGACTGAAGATCGCGCCTCTCGGCTACGACGGCGCCGTAGCCTTTCTACAATCTCCCCTAAACGCTGTGTTGGCGGTGCTTCTCATTGCGGTTTCCGTATCCCATATGGACATGGGAATGCGCGTCATCATCGAGGACTACATCCACAAGCCGCTCACCAAGGTCAGTCTCATGCTGCTCAGCACGGGTGTGAGTTGGACGTTTGGCGCGCTTGGGATCGTTTCGGTGCTTAAGGTCGCGCTGATGAGCGCCGGAACCCACTAGAGGAAGCCCATTAAGATGTCGGCATATGAGTTCGTAGATCACGTCTATGACGTTGTGGTCATCGGGGCGGGCGGCTCAGGTCTGCGCGCCGCGCTCGGGTGCGCCCAGGCGGGTCTGAAGACCGCTTGCGTCTCCAAGGTCTTCCCCACGCGCTCTCACACTGTGGCCGCTCAGGGCGGCATTTCGGCGGCGCTCGGCAATATGGGCGCGGACGATTGGCGCTGGCACATGTACGACACCGTCAAGGGGTCGGACTGGCTGGGCGACCAGGACGCCATTGAGTATCTAGCCCGCAATGCGCCCGCCGCCGTCTATGAGCTGGAGCACTGGGGCGTGCCCTTCTCGCGCACCGACGAGGGCAAGATCTACCAGCGCGCCTTTGGCGGCATGACCAAGAACTTTGGCGAGGGGCCGATCCAGCGCACCTGCGCCGCCGCCGACCGCACCGGCCACGCCATCCTGCATACCCTTTATGGCCAGTCGCTCCGCCGCCATGTGGAGTTCTTCACCGAGTATTTCGCCCTCGACCTGATCATGGACCCCGAGTCCGAAGGCGGCGCCTGTCGCGGCGCGACGGCTTGGAAGCTCGACGACGGCACCCTGCATCGCTTCTCCGCCCAGCTCGTGATCCTGGCGACGGGCGGCTATGGGCGGGCCTATCTCTCCTGCACCAGCGCCCACACCTGCACGGGCGACGGCAACGCCATGGTGCTGCGCGCCGGCCTGCCGCTGCAGGACATGGAGTTCGTGCAGTTCCACCCCACCGGCATCTATGGCGCCGGGGTGCTGATCACCGAGGGCGTGCGCG
>Ga0116229_10015992_pt1 | contig 10132 bp, 11 predicted proteins | sample S1TSphgellanicum_3_FD_87313 | JGI IMG/M metagenome (GOLD analysis project Ga0116229, IMG submission 87313) | Host-associated microbial communities from peat moss isolated from Minnesota, USA - S1T2_Fc - Sphagnum magellanicum MG | ecosystem: Host-associated > Plants > Peat moss > Unclassified... | reverse complement strand
AATGAACGAATTAATGGATAAATATCAAAATTATTTTGTAATTTTTTAATTAAATTTTTTTTTAAATATTCATTTGATTGATTTATTAATTCCATTGATGGTATTAAAATTTGTTGAATACGTTTATCAATATCATCTTGATTAGAATCAGATTTAAATGTTAAAATTAATTCAATAATATCTTCTTCAGACATTTGTTTGATTTGTTTTAATGTTAAATCTTGATCAGATGATTTACTTAATAATGATTCAAGATAAAGAATATTATAAAATGAAGAAAATTCTTCAAATTCTTCAATTTCATATGCATGTTTACATAATTGTAAAGCATTTTCAATAAAACCAAAGGATTCAAATGAACAAATTCTTTCATTATACCATTGAATATAAAATGATTGATCAATTTTTTGTTTTGTTTCTTCTGATAATGAAAGATATTTATCACTCCAATCATCTTCTTTTCGTTCAAATTCTTTTTCTTCAATTGAATTAAATTTTGGAATTAAATCTTCATATTCATTTAAAGAAATATTCTCCGGAATTTCATTTAATATTGTCAATAGATCAATCGATGGTATAGATGGTATTGCACGTTCTAAGACTAATTTCAATCCATTCAAATGTCCTTCCTAAAGAAATAAAATCCGTACATATTGTTTTTTTGGGCCAAATAAAATCCTGAAAATCTATACTCAATGATTCCGATGGATTTTACCGGAACCGGTCGGGAATAGGTCCCTGCAAATCAACGTTTTCGTGGACCCGGACCCGGGAAAAGCAAAATCTTTGGACCCGGGCCGGCACCCGGTCGGGTCTAGATCCGGTTTTTTACTACTGAATTAAAGAGAAGAAAGAAATTTTGAAAAATAAGAAAGAAAATACTCTACTTTGCCCTCAGCTTTTCTATACCTCGGTTTGAAGCGGAGTCTAGACCAGGTCTGAGTTAAAATTAGATACGGACCAGGCGATGATTTTAAATTTTGGGCCCGAGTCTGGAAGGACCCGCAGGTCCGTAGTCGGGAATCGTTGGAACATGGAAGTAGTATTCCGAACGGAATGTCTCGGGATTTTTCCGGTGACTTCCGGAAGAGCAGAAAGTTGGTTGGAAACCCGAAGACATGCCACCCGGAATACTGTTTCCATGTTCTGGAGTTTTTCTTCGGCTCCGATGGGATTTGTAGGAAACTTACTCTAGCACATCGTAATGCAATTTGTTTATAATCCCATTCTCTAAATTTATCGAAAATATTTGATTGATATTGTTGAAATATTTTACATATTTTCATCATATCATCATATAAATATAATTTTCTTTTTTCATCTAAAAGTTTGCGTCTATAAAGTAAGATTTGTTTTTGAGGAATATTTAATGGTATTTGTTTTTCTTGAATATCTTTTAAATATAAATTTTCATCATATATCGATTGAAAAAATGGTTGATCAGAATAAAATAAATTATTAAATAATTGTTTTCGTGTTGCTTGATCAAGACCAATTTGAATTAATTCATGTTGTTCATCAAATGTTGGATATAAAACTGTTGTACATAATTGTAAAACATGAAGACGTGATTGAATTCGTATTAAATGTGCTCCTAATTGTGATGATGATAAACGTAATTCTCTTTCATGAATTTGATCAGCTAAATCTGTTCGATTAAATACTTTACAAACACGTAATGCTTCACCATATTCACCATTTGAGATTAAATTTTCTATTAAACGAACAGGATCACTATGTTCAACTAATATTAATCTTTCATTAATTAATTCCGTTGAATCATTTAATGAATGAAATAAACGAGATAGTATATTTGAATTTTCTTCTTCATTATCATTTTCATTTATTTTTGTTATTCGACTATCAATTAGAAATAATTCATTTGATGTTCGACGACAAAGACGTGGACATTTATGAAATTGATTTGATTCATAACGATATTCTTCTAATGTTTCTTTACCTTCATGAAAACTCATCGAACCATCAGAATAAAATAATATTAATGTCTAAATTATATTTGAAATTTTTCATAGTATAAAAATATTTAATAAAACATACTTTATCATCCCAATAATCAAGATCACAAATAAATGATCGATTTTCGTTTATTTCTAACTAAAAATTTTGATTTATTATACAAGAAAAATAATAGAAAATTAACTCTTACTTTTGATAAAAAACGAAGATATTCATTATTTTGATAAAGAACAATTGATTGATCTGATAATATTGCTACAAGACAAGATTCATTTGGAGAAAGAGCAAGATCATAAATATACACATCATTATTTTCATCATCTATAAATTCTTTCATTTTAATAACTGATGGATTTGTATCAACAATTTTCCAAACTAAAATTGATTTTGTATTAAATGGTACAATATAAATTTGATTCTGATTTGAATCAATAATTGCACAACTTATATTAAAATCAAATTTTTCTTCAGCACATGATGCTATATCATCAAGACTCATTACATATCGAATTAATTCACCAGTACGTTTTAAACATAATAAATCAATAAATCTATTTTTATATAAAAATAAAAATATTAATCAAAAAAATTTCAATTATAAAATTACTAACTGAGATGCATCACTTCCTGAAAACCAAAGTTCTACAAATGAATCTTCACCACGATTTAACTAAACAAAAAATTTTTTCTTTGATTTATATAATCAAAAATACCGGTTTTGTTGATAATTCATGTATTAATTGTCCATCATTTGATGAATAAACACAAACAATACCTGACCAATGTCCATAAGCTAATAATTTTCCATTATTAGACCAAGCTAAACAATTTAAATAATTATATTCATCTGATCGCGATACATCAAGTGGAATTTCCAATAAAACTTCCGATGTACCAAATGATATTATGCATATATTATTATTTATTATTAAAGCCAAACGATTCGATCTATTAAAAAAAAAATTATTTTTTATTTTGATTAAAATTTAAACATACAGAATATGAAGTGAAATAGGAGAGGATTTTTCTTCTGTTTGTTTAAGAAATCTTTCAGCATTTGGAGAAAGTGTTATTGATGTACTAAATTAATTAATAAATTTAATATTCTTTTCTTCTTAAAACATACCTAAACCATTTTCTAAAAGCTAAAAAATTTAATAATTAAAATAATAATTAATCATTGAAATAAATTCTAAACTCACTTTTACTAAATGACCATGACTTTTCTTTTTCACTTGGACGAATTTTTCTTTCGAAAGACCATTGAGCTTTTTCAATTAATTCAAATAATAATTCACCGGACATTATGTTCCAATATGGTTTTTATCAGTATAAAAATCTCTAGCTTAGTTAACTGACTATGTTACATTTTTGATGATGATGATGATTATCATTATTCATCAGCAAACGAGAATATAGACATAAGATGCCGCTATATTACGGATATAAATTTACCTATACTTACTTCGGTTAATAATCGGAATCAAGATTTTTAGTTCCGAATTCAACACTTGTCGAGTCTTTTTTAGATTCAAATGAAATAAAACTATTTATTATTGATATTAAATTTATAAAGACGTTTACAAAGAAAAAAAAAAGAACAAGCCCAATCGAACAATTAAACTAATTTAAATAATCATATAATAAAGATAATCTATCTAAAATGTTCAGAACACTGGGCGATAGAATAGAAAAGGAAAACGAAAAAAAAAATGGTATCTGGATTGAACTAAACAAGTTTGTTTAATGAAGAATAATATCCTTCATTTAATAATCTTCTTCGTCAAATTGAATTATTCTTCGTCGATTCGGTGATGAAGAAGAGATTTCATTTTCAGTTAAATTTAAGCCAAATCGATCTGAAAGAGCTAATGAAGACTCTTTCGCTAAAAAAAATCAATAAATTAAATATTAAATAATAGAAAAAAAGGAGAATTACTTGGAACAAAATCATTTAATTGATGATCTTGTTCAGATGATAAACGATCAAGACGTATTAACATTGAACTAATATCATATTTATCCTAATTCAAAAAAGAATTATTAAAAAAAAATATTATTCTGTTTAATTTACATCTGTTTGTATTGATGATTGAACTGTATTATTTGCATCAAGAACTGTCTGAAATTGTGCATGTTTTTTTAATAATTGAGCTAATTGTCGTTTTACTCGATTATGTGTCTGAAGACTAACCACATTTCTAATAAGAAAGATAAACATCAAAATGTCAGATACAGAGTAATCGACATCAAACATATCCGAGCAGGAGTGTTCCGAATAAAGTCCATCGGGTAGGATCCAAACCCAAACCCGATGGTTTCTATCCTCCGCACCCGGATCCAATGGGCCCTGGCCTCCGCACCCGGACCCGATGAGCTCTAGCTGTCGCACCCAGCCGCGATAGCCTTCTCACTCGAACCCGATGGTCTTTAGCCTCCGCACTCGGACCCGATGAGCTCTACCTTTCGCACCCGGATGCGATAGTCTCTTCACCCGGACCCGATGGCCTTTAGCCTCCACACCCGAGATTCGCGCGGTTGGCATTAATATATCTCTGATCATCGATAATAAATAAAAACTTACTGTAAACTTAATTCTTTTTGTTTGATTTCGTTAAGTTTCGCTTCAATTAATTGACTTTTTTCAACTAATTTTTGTGAAAAATTTTGATATCTTGAACGATATTCTTTTTTATCTCGTTGTAATTCAATAGATTTGGTTTTATATTTTTTTAATTGTTCAACTAATTGTTCAATTTTCATTTCCATTTCTTTTCTTTCATTAAAAAAAGCTCGACGAGCATTTTCAATTGTTGTTGTACATTGATTATCCATCTGAATAAAAAAATAAAATTTCTCTTATTAAAAATTAAAATAATTAATTAACCTGTTGAAGTTCTTGTTTATTTGAATGAGATTCATTTATTAATTGATTTAATTCATTTTTTAATTTTATATTTATTTCCGTTAATTCTTGCTGAAAAAAAAACAAAAGAAATGAAATAAAGTATTTAAAAAAAAAAGAGATCGAAAGAGGATTACTTCAATTCCATTAGTTGAAGAAAGTTGACTTTCAAGTTGAATACATTTTTTATAAAGTTCTCGATTTTTTTCTTTTTCACGTTCCAATTCATTTTGACAATCATCTGTACGTTTAATTGTAGTATTTAAATGTGTATTTTCTTTTATTAATTCATCACGAGATTTTTCTAAACTTTTTATTTGTTCATATAAACGATCACGTTCAATATCAAATTGTTTTTGTTTTTCTTCATTTGTTTTTTTTAAAATATTAACATCAGATTCGAAATCAAGTCTTTAAATAAAGAATAAAATAAATCAATGATAATGAATGAAAATTAAAATTACTTTTCATTTGTTAATTCACTAATTTTTTTCCATTCTTCTTCTCTTGCTGCTTGAATATTTGTAAGTAATTGATGTTCTTTTTCTTGGATAGTTAATTGCAGTTTAGCTTTATCGGATGTTAACAGAGCGATTTTTTCTTCAAGATCTAAAGAAAGTTTTTTCATCTAGGATTTTCTCAAAATGAGTTATTCAGTAACTAAAGTAATTCGAGCAGATTCTTTGTTCATCGACTAAGCTAGAACCCTGAATGGGCTGAATGAATGAAGTGTGTGATACAAAATTCATATGAATGAACAGATCCCGAATAGTAATTTTATGGATCCTTATTTAGGACACGTTCATTTGTGTTATAATCAGGGTGGTACTCGACCTATTCGGAGCTCTAATCTAAACAAACTTTCTAGGACGAATAGGCATGGTCGTAATACGAAACGGTAAGTTACAGTTCTGTATAAGGTTCATAGAGAATGAAATCATCGCTCTGAATGTCTTATGGGATGGGCAAGAAGAATTTCGGTAGCTTTTACAACCCACCGGGATCACTCTCAAGATCTTTCTTCTCAAGCTGTGATGATTTTGCAGAATAATATGAGAAAAATCGAACTAGGAAATTTCCATCCAAAAGTAGATCTCATGATCCTTATCATATATTGAATACTTCAGCCGAAACAAGTAGGTTGTATGTTTTCCAAAAAACAGATTTTTCCAAATAGGAAAGAAAATGCGAACCTTGAATATGTGTATTTAATTGTTCTTGTTTTTCTAATTGATCTCTTTGTACTTTTGCTAATTCAATTTTATGATTAGCCACTTCAACTTTAAATCGATGTTGAATATTTTCATAATCAGAATTAATTTGTGCAATTCGAAGATCTCTTTCATGTAATTGTCTATTAATTGTTGCTAATTGTTCACTAACAGATGTTAATTCTTGATGAGTTATTGTTAATTGTTGTTTTAATGAATCTCGTTCATTTTCAATAAGTGAAGAATTTGTTTTTGATAATGAACGTTCTTTTAATAATTCTCTTTGTGCAGCTGCAGCAATTTGTTCAGCATGATGTTTAACTTCTCTTGCTTCAATTAATTCTTGAAGAAATTGTTCAATACGAGCTTTTAATTGTGTTATTTCTCTTGCACGAGTTTGTTCAATATTTGTATCTTTTTGATGTTCTTGACGAATATGTTGTTGAAGAAGATCACGTTCTTTTCTTAATGCTCCTAATTCTTTTTCAGTTTTTAATTGAATTTCATTGGCTATTTGATCTCGTTGAGATAATTCAGATTGATGTTCTTTTATTCGAGTATTTAATTCAAAACGAACTTTTGTTAATTCATTTTTTGTTTGTTCTAATTGATTACCTAATTGTGTTAATGCTAATTTATATGGACCTTCGATTTCAGATGATAAACGATCACGAATTTGATCGATTTTACTATTATCTAGTAACTAAATAAGATTGAAATCAAAAATGAAAAAGAAAAGAAAAAACAACAAACTTGTGTTTTCATTTCTTCAATTTGTGTTGTTTTTTTTCGATTTTCAATTTGTAATTTATCAAGTAGATTTTTAAATTTTTCTTGCATTTGACGATTTTCTTCCGTAGCTTTTTCTAATGTTCTTTGACAATCGGCATATGCATCCGATAATGTTGCATATTCTTGTTTAAGTTGTTCATATAATTGACGAAATTGTTCATTTCGTAATTGCATACTTGATAAAGCTTTAGCTATTTCTACACCACCTGTTCCACTTGCATTTAAACCACCACCACCACCACCATCCATACTTCCCGTCAGTATTGTTGCTGCTGCCATTTAATCTCACAAAGAGATAGATACACGTGTTAATAAAATTCTTTTAAGACAGCCATGTTCGTTTGCATTACTCAGGGAAAACCTCTATTGGTTATTTCGATTGTAGGATTTTAGATTTATTTTAAGTATTGAATTTTTAGAATAAGATTCAGTTATTTGTGAAGAATATTTAAATACAATATATTTATTGATGTAAAATAGCAGCGACATCTAACGAACGAAGGTCTCATATAGTTTTCTTGGAATATACTTTAATGAACTGCATCTGTTGATGAAAATTAAACTATGAGATCGTGTTCTTGAATACATGAAATATTAATAACATGTTTCGACCGAATTTTTTGTATACTGCTCTTATAATCGATAACTACAATTTGGAAACCTATTTAGCATTGTTTCTCGAGAAAATATCTATTACGTAGTATATAATGTATTAATAATGACCGCTAAAAAAAGAAGATTAACAATAAAGGGAAAAAAAGAAGCGCTGCGAGTAGGATTCGAACCTACGCGGGTAAACCCATCTGATTTCGAGTCAGACGCCTTAACCACTCGGCCATCGCAGCATACCATGAAGAAAAGAGAAGATATCTGTACTCATGAACAAATCAATTATTTTTCAGTAAATCTCTATTAATTAAAAAAATATTTATTGTAATCATTCGATTAAAGGACAAAACAAAAAAAAACCACCAAGAATGTGAAGATAATAATAAAATGATTATCACAATTAAATTTGATCTATAAGTTTTTTTACACGATTAATATCAATATTAAAATTTCCGTCAATATTAACACTAGTTGGTAATATCCAATATGATTGATTAAGTAATCGTGCTTGAATATATAAGATATATCCAGCACATGCTTTAATATCTTTAGGATCAAACATTGAACAAGTCATTGGAAGTGAACTTGATTCTGATCTATAAGGCATTATTTCAATAATTGTTGTTCCTGATTGAGCAAAATTCATATTTGATAATGCTCCACTATGAACACCAATAATAACTTTAGCATTATAAAAAAGTTCAATACGATTACGAATATGACCTGTATCTTTTGAATGATCATATTGTATATAATTTAATGAATGTTTTGAACAATAATCTTGTAAAATTTTTATAAATGGTTCTTCATTTAATATTAAACGAGCACCATTCATGGCATTTGATGCTGTTCGTTGTATATAAATAAAATTATTTCGTTTTGTTTCATTTAATGGATTAGGTAAACCAGATATTGACCAATACATATGACGAGCATCTTGCCATAAACGTGGATGAATACCTGGAGTAACACATGGATTTATTAAAAGATGAGCACCAATTTTCATAGTTGAAGAATAATGAATTAATCGTTCAGATTCTTCAACTCCTAAAAAGAAAATCATTATAAATTATTTGAAAAATTTCTACAAACCAAGCAATGACCAAATTTCTTTAACAGATCGATCAAATCGAACACCTTGTAAAACAATAACTTTTGCATCGGGATATTTTTTTAAATAAGATCTTGAATGAGATAATTTCGGACCAATACCATCAAGAAAATGTTGAAAACTCCAACCATCTGGAACAGGATAAAGTATTGCTTTATCATAAATAATAGTTGTTTCATCTGGATTTTTAAATATACGTTGAATTGCATCATCTCCATAATTATAACCACAATCATCATTTAAATAAAGACCATTTTTAACAATATAGATATTAACTGAAAGATGTTCTTTAGTATCATTAAATAAAAAACCTTTTTCTTCACATAAACCATTTGGACATTTTTTTGAATAGATTTTATAATAAGATGAACCATAAAACCAATTTCTTGCTTCATCATCAGAAAAATTTGGTAATGAAATATAAAATGGTTCAAGTTTATGAGATATTTGTTCAACATTTTTATTTATTATCATTTGAACATCATCATTATCTTCAATTATCGATAAAGATTTTCTCGGAAATAATAAACGATTTAATTCATAAAAGACAAATATTAAACAAATAAATATAATAAATAATTTACATAAACGAAATGGACGAAAATACATTGTTGAAACAAATTATTTAAACATAGGATCTAATTAACCAATAGATTTTCATTATCTTCAATAAAGAAAAATCAAATGATAGAAGAAAAGAAAATCAGAATTAACATCGTATCTCGAATAGAGGTGATTATCTTTATCTTTATTTTATAAAATAAATATAAAATAAAACTCCTAGATAGAATAAGAAAAAAATCGGAATTGATATTTTATCTCGAAGCCTTGAATATGTATTACATGTTGATCTAATATTACATCTATCGAGGAGCCTAAGACAAATAATCAGAAATTTGAGTTTGTAAATTAAAACTCGAGAAAAACACGGTTTTTTTTTCTGTTGAACAATGTTCTCAAGGAAATACAATAATTCTTCTTCTATTTAAATCCACTCCAAGTGAAACTTGTTGTCTTATTTGTATAAACTTTTTGAGCTTCTTCAGTGAGAAAGTCATGTGCTGTGGACAAATTTTAAAGTCTACGTATGTCAAGTGTATGAAAGAAAAAAAGTTCGACTCGAATTACTATGAATTAAATGTTATACAGCATTGTCAAGTTAACAAAATAACATTCATTATAAATGCAAATTCAATGTTTAGTGACCGTGTTTGTCACATTAATCTCTTTCAATTCACTTGCTGAAAAGAAAAAAGTTTAATTGAAATGTTCTTTTATGATACTTACAACAATAATCATGATCAAATAGATAGTAAGACTTCTTTATTATCAATTTGATAATGTAAAATGATCTATATAACGAAAGATTATATTTACTTAGCCTTTCACGCATTGCTATTGTTGATGTTAAGTTCATTCTCTTTTTGAAAAAGTAAAAACTAGAGAGACACAAATGCACGTTGTTGATGTTGTCGTCAGCATCGTCGTCACCCGTACAACGGGCAAGCAAAAGGAAACAAGACATTT
>Ga0116229_10015991_pt1 | contig 10132 bp, 11 predicted proteins | sample S1TSphgellanicum_3_FD_87313 | JGI IMG/M metagenome (GOLD analysis project Ga0116229, IMG submission 87313) | Host-associated microbial communities from peat moss isolated from Minnesota, USA - S1T2_Fc - Sphagnum magellanicum MG | ecosystem: Host-associated > Plants > Peat moss > Unclassified... | reverse complement strand
TCAGGGTCAAAGGAACAGGAAGCTGTGAACTTCCTGGAGAAGAAAATAAAGAATGACCCTCAACTCTCTCAGGATGAGACAGTGCAAGTAAGCTATCACCCACAGGTTTGATAGGGTCCATAGAATAGAACAGCACAAGTAGGCTGCTGCCCCCCCTTGTCCAAGTCATTCAGGGGTTAGATCAGGTCCAAGTTCAAGGTTTTTAATTGCTGTCAAGCTGTATTGTAAGTGGAAGAGAACTGGAGTCTTATGAATGTTGAGCAGGGTTTTGGAGGGGCGATGGGAGGCTTTTAAGAGGACTATGTGTGCTGTGACCTTGTTGTGGCCATAAAGACCATGCCTAGTTTGGAGAAGAGTCAAGAGAGATGGAGAGAATTAAGATGACGAGTTTTATGTTTATCATGTTGGAGAGATTGCTAATTTTATTCTCCTTTTTTCAACACACATGTGCAACAGACTGCCATCTCAGCTCTGCAGTCAATTCTGTTGGAGGACTTCAAGCCCACTGAAATTGAGGTAAAGAAGCTGTGATAAATCTGAACTCTAGTTGGCTTCCACTGCAACTAAGCTACCCACCCAATGCCTGAAACCTGCAGATGGTTTTGGAAGGAAAGAACTCAACTCTTAAGATATCCAACTCTGGTTTTGGTCCTGTTTTAGTTGGCACAATGTGATAGCAAGCCAATCTAGACAATGCTTCTTGTATACTAGAGAGCCATCTGCCACAGTATGTTGGTTCTGCAATTAACGTCCATTCAACATGTTCACCTAAGAAAGTTGCTCTGCAAAGCAAGTTATGATCCCTTCATAGCTAGGGAGGCAGACCTATGCAAAACAAGGGATCCTGGGCCTGCCATGTGAGCTCCGTTGGAGGATATTTGAAGCTGGTATACTGGAGTACCACAATGTATTGCATGCCATATCCTGACGGCAAGGCTAGAGGTCAAACTGCTGTTAGAATGTTGTGTAGAGGACTTCCTTTCTAGTCAGCTTAATGAACTTTGATGCAATAGAGTGAGGAATTTTCCATAAGATCTGTCTGGAAATCAATCAAAATCAAGTGATTTCCCAGAATGCATCATTGCTTCAAATTCCTTGTATATATGTTGTGGCACTGGCCAGAGTTGCATCCTTGGGGTAATTTATTGGTGGGTGTAATGTGCATGTGGTGTGGCAGGTTGGAATAGTCAGTAAGGGCAATCCACACTTCCGTGTTTTGACAACGGAGGAGATTGATGAGCATCTAACAGCCATCAGTGAGCGTGACTAGGACCTTTTTGCTTCTTTATTGTCTCTATGACATGGAGATGGTTTTTGGTCACAGTTTTAGACTTGGATTAATGATTCATTTGCTGCTGACAACCACTTATAAAGGAAGAATGGTTTGCTGACTTGCTTGTCTCTAAGGTGAGGCAAGAATATCAGTTGTTAGTGCAGTTCCTGTAGGTACAGTATTCTCAGGTACATGGTATATAGGTGTAGTGCCAAGTGTCTGATGTGGTTTGAGGTGCTATAGAAGTGTTGGCAGCGGTTACGACTTGTGAATTGCCAACTATTTGCAATTTGTATTAACGACAAGCTGGTTAAATCTCCAAAGAGCAAACTGCATTATCCCAATTGTTTATTCTTGTCTATCCTCTATTGTAACCCCTCATGTGGGCTATGGCTGTAATTTCAACTAGTTTGCACCATGCGAACCCAATGATGAGCTATTGATCACAAATGAGATTTGGTGTTCCAAGGCCAAAATACTCTTTGATTGTTTAGTGTTTCTCTGGAAAATTCTTTTGGTATAATTAGACTTTAATCAAAAGGATTGCAAGGGTTCCTCCCAAGCATTACAAAAGAGATTCCAACCATATTAAAGGCTTACTATTTACATTGGCTGTGGAATTCAGATTCCAAGTTGGTCACCCATCCATCTCAAGTTCTTTATTTTCAGCCCAAGTTGCTTACCTTAGAAATTCAGGAAGTGGGATCTCCTGTATTCAATGTTCCATGCACAACTTAAACATTGGAGCATTGTTTCAACTATAAAGAATTGAACTTGATAAATAAATACATCTTCTCACATGAGAAGTTAGAACCAGTAAAAGAGAGGCAAGGAAAATGTGAAACATCTTCAAAGTCTTAGAATTGAAAGACTCCGAATAAATCATGAGCACAAGGAGAAAGTTGAGAAGCATTTCAGCAACAGAATACAGACAATGGCAAGGTGCAAGCTTATGTATAGTTAATTGGGGAGTTTTGGGGGAAGATGAAATAATGGTTTTTGAAAGAGGTACCTCAATGAGATGCTTACAGGGTTTCCAATTTAGACTGGTTGCAGCAAGATTTGAAGGATTGTCATTTATCAATCATTCAATGACAAAACATACAATAATCAAGAGAACAGAATTGAACAACAATTGGAACAAATCTCACAAAAGCTGTCTTTATTCTATTCAACCAATTGTGACTTGATACAGAGCAGAAATTGAATACTAGCTTAAAATCAACCTTACAAGGTAGGCATATAGTAAGAAAGCTCAGTACCCAACACATTGTAGAATGTACAGAGGTATCAACGGAAATTACACCTAGCTTTCTTACTAAACCTTTGGTACAGAGGAAAGCTAGGTTGGTAATTTCCTTAGATAGACTTCCCTAAAAATGTGGAAAGATTTTTAAAACTTTGCAATTTACCTTCATTGCAAAAATGCATGTGACCATGACATACATGTCATGTTTGTCCTGCACATATGTGAAATCTGTGTGAGAGCACAAATGCAGAGACATCTGGCTCAATCTGGGCAGGACCCAAACAATATGGTGGCCCCTAAAGAAACACCCGACATAAAGGGCTACAATGACTATGCCTAGAGTTTCAATGATTGAGAAACAGATTCAAAGCTTCCAGGAAAAGGAGCCCACTAGCAAGAAGTAACCATCTAGTTTCAACAGAAACCATGGATAAGAAATTCAACCCTGAAAAGTCCAAATCTCCAAATATACTAGAAATTGCCTCATATGTGAGCAAGTCAAGAAATGAGTGATTTCATCACTGCAGCTCTCCAACAGGTGCTTCGCTGAGCCATAGATGATGGATGAAATCATATAGGTTTCCACTTACGCTCACCTGTTATCCCAATGCAACACAGAAAGAAAAAACTCAACACATGAGGCATATGTGTTTCCAAACCGGCACATACTTGGTGTTCATACTTGGAACTGCTGACCTTCAACTGTTCAGGGAAAGCCCATAAACCCAATTGCAACATCAGAAACTGAAAAGACCCATGAAAATTTTGATCTTGGATTCTGATTACCCGCCACTAGACTGTCACAAGAAACCTACTAAACTGACTCAGAAAATTAAACCAGGTACAAGGAGCATCAAAACAGACTATCAGTCTCCGATAATAGTGGCATGAGTTAGAGACCTTGAAAGGGGTGGGGTTTAGGGCACGCAAGTGGTCGGAGCGCATTGCAGAAAGTTGTTCCATGCAATGCTTTTTCACCTCTTCTAGACTTGGTAGTTTCTCCCTCCGCACTGCCATTTATCCTCACTCATGAGAAACACTTGCAAGGGGACATTGAGAGTTACTCACATCAAATCAACAAAACAGCTCAACACAAAGTTTAATCCCCTATTCCCCTCTTTCTGCATCTCCACACTGTGTGTGTGCACTAAGACCTCACATGGACAGCCCAATGGTTGCACTCTGCTCAAAATTGAAATGCATGATCTGGATGCAATGAGTTTTTTCTGTATTGCCACGTAAACAAAAAATGCATGATTTCAAATGTCAGTCGAAGGCACCACCTATGTTGAGAAAATTCAATTCTATTTGTACAAGAATCCACAGATGGAAAAGCTCACCAGGTTTTGCTGCCCAATAGCATTTATAAAGAGGCTCCACACGGGTAGGAACCACATATGCTCTCTTGGACTCAACAAATGGATGATGACACAAAATCCGCTCTCCTGGCTACTTCAATGTGTACCCACAATTTTTTTCCAACAGACTAAACTCAGAAAGTGCAGCTGCACTACAGCTCTATTGCCACAAACAGACTGCTAAAGTAAGTAACCAAGCTGAAGACTGCAATTTTGATCCAAGTCTTAAAACATGTCAGAGTGAGAGTTGGTCTGAACAGGCAATTCCTTTTCTTATTTGACTATATCACAACAAAGATCAAGAGTTTTGGGTACTACAAAAGAGCATCAATTACCTAGTAATGCACCAGAAACTGTTCATGGCAATCAAACTACAATCATTTGAATGACACATGAAGGTTTACAAGAATTACCTGGGGCTGCACTTCATTTTCTCCAATCATGAGATCCACCAAAGGTACACCTTCTCTACCATACAGCCGAAAACATTTTTTCTTGCATGGTATTGTCACCTGTAAATTCCCGCACTCCCTTCCATCATTACCTTTATTTTCATCCTCCCTGCTGCTTATTATACCATTGTGCAGTGCACCTTTCCAAAACTGAAGAGAAGGGGAAGAAGTCAGGAAAAGGGAAGGGGGAAAGAAAGAAGAGACATGGCTTAACAAAGTTTACGTGCTAAGATAATCTGAGAAATGGAACAGGTTGAAGTTGTCCATAGAAACAGACAAGAACAGCATTGGACAATTCATGCCAATAAATAAAGAAACGCAAGAAGCAGAAATACCACAAAACAAGGAATGAAGACTTGCGTACAACCTTATTCACATCTTCTGAAAGTTTTATTCGGGGATGCCCATTGATTTCCACCAATTTGTACACACAGCCAAGTGCAGGCTGAGAGAAACATGTGACCAAATGGGTGCCTATTCCAAATGCATCCACCTCATGTCCCTACATCTCCAAACATCACCTCCCCAGAAACAATTAAGAACTGTTACATGTGGTCCACAAAAACATCTTGTGGGTGCAACCAAGAGTACTAAAGAATAGATCTTCACATGCCATTATATGAACAAGAGACAATTGAAAAAATACACTTTCTCATACACATGATCTGGCACACCACATCTGTCAATTGCATGACATTTTGGGGTTCTATACTGTGTAAAAATATACAGAGAAAGCAGTACAAGGGTTGAGAGAACTAGTATGGACTAACCTGCTTATTGAGGGCATCCAGAGTGGCTTCATTTATGTCATTACTAGCAACAATAACGAGTTTCCCAAATCCCACAATACCAAACTCCTTTTCAACCAAACGGAAGAACTTGCGTGTCTCTATAGAAAAATATGAAAGGTCACCTGAGTCCAATCGAATCCCAAGCGCTTTGTACCTGTCAAACCCCACAAGAAAAAGGGTCACAACTCAAAACTCCACAGAGACATTGAGAGATGAAATCGTTGCTCAGATGTCACATTCTAAGTAACAAACATAAATCCTCACATATGTGTCTAGTTTGATCACGTGCTGCAGCCTGACACATCTCTAGCCTGTGAGTGAGATGCATACCCAAGTTCATGAAGAGCAAGAGCAACAGCACAAAAGTTTGGAAGACCGCTTCTCAAGACCTGTAATAACACTTCTCATTAACACACTGAGACTCTGACAGAAATAAAAGGCAATACTTTATGGATTATGTTACAAGTGTAGCTGCTGTAAGTATGATGTACAAACCAGAACAGAAATCGGCAAATCTCAAATCTCAAGCCTTCCTGAACTCTGATGGCATTCAGACCAGTGATGTGGTCATAGGACGAATGTGACCCTAGTGCAAGAAGCCAAGACAGAGGAAGGAGGGTGAGAACAAGTAGGGTTTAGGGTTTACATCATAAGTGTCAACAAGAGCTTGGAAAGCTGTAGGAAATGCAAGGGCATAGGAGGAAAAAGCAGCCAGTTCACTAGGATTGGTCTCATGGAAGTAACTTCTTAGTGATGGCTTGTCCTGCAGCACAACAAATGGTTAAAGCTGCGGCATCAAGTACACTACAGAAGATATGCACTTTCTAATGGCAGCTGAAAACTGCAAAGGAGTTTCAGCTCTCTGACTGGAGGAGATCTTGGAAAAGTTCTGAAAACCTCGACACTTGATGTATGCCACCACCATATACAACAATGGGTACTTTAGAATTGTCTGGAACTTCAAGAAGCTAGGCACCTTCAGGGACTATAAGGGAACTGCAAACATTTGCCATTTTTTGGGTGTGCAGTTCTTGGAACATTAACAGACAACTGAGATCACCTTTACAAGGTTGGAAACTTCAGGAATATAGGCTTGAAAAAGAGAATATCATGAAGAACCTCCTTCATATGACAGAATCCTGAGATCAAAGTAATCTGCTGTTACACTACACCTGAGAAAAGAAAAGATACCTGCATCCGCCTGAGCCAGAGTTGTGTAAGATGGACAAAATCTTCACATATTTTCCCTCCTTTTGCATGTGGCAGTGACCTTTTAATGATCTCGTCAAAACCCTGCACAAGGTGTAGGTAACAGGAGTTATGAACATCCGGACTTAATTATGGATGTTATCAATAGCCCCCTTCATCTCTTGACTTTTGGTCTGAATCCCACTAAACACTAGATCCAGTCCTGAAAGCACTGAAAACAGAAGGGAAAGTCAAGAATCTCAGTGTGGAAACAAACTAAAAGGGAAGGAGATCATTATATACTTGCCATAAATGAGCTCACAAAAGCATGAGAATGTGTTCCTCGAACAGGAATTCCAAAGAGTCTCCCTGCCTCCACATTGCTGCCATGAAATCCCAAAAATCACAAACACCCAATCTCCTAGAATGAATTTTTTTGTCACAATTTTTTTTTGTATACAATGCATAAAGAACAATGAACCATACATGATCAATTTTACCTGGTTGCATCAAATCCTCCTATGTAGCAATATTTGGATGCACTGATACCTCCATCTGGTCCCTGTATCACAGACAGCCACCATATACTCTCTCATATTATTTCTCTGAATGGTTATCTTGTCTGGTTAGCAATAAAACCTCAAAAACAGCCTTGAAACCCACAAAGACATCAACAAAATGGTGACAGAAGGTCATGGAAACCGATAGTACCATAGAAGCACTGGCACAGAGAAACAAAACCCATCACAACACCATCAATTGATCATGATCCCGGAGCTATGAACCCATATTCAAGGTCATCAACATGAATTAGCCTGTAGCAAACACAAGAATTGTTGAAGGGAGAAAAAAAGTTGCCTGGGCACGACGCAACCCAAATTCAAGCAACATTTTGTCCTTTCCTGCCACACAGCGGTGCCTTGCTGCATTAGTTGCCACCAATGATGCATAATTGACAAGTGTCAAAAAAGTGGTCTCCAAAAGCTGTGCCACCTGTCACACCCATGAAGATATTCATATGGTAAGCCTAGTTCCAGAATCCCAAGGCCAAGCATGAGCTCCCATTCAGTAATACCCAATGTTCTGTCAAGAAGACTAAGGAGTATGGTGGTATGGGGACATCTCCTAAATGAGTGCAAAGCACGTGGGGACCTTGTGCAATAAGATAGCAGTGCCATGCTTACCAAAAGGGGGCCTTCCACTCTTATCAATGGAACTCGTGGGAACACTACGGAGCCTTCCGGCATTGCCAAGATCTCAACATCTGAGCAATCAACACTTGCCAAGTATGAAAAGAAACCCTCCTGCAAAACCCCAACAGTTGGTACATCTGTTATTGTTGTTAAACTGTCGCATCAACACAAATCACAGAACATCAGTTTCACCCTTCATGTGTGCGCGGTCATTCTAGCAACTGACAATCCTAGAAGATGCAGAAATTCAGGTCCAAGATGACTCCAGAAGAACCATTATGGCAAGTCCATCTTGAGAATTTTGAGTCCAAAATCTTTCATCGACTCAAACAACTAGCAAAGAGTTGAATGGTAAGTTTATCACAACTGCAACCTTGAACAAGAACAGGGAAGGCATATTCTTGAAGCTAGCTGTACTATGTTGTTTTCTTTTTCATTACGATCCAAAATCTGTGGACATGATCTGGAAAGCCTGCTATGACCTCAGGCTCTCATACTAGGGATTTCTGCTTCAAGGGTGGGTGGGATTCTTGGATATTCCCAAAAGCAACAAGAGAGAAGTTTTATGAAATGAATCTGTGGGATTGCAGAAAAGATGCATATCCACTGACCTCACAAGTGGGAGGTAAAACAGTCCGAAGAAACGATATATCATCCTTCTTAAACCGAAAATTTGCAGCAAACCTTATGCACTCTTCTAGCCCAGCAAAGACTGTGTACTCTCCACCAAATGGATTCTTGCGGTGTAACAAGTCAAACCTGCATGTGTCATGACAAAGTCCCACCCATTAAAAAACTCCTTTGATGAAATCCTTCAAGTCTTTGCAATTTCCTGAGACCTGAAAGCATGGTCCCAGAACAAAAATTCCACACTTGGTTTGTATCAGAACAAAAATTGGTATGATCTCCTCAGTATCAGAACAGAAATTTGTATGATCCCTGTATCAGAACAGATATTGTTGACCCTTTGGAAAGGAATTTGCAATTTCAGGTCTTTGTGAATTGAGCATCAAACCTCAATTCAAAGCACAACAGTTAGAAGAAATTGGTTTTAATTCAGAATTTATTTTCGTTGCAGTTTCCAAACATCAGTAGCACCATGAGCTTTCCCATTTCAGAAATGTGGACATGTGATTTTCTGGTTCCACCAAAAAAAAACCCTCACAGAAGGAAGATACACTTATCTCTCAGCACCCTAAACTTGCTGACTTATGAATGAAACAAACACAAACACAACAAACACAACACAAACTGGTGCAGAATTAGGGCTGCCTACCACAAAGCACTGAGAAAGAAAAAGAGACACACAAACTTCTTCCAACTCAGTGTTTGTTTGTTGGATGCTTTGCTTCAATCAGTCATATATCCGATAAAAGAAAACAAACGCAGCTAAGAGGAGATGATCAAAGGAAACAACGGCAAAGGTGGATTACAGATTCAGAGATCAAAAGGGTCAAGAAAAAAAAACTACAAGAGGCGCAGAAGAAGAATGCCAACAAGAACCCATCATAGAGATCAATTCTTACATACTAATGTCGCTTGCAGGAACAGAAATTCCATGCAGACAGATACAATACAATTGGGGAAGAGACAGAGAGAGAAGGAAGGGAAAAAGAAAGATGGGTGGTTTACAAGATCCTTACACAGCTCGGTCATTGTGTTTGCCAGCTTTCCAGTAAGCATAAGCCATGGTGAGCTGATACATATCAGTGAGCAAAGCAGTGACCATGGGGTTAGTGGGAGGCCCCGGAAATGATGATCTCCTCCCATCCTCCTCCTCCATCATCATCCTCACTGCCACTTGCCCCTGTTTCTTCTTCTTCTTCTTTTCCAGGCTCACCATCTCTTCTACCACTCCTCCTTGCACACACTCTTCCAAGTTTCCCGAAAAATCCTTCACTCCTCTCTCTACCTGACCCCCCAACAGCAGCTGCTGTAAAGCAGAGCTGGAATTCCACGTTGCTGCCATTATGCTCCAAATCTCTCCAACACCGGTCCACCACTCTCAGCAATTCCCTCACTCACAGACAGACAGACAGACAGACAGACTCTCTCTCTCTCTCTCGTTACTACAACTATTCCACTATTGGAAAAACCCAAACCCAGATTCTGCAGAGAGAAGGTGGAATCTTTCAAGCTTTTACAAAACATGAATGATATTTTCTTCTCGAATTCGAGCACCCAATTCGCGATCTGTCGAGTACGAGCCGCTCGCGGAAGATGAGAGGAGTTGGGTCATACTGGAAGCCGCAAATGTCTACTGCAACAAGCCATTTTTTTTCCTTCTTTTGTTCTCATCACAGTGAGTAAGCGAGCGAGCGAGGAAGCAAAGCAAAGCAAAGCGAGGCAAGCAAGCAAGCAAGCAGCCAGGGGCGAAGGCTAGTCCACAGGAACCCCGAATTTCAAGCCGCCTTGCTCTCATGTGATTTTGTGGTAGGTAGGTGGGTCTTCTTTTACCCTACCTAATAACTTATTTAGGATCTCCCCTCCCCCCCCCCCCTAAAAAAAAAAAGAAAAAGAAAAGAAAAAGAAAAGAGTGAGAGAGCTCAAGGGCAAACTCCCAACCAAAAACATGGTTGGTGAAAATTTGCACTCACAAAAGTTTACCTTGTCACCTAAAATCAAATA
>Ga0116229_10015990_pt1 | contig 10133 bp, 10 predicted proteins | sample S1TSphgellanicum_3_FD_87313 | JGI IMG/M metagenome (GOLD analysis project Ga0116229, IMG submission 87313) | Host-associated microbial communities from peat moss isolated from Minnesota, USA - S1T2_Fc - Sphagnum magellanicum MG | ecosystem: Host-associated > Plants > Peat moss > Unclassified... | reverse complement strand
CTCTCTTTCCCTTCGATGGGTCGGGAGTCCCCTCACCCGCCTATGCCTCCCTTCCCGCTGCCGTGACGGCTGTCAACATCAATGGCCCTTCCTCTGCCTATCCTCCCCCTCCCCCCCCTCCCCCCCCCCCCCCCCCCCCCCCCCCCCTCCCCCCCCCCCCCCCCCCCCCCCCCCCCCCCTTCACACTTCCTGTCACCGTCCTCCTCACTCGGTTTCACAAAACGCTAGCATATTGCAGCACCCTATAAGGTCATCACTCTTCACACCCAAATCCTCTTTTTGTCCCCTCACTACTCCCACCACAACCACCACCACGGATCCTCCCTCTCTCCCTCCCTCGCACAAGAACGCCGGAATTCCCAAACCCAGCCAGACAGCGGTAACGAAGCTCGACGACAGCAGTGGGGAACCGAAGAAGAAGACGTGGGGAAATTGCGCAGTGGAATGGAAGGCAGTACTTTCGACCTTGTGAATTTACCAACCTACCAGGCACGTAGGTACTAGGTACCTACTGGGGGGGGGCGGGGAGAGGGGATCGCACAGTGAAACGAGGAAGGTAGTAGTTTCGCCAAGTGTTCGCCGGTTACTGAGTGTTTGACCGGTTATCAGTCCGGTTATCAAAACCATGTCGTCTGGTTCTTGGGTTTTTGTTGATAACCGGTAAAATGATAACCGCCTGGTATTGAAATTACAAAATCTAATAACCTACCTAGATGAAGCAAAAAAAAAATTTAATTTAAAAAAATGCAATTTAACACAAAAAAAAATGATCAAATATTGACTTAAGAAATATGCTTGCAAATAATATTAGATGATTTTTTTTTGACATGAAAGGAAATATTCAAAATTCATTAATTATTTTTACAAACATGTGTAATATTTTTCCTTTTTGGCTATTTATATTTAGCCGGGTAAAATAGAGTAGGGTGGAAAACAGGAACGAAGTTAGGGTTTCGTCCATGTCCAACATTTCATCCATGTGCACAAGCTGTTTAATTTGCTGGCTTTGTTTCTTCGCTTGGATGTGTGCATGGATGATTTTGTTGCAGCAGCCGCGGCAGACGAAGACACGACGAGGAAGACCGAAGAGCCTTTTCCTTCTTGCAACGAGCTTTTTAGCCATGACGTACACCAACAAGGACATCCTGCGCACAAATTTCTGAGAAACAAACGACGCCCCCAGAAGTTGCAACAGAATGGAGGAAGACGATAGCGAGAGATCCATGCTTTTGGAGAAGATTTCGGATCTGCTCTTGTCTGGAGGCTACTTCAGAGCGCAGATTTCTAATCTTTCGCCCTTCGATAAGCTCACGGGAGGTTTGGCGTGGTCTATCACTGCCAGTAACGTGGACGTCGACTTTGATGTGTTGTATGACGACGACGCAACTTTAGGGTATAAAATGTGAGCTCCAATCACCCACCCACCCACCCAACCTCTCCCAAACCCTAAACCCCCTTTTATTGCCCAAGAATGCCATAGAGATGATTAAATGCCAGCTGTTTTCATGGATCCCAAATTTCTCCTAAAATAATTGATTTAAAAAATAAATAAATTTCAGAGATTGGGGTGTGCAAGATTGGATTGCTCTCATATGATCCTTCCAAGCAAAAAGCTTTTCAGGGTTGGAAAAATTAGGGTTGTGCAAATTTGGGAGTTTGGATTGTCGGGTTGAAGGAGTTTAGGGTTTCTGGGGGGGGCGGGGGGTTGCTGCAGAAAGGTTGGGGAGGCAATAGAGGCAGCATTGCAGACAATGGAGTGTCCCTATCCACTGCAAGCCCATCAAATCCAGGGCCTCGATTACCCTGCTGTTCTCCCTGTTGTGCAATGGCTTATAAAAAGAGTGATTGCTACCCGTCAAGAGTCTGGTGATCAAGTATGCTATTCCACTTATTTTTCTCTGGAGGGCCTATTTAGTATTGTGGTCTATAAAGAGCAAATTTTTAAATTTTTTTTAGAGCTATCATCCCCTAAGCCCTAAGTTGAAAATTGTCACCTTGCAATTTTGTGGTTGCAGCTGAGGAGGTACTCACTCTGGAGGTTTCAACAAAACTATGAGCTGGCAGAAGAATCCAATGTTGAGAACATGCACTTGGTTTGCCACTCACTCCCCTTTGTTGTGTTGAGGTTCACAGTCCCCCCTTTCTGAGACGTTCAATGTTGACCATCTCATAGTTGCACTATTGTGGATCTACACTGGTTAGTTCAGTTTTGGTCATAACTATTCCATACTTAATGGTACTGTACAATTGATCATCCTACGCACAGCTGATTGGACACCTATGTAGAAATTGGCTGTGCATGTTTGCCACTTCCATTGGTGGTTACAGCAACAGATGTTATGCAAAGACACACTTTCCAAAGTTTTTCAGTTCCTTTGTTTTCCTTTTCCCAAGGTCAAACTCAATTACTCAACAACCCATATGAGAAGTCCCACATGCAGCATTACTTGCACCCATCTTCTGGAGACCTGCTTTTTTGAGCTGTCATATCTGGTTCAGAGTACTTCGATAATTGATCCTACTGGGAAGAAAATCTATTAAAGGGTATTTCTAATATTTTCATGGGGGGACCAGGAGGGAGCAGGTGCAGATTCGTCTTCTCTTGGGAAGTCTGGTTACCTGTTGGATCACAGTCTGAAGTAGGTTCTCTTGCTTCTTTTTTCCATGAGTAACTGTTCATGAATCCCTCTGTATTGTGCTGCAAGCAGATGGTCTATATTTGATGTTCTAGGTCTATGTTGCTCTGTTTACTAGTACACCGTTTTGAGTTAGCACCAAATCTGTTGGCAGAGAGGTGGTTTTAGGTGGGTTGTTGTGAGGCAGGGGGTTCAGTTTCAGCAATTTGAGTGGATCATAAGTGAGAATTGTAGCTGTATTTTGATTTCAGGGAGGAGTTTTCAGGACTTGAATTGGGTGAGACAGGTGGAGCAGAAAAGCACAACAGTGACATTGAACCATATATTTTTCATCAGCAACAGGCACCCCCCCTCTCTTTTCTCTGACATTAACTGTTTGATACCTCCTTTCTCTGCATCTGACATCTCAACTTAGTGTAGCAGGCAGCAGCCTTGAGAAAGAGATAACTGAACTTTCTCTCATTCATACATCTAAATTTGATGCTACAGACTGCAGCCCTTGAGAGAGACATAGAGTTTCAGAAGGCAAGAGTTGAGCGTTTGCAAGGTCAAATGACAGCTTCACATGAGTTCACTCAACAAGCAGATCAGAGCATCAACACACAGGTGCTTCACATTTTCTCCTGCTGTCCAGTTTCTCCTTTTTTTTTTGGGCCTATTTAGGTGCTTCAGTATTTGCATGTTTCAAAATTTTGGGTGCAGGAATGAGGGTCGGGTTTTGAGCTAGCAATAAATGGCGAAGATTGGAGATTTGGGGTCTGAATTTGGGGTATAGGTCCAGTTGAGGAGTTGAAGATTAAGGTTAAATGTTTTAAATTTAAGGACTCAGGATTGACATTTGTTGTTTGAGCCAAAGACTTTGAATTAGCTTCCAGAGTGGTGATGTGAGGATTCCACTTGTGGTGTCAGGCCATGAGGAAGCAAATGGTGTTTGATTGTGAGGTATCATGGAATGTGTGTGCTGGTGGGCTGGGTGCACACTCTGCTCCTCTTAGGAATTTAGGAGGAGCACTTGGCTCAAATTGAAGCAGAGATGGCAGAACTCAAGCAGATTGCAGATGCTGCTGGTGCTGGCACACTGGTCCCAGATCTGGTCATTCTGTTAAATCAATCCACAGTATGTTTTCTTTCTCCTTTCTCACCATAGATATGAAGTTATATCTGTTATTCCCATTGATACTCTAAAGATAAAGGGTGCTGTATGACCCTTTTGAGAAATTTTTGTTTTTCTCACAGGATTTGGAACTCAAAGAGTATCAGTTTCGGGCAAGCTGCCGGAAAAAACGAGCAGAGTTGGTAACTGAAATCAAACAGCTGCAAGATCCAGCGCACTCTGTAGCAGATGATGATGAGCAACGTGCTGAAGTGGAGGCTGCTTTCAATGCAGACCTCCAGAAGTGGATATCTCTGCGAACAGTAAGTCATATTTTGTTTCTATCAGGAAGATGATTTAAGCTAGTAAGTTTATTCAAGTTTTTTGTTATATTCAGGAGGAGACAACGAGGTTGATAATTTATTGTGGCTGTAATTGGATCTCACTTCTCACTTCTGTAAAATCTACTGCAGGAGCTGGCTCAAAAAAGTCAAGAAGTTGCATTATTGCAGCGGAAGCTGGATGATTTACCTTGTCAAACTGAACTCATTCAGTATGTATATAACTTTTTTGCAGCCTTCACTTTTTCTCTACAGATGGTTAAATTGCTCTTTGTATATGAATTCTCAAATTTCTGTATTCTTTGCTTTATGGGTGCTTCTATTCTAAGTTGAATCTGTTGCTAAACTGTATATACAACAATCATTGAGAAGAAGATTGAACCAGGAGGCATGGGTCTGAACTCTTTTTGTGTTTTTGTGTTAGATCTGTCATGGCCACTAGTCAAAATGTGTTATATATTATAAAGGGAGTTGCAAGGGAAAAAGAATTGATAGCAGTGATGGTTATGTGATTTTTGAGGATGGTGCAGATATGAGCGTAGATTTGTTGAGCTCTATGTGCACATTCAGGTCAGATTCTTACATTTTTCTGTTTGCCTGCCCCATTTGTTCAAAGTAGTCCTAAAACATCTGCCATTTAAGACCTTTGTCCCCATTGAAACTGGCCAATAAAACTAGACATTTTATGTAGTTATTCACCTAGCTAGCTGTCTGATGGAGCCAGCCATTTTGATGGAGGCTGTCACTGTTTGCAAAATCCACAGCGCAAACTCCGGGAGACAAGAAAGTACTATGCAACATATAATGCACTTGCTGAGGCTCATGAGCTTACTGTGAAGGAGACCTCCCTTCTCAACTCAATCCACTCTCAGGTTCATTCTCTTTTCCTTATGCATATATTGACCCATATGTCTTGATGCTGTCTTGTGGGAGCTCTTTGGATTTCCCATCTTAATGTTGTATTCTCATATGTAAGAACCAGGTAAGCATCCAGTACATCATCATCATCACATATAGAGGTAACATTTGGAGCTTTCCATGTTCATGCCATGATGCTCTTTGGGGGTTTGCAGTTTGAAGCAGCAATGATGACAACTGGTGGGCGTTCCAAATTTGTGGAGTCTATGGATGGCATTGTAAAGGGTGTTAAGCAGGTAATGGCATCCAGATACTTCATCTAGGAAAGCATCATGAGAATGACTTTCCTTGTATCTTCCTCATGCACTTGGGACAGAACAAGACAACATCAATCTGGAGCAAAACCCTTTGATGTACAAAAATTTGCACTACTTTATTTTTCTGGCACAAGTTCCATTAATTTAAGCCCCCTGGTTTATTCTCTCACATAGGACATAATTGCATCAGTGTGTGAAGAAGACGATATTTGCACCCATGATGTAAATTGACATTTGTTCCATGGGCTGAAATGACAACAGAAACTTGACAAGGTAGAGAGACGATTCCATGCAGAACAGAGCACCTACAACCTACTGAAAGAAAAGCATGCATCAGCTGTTGCAGCACAACGACACTATTTCTCTCTCGTCAAGCTCTTTCAGGTAAGTAAACACTCTGAAGTAGAGGTATATAAAGTGCCTACCAAAAGGAGTCTCCTCTTGTTTGTTGAATACTTTTTCCCCTTTTTCCTGGCACATTGGGAGAGGATAGTATCTGTTGTTTTGACCCTTAAATTTGATCATATCTCCAGTGAATGTACATACCTATGAGCCTGACAGTTGCTTTTTCTCACCAGTCATTGCCATTGAGCCTGAGTTTGGCAAGAGACAGACGAAAGGAAAAATCCCTTGTCTCTATAGAGATCTTTCTCTATACAGTGTCCAGACTTTGATAAATTCTGTTAATGGAAGGATGTGCCTCAACACTTGTCTGGCATGCAGGATGAGTGCGCACGCAGTGAGAAGCTCCGCACAGCATTGGAGTCATTTGCAGGCATTGCCACCAAAGACATTCCACCATCTCCTCTTGAACTCAAAGCACATGAACAAACCTTTGTTTCTCCTCTCTAATTTTGTTTTATATATACCCCATTTATTTTTGCCAGTAGTTTATTGCTTTCACATGGACAGAGTTGTAGACTAGAGCATGTACACCCCCACCCGTTTTGGTTCATCCAAGCTATCCGAAGTGTCTTTATGATAACTAATTGACAGGAAGAATCTGCAGGTGAAATTGTAAACAGAATTTGATGCAAATCGTGAGATTGAAACTTACATAATTCCTAGATGCAAATTTAGATGAAAAAATGGCAATCAGCTACAGAAACTGTATGTTGAAAGTGGGCTGATGATTGGTGAAGAAAGGCAACGTAACTCGGTGAAGGTTTGTTCTCGGTAACTGAATCGTCATGGTGGGGAATCAAGAAAAAGAGGGAGGTGATGTGGAGTGATGGGTTAGTGACCTTGCTCCTGCCTTCGGGTGGGTCCCTTATTCTGGTAATGCCCCACATCCATTGGCCTTAACTGCATGCAATGACCTGTCAGAAATTTCGGTCCATATTTCATGGCCAGGATTTTTAACATCACAGGGTTTGGGTGTGGGCGTGGGTTTGGAACACAAAAACATGAGAAATGAAGTAATGACATATTGGGTTTTTGTTTGGGATCTAGGAATGTGGAAAATCAAGGCTTCAAGTGGACTTGTTCTTGAATCTAGGAGGGCTGCTTTAGAGCATTATTGACTTGGTCAATTGGTTGCTGTTGTGGGCTGTTCTCGATCCTGATGAAGTAAATAGAACACAGCTTACAAGACAAGGCAAGAACTTGTGAGGAGAGAATCTCATGATACAAATCTCTTACTCAGAATATAGTTTCTTGTTTATAATAGAAATCAACAAGTTTATACTCTGCAGGTAACAAAAAGAAACTATAGTTTTTATAAAATTATTTGTGTTTTTGTAAACTACTAGTTACAATTGACTAGTGTTAGTAGATGCACCTTGTGTATGGTTGCCTCTTCAAAATTTGAGGTTTGCCTCAGGCTCCGCCGTTTGTGTTATATATGTCTGTAATCAATGATTGGAAATGCGATTGAAATGTGGATTGGCACACATATACTTATGAACCATACACTCATAAACTCTCTAGCATTGGGGAGTGTAATGTGTACATGGAATTAGACTCAAGTTTTGAATTAGACCTTGAAAGTTTCTTGAATTTGAAAAATCGTGCATGAACTAAAAATTGTGCCTGGAAAATTAGGCTTAGACTTGCACTTGAAGAACCTCCAACAAAATGAAGTAACCCTGTCTTCACCCTGTCTTTGGGCCTCCTGTCACCCCCTATCCCCTCGTGCAGTGGTATCCGCAAAGGAAAGAGATTTTATTAAATCTCAGTATGAAATGCTGAAACTCAGCCCGCAAAGGAAAGAGATTTTATTAAATCTCAGTATGAAATGCTGAAACTCAGCATTTGACACACAAAGTTCGAGACTAATTATAGTAGTTGTACAGTTAGGAGCAGTGAAAATATATGTAGCAGCAGTGGAGGCGCTTAGGAAAAAAGGAAAGACAGGATGAAGATGAAACCCTGCCAAACTTTACCACCAAAATTGATGGTTTTCTGAGTTTCATCCCCTGTTGAATGCTAATGTACTTTTTTGCAGGTTTTTTTGTAAAAGTCTCACCCGTGTATATGACCAAACTCAGGGTTCTGGTGCTGTGTTTTTTCTTACTTTATGGATAACTCTATTATGAAGTGAAAATTTTCCTTGGCAAAAGGGGGGTGAGCACTTCATTTTTTGAAATTCCCAGCCTCTTTTTTTCTTTTCTTTTTTCCAATGAAGGTTGGATATTTTTAATCATGGTATGGCCATCTTTATTTTCATGGGTTTCCAATGGACATTTGCACTTGGTGAGTGACCCATCCAAAAGCATTGACAAAATCAAAATGCTCCGATTCGTCTTTTTTGTTCTTAAAGATGGAATTGCAGTTAGGCCTTTCGAATCTCCTTGGACAAGCATTTTGCCCAAAGTGAACAAAAAAGTAATCCCACTTGTAGCATGTGGCCCCCTCTTCACATCTCCTCTCCGACAAGCATTTTGCCAAAGTGAACAAAAAAGTAAATCCCACTTGTAGCATGTGGCCCCCCACAATGCAACTTTTTTTTATTATCGGTAAACCCCCCTTGGGGACCCCATTCCAATTCCACCCATTCTTTGGGTGAGGCCCGAAGACATGGTATTATTCCTGAACTGAGGGGGCCCAGATTGCTATGGTAGATTCCTTTTTTAAAATAAATAAAAAAATAAAATAAAATGCTATCCTAGATTTTTTTTTAAATTAAAAAATAAATAAAACCTCAAATTTCCAGGATTTTTGTTTTTGTGGGCAGAATATTATTGCCACATTTATGTCTACTGGCTACAAATGTGTCGGCAATTGATGCAAAATCTAGTTTGGGCTCTTGCCAATTTGGCTAAAACAGAAAAAAAAAAAATATTGAGAAAGCACTATCTAAAATATATATGCAAATCTAGGAATGGCTAAATATATTATAGAACGTTTGGCTAAATTAGTTTGCACTTTGACACCTTAAGCTATATATTATGATTAGGGTTTTCTTTTTCAATTTTTGTGATGTAGCTAAAATGGCAATCATCCATTAGACGATTTAGCCAGATTTGGCTACAGACAAGATATGAAAGTAAAATTTTAAAAAAATAAAAATCCTTCTATGTTCTTGACTACCTACTAAAAATTATCATAAAAATCTGGCAATTTGGATAGGAAAAAATAAAATCAAAATCTGTCTAATTTGGGCCATTGTTTTCCTTGGAAAATCCTTTGTATAGGTCGAAAATCATAGTTTTGGGGGTGGAAATTTGACGAAATTTCGCCAAAAAGAAAACCATTAATTAAGATGCCACATGACAATGTGGAAAATGTTAACATCTTCCCAACAATGTCACATGGTATAACATAAATAAATAAATAAATAAAATCAAGGGAACAGCAGCAAGGGAACAAGGGAACAAGAGAAGACACCTTTACTAGATAATGGTGAGAGCCTATCCCACTAAAGCCCTAAAGGCAAGGGAGGATAGGTGTCACGTGACTCCGTCCAAAGTCCAAAACCCTTTTTTTGTTGTTGTGGTGGGTCACTAAACCCTAAACTTTAGATGCTCCCAAAACCCTTTTTTTGTTGTTGTGGTGGGCCACTAAACCCTAAACTTTAGAAGTTTCTAAACAAGGGGTGTGTCACACCGTGGTGGCATTGCTATTTACATTAAAAAAGTATATTAAGGCAAAAGAAGAATTATGGAAATTCAAATATTTCACCATGCAAAAATTATAATCTTCAAAAAAATCCTCTACAAGAAAAACCAAAATCCTTCAAGATATCGTAACTCTATAACTAATCTCGATTTTCAACACAAGCCAAAATATCATCTTTCAAAAATCCTCATATAAAGATAGACCTATTATTATTATCTAGGGGCCAAAATCCCTTAAGCAACAATACTCTATAATTAAAAATTAAATTAAAAATTTATTTTAAAAAAATAAAAATAAAAATATTAATTAATTTTTTAAAAATTTTAATTATTAAATAAATTTTAAAAATTAAAAATTAAAAAAAAACTGTAATTATGTACAGACAATAAAAAGTGAAATAAAAATGTATCTTAATGGCTATGGAGGCCTAGTAGTAAGATTATTCAGTGTTTTTTTTTTTTTTTCCTTTGTTGTAATCTATAACACTAACAAGCATCCCCAGACAAATTTCGCCTTAACTGGCGATACTTTTGTACAGGATCCTTAAAGCTGTAGGCGGTAGACAGATTTGTGGCGACAGGCTCCCCCGAACAAGGGACGTATTTTGGCGATTTTTTTTCAGAAAAAAGGGGAAATTTCGCCAGAAATTTGAGGCAGTGTCGCCATTTCGAAAAAAAGAAAAGACTGGTACTACGATTCCGGACACAAGGGGTTACCGACGAGAATATCGGGCCGGGTTTTTGTCCCGCTCCCCGCGAGATGACTGGCGCGGCGGGCGGCAAACAGGGAGGAGAGAGAGAGAGAGAGAGAGCGGAAGAGACGAAGTTCG
>Ga0116229_10015989_pt1 | contig 10134 bp, 7 predicted proteins | sample S1TSphgellanicum_3_FD_87313 | JGI IMG/M metagenome (GOLD analysis project Ga0116229, IMG submission 87313) | Host-associated microbial communities from peat moss isolated from Minnesota, USA - S1T2_Fc - Sphagnum magellanicum MG | ecosystem: Host-associated > Plants > Peat moss > Unclassified... | reverse complement strand
CAGCAATTCTCATTTTGAAACGATTTTGCGCCGTTTCAGCGATTCCCAGATTCGTTAAGAATTGTAAAACCCTCTGACTGTAAGGGGTTCAATGTCATGAAACCTTAAAATGAGAATTGCTGCCTCCACACAGCAATACTTGTATCTGTGATCCGACGAGGTTCTACAGGTCAAGACTTGCTCAAATTTGCTGGTACTTGGCATGGAGAGGACTTAGAGGAGTGCCTAGCATTTCTTCATGAAACCCGCTCACAAGCTAAGTTTTAAGCCAATAATTTATCTCGTCTCTGCTGACAGCGACTTCACTAGAATTGAGCAAGTTTACAGCTTTTCAGTAGAATCCTGGATTTAATCCGCGCATCCGTATATTTATAAAACCTGCCATAATACCTTTGCTTGCAGGCAAAACTAAAAGTAATATAAGTACTCACGCAAAATTAATTACACATTTATTTAAGCTGGAATGACCTTGTGACAAGCATTTCAGGCGATGGCATTATGCAATTAATTTTGCACAGGTACTTAACAGGTTTTTAAACTGGTGTAAACTTACACATCCCCACTTACAATCATCTGTATCATTTGCGGTGCGCCAGGATCAAAGCCCGCAATATCGTATGACAGATAATCATTTGGATCTACCAGGGTAATCTGGTAAGGTGCAAGGGTGACATAAACAGCCTTGACATTGGGATTCACCTTTTGCCGATACGTAGCAAGCGCTTGACTTGGATGCTTATAACCGGCCCATGACTCACTGTCAGTCCAAAAGCAGACGACATCTGCTTTAAACTTGTTCTTAATCATCCAGTCGTAAGCAACAGACGCATCTGTTCCGCCGAAATTCTGGTTGCTAGCTTTGCGAACAGCAGAACTAAAACTATCTTTGCCGGTGATACCCAAGTCGCGGAAGTCGGTAGCAAAGCCGCGAATTATGTAGTTTTTCTCTGCCTTTGCTGTTACCAATGCCATTGTTGTGGCGACTTCACAACAACTTAGTCCCATATCCGCAATTAAGCTTCCCATAGAACCAGAAACATCTATGGCATGCATGAACACTTTGCCTGTGGGTTGAACCACATCAAAAGACAGTTCCACCGCCTTTTCTAAAATGTCCACAATTCGATCAAGAGGGTTCCAAGTTTTCTTGCTGCGTCCTAATCTCCCACCAGATTCATAAGTTTTAAGTGCTTTCAAAACATCAATCGGATGAATACGACCTTTACGTAGATGTTCCTTGTTGTTAAGAACTGCTTCCACTCGGTGTAAATTGGCTTGTTCATCAGCTTGCAAAACACCTAGTTCAGTCAGTGAACCCAAGTTACGCAGCAATGCACCAATTGGCATTTCGTTGAACAGCAATTGCCAAGCCGATTTATCCATCTTGCCTACAGGGGAAGCCATTTCGTGAGTTAGGCGTCCTTGGGAAATAGCTTCATGTGTCTGATCTGGATTACGTTTCAGCCACTCATACCACCAAATCTGTGCTAACACCGCAGAGGGAATTTCTGCTGGCAATACTTCCCAACCTTTGACTACCCATTCAAATAGTTGTTGGTGTTCTACTGTTGGTGGTTTGACATGGAATAATCGCAAAGCGTCCCTGTGGGAGAAATCATAGCGTTGCTGGTACTTCAACAACTGGTAAGCTAAACCTTTAACATCTTCCCGTAAGAACCAATTTTTCCCAGCTTCCCGTACAACCTTACCAAATCCCCGCATAGACTTGGTGTAGTTCAGCCATTCATAAAAATGACTACCTGTGCGAACAACTTGCTGGAAGATTTCCCCAAATGCCTTTTTGGCTTCTGGTGCTTCACCCATCGATAGCAACACCAAAGCTAAGATTGGCGCACTGTTGTTAATGGCGCGTCCATCGCTAGCGTAAAGGATTTCTTCGGCTACACGCTGAGGATTTGTGGCGATCACTTGTCTTACGACCGTCACAAAATCCTCAGTCAATTCCTGCTTTCCAGCATAGTAAGTGCTTTGTGCTGTGCCAATCAGCAAACAGCGCCGTAGCATTTTCCAAATGCCAGCATCAAACATCCAACCCTGAGAACGTCCTTGGCGCATTTCTGCTTCCCGTCCAGGGATTGGCTGAGTTTGTGGTGTACCTTTTTGGGCAAAGAACTTGTTGTAGTTCATTGTTTGATCTCCCAGCCTTTGCAGGCAAAAATGGAAGGTGGCGGAGCAGGATTTGAACCTGCGACCTCCCGTTTTACAGACGATAACCCTCATTCTTCGGCCTTTGCAGGCAAGGGGTGAACAAGGATGTTTTTGGCGCTCTATCCATCTGAGCTATCCGCCACATTTTTTGTGTAGCGGGGCGGGACTTGAACCCGCATCTCCGGCGAATCAAGGGGGGTGTCGTTAAAAGCGATAACCCTCAATTCTTCGGCCCTTTCGGGCAAAATTGGTGCTTTACCATTGAGCTACCTGCCACATACTAAATTGTGAGTTCTAAATTTAACTTTTGACCAAGGGGTTTTTACTAATGTTTTCATGAAGAATTAAACAAGATACTTTATTCTTCCATTTGCTTGCTATTGTGAACATTAACTCGTATTACGAATGTAGTATATGTAGTGATAGATGTCAAGTAGCTGGGAAATTAATTTTGGGGTTGCTAGAACCAGCCCTTTCAAGGTGTAGGTAGAAAAATGAGGTTTTTCTTCCCTGATAAAGAGCACTCCTTCGCGCAAGGGATGGGAAGCTGACGCTGCGAAGATAAACCCAAAATGTTTGTTGCTGTTAAGAGCGCTAAAGCGCAACTAAGAGCAAATTCCAGAGGTTTTACATTTCGTTACGAGGACGAGACTGTCGTCATTTTGGGCGTCTATTATGGTCGGGAAAATCGCCCTCATTAACGTGACCTCACTGTATCGGTCAGCGGTAGTATCCTAGAAAAATTTCGGCAAAACAACAAATACAACAAACAAATGTCCCAATTTTTGCCAAGATAATAATATTATTTTCCAAAAAACATCTTGGCAAAAATCGCCATGAGTGAAAAAACAATAGAAAGCTACGGCAAGGGTTTTCTCGTTCTACTTTTGCCGATCTCGTTTTTGATTATTTTCCTTGTTGCCACCTGGAAAATTTGGGTGGCAGTAATTCTACTAGTCTTGGCTTTCAATATTTGGCAGTACTATAGATGGCAACAGTGGTGTCAGCAAGCTAACCCGATTTTCAACCAACTGATTCGGGAAAACCAAGGCAGGATTACGCCGATAGACTTGGCAATCAAGGGAAATTTTTCTGGAGAAATGGCAAAACGTTACTTAGACACTAAATCGGTGGAATTTGGTGCCCGCGCCCTTGACTCTGAGGACGGAAGCAATGTTTATTACTTTATAACTGCTAGCACTTTGGGCAGCATACTTGACAGTAGTGAGCCACCTAAACAACTTTCGTCTCAACCAGTTGCCACCGCCTTAACATTTCTAGCACCACCACAGCCCAACCAGGAGCAAGAAACAGAAACAGAAATTGAATCACAACCACAGCCAACGGAGGAGGAAGTAAAACGACCACTGGAAAAACAGTTAATTTTTGGCTCTCTCATTCAATCTGAGCTTGCGAAACGACTAAATGTTTATTCCAGCACAGTATATAAACGGCGAGAAGATCCAGATTTTACTGAGTGGAGTCGCAATAAAGACCCAGATGGCATTGCCTGGACATATTCCAGAAAAACTAAGGAGTTTTTTCCCCAAGAAGAAGGTAAAAGTTAAAAGGCAAAAATTAAGCTGTTACCCAAATAACTTTGCATCTTTAATTATGTTGACTGTTGACCAAGAACGGGGTGTGGGGTGTAGGGTGTGGGGTGTGGGGGAAGAGAAAACAACCACACCCCAAACGGGGAAGGCGCCCCTACATTTATGTATGAAATCAAAGAAAAATGCCCGATCAAGCGGAGAGTGCAGCCAAGTTATAGGACATCCAAGTTTTACACCCCTGCATTTATGTATGGGGTTCCCCACACCCTGCACCCTACCCCCTACACCCTTTTCATTGTTGACTGCTTTTTGCTTCTAGACCCACAGCTTCAGAAATGGAATTTAATCCGTTTTGTTCTAACAAAGAGAGTAAACCCTCGATAATACGGCGTACCATCAGTGGACCTTCATAAATCCACCCTGTATAAACTTGGATGAGACAAGCACCAGCAGTAATTTTCTCCCAGGCATCTTCAGGAGTAAAAATGCCGCCAACACCAATAATCGGTACTTGTCCTTGGGTTTGCTGCCAAATAAAGCGAATGACTTCAGATGAGCGATCGCGTAAAGGCGCACCACTTATACCACCTGCTTCTTCCTGTGGAGATTTGCCTGTCTGGGTAATCATCTGAGTTTTCAGTCCATCCCGGCGGATGGTGGTGTTAGTAGCGATAATTCCAGCGAGTTGGTAGGTTTTGGTCAAGGAAATAATGTCAGCGATCGCTTCCCATTCCAAATCCGGTGCTATCTTGACAAAAACAGGCTTATGTGAGTCATTTTCCTGTTGCAGGGCATCCAAGATCGAACCTAGCATGGCTGAGTCTTGAAGCGATCGCAAACCTGGCGTATTTGGGGAAGACACATTAACAACAAAATAGTCTCCACAATTCTTAAGTAAGCGAAAACTATTGAGATAATCCTTTGCGGCTTTTTCTAACGGTGTTACCTTAGATTTCCCCAAATTGATCCCTATAGGTATTGATATTAACTCATGCTTGATTTGTGCTAGCCGTGCTGCCATTGCCGCAGATCCACAATTATTAAAGCCCATCCGGTTGAGGGCGGCCTTGTCCAAAGGCAAGCGAAACAATCGGGGAGGCGGATTTCCTGGCTGTGGATGAGAAGTCACAGTTCCCACTTCTGCAAAGCCAAAACCAAGACTGGACCAGATTGGAATTGCTACACCATCCTTGTCGAACCCAGCTGCCAAACCAACAGGGTTAGGAAAGTGTAGTCCAAACAGAGTTTGTTCCAGACGCCGATCCAATAGACATAAAGACTGCTTTAAGTATCTGTTCACCCAAATCGCCGGTGGACGATGGTAAGTATTTCCCAGCCAGCTTAAACTCCGAATTGTCTGCTGATGTAACCACTCTGGATCTGTTTTGACCACAGAGAACAAAAGCGGGCGAACTAAAACTTGATATATATCATCCAACTTGGTTTAATCCCCAATCCAAAATTGCAACTGCAGATGCACGCGGATGTAACAGAAAATTATTTGCGTCCATCTGCCGTTAAAATCCAAAATCTCTTATAGCAGCAATCCGCGCAGGAATCACAAACACCTCTCCTTGATCCCCCTTGTCCAGATCTTAAATAGGATAGCTATATTCAGAGTGTTATTCTGGGCATCTTATATAGTATCAAGTTAAATTAACCAATAATCAGATGGGGCAGCCACAAAAACAAGACGCCGCCGAACAACAGATCCTTTCTTTAGGGCGCATTCTCCAAAGCCTGCGGGACGAGGATGATGTTGACGTTCTGATTGAAACGACTATTTCTTATCTCAAAGAGCAGTTTGGCTTCAGCCTGATTTGGATTGCTTTATACGACCGACTGAATCACATATTATTTGGCAAGGGGGGTATCACGCCCAGTAGTGACACCAGTTTTTTGCAACAACGATTGGTTCTTAGCCCTAGAGATCTATTTGAGCAAGTAGTAATTGAACAGCATCCCTTGGGTGTAGCGGATTTACGAGCCGAAATCCGGGCTGAGGGATGGCAGGAACTGGCACAAAAATTTAAGATCCAGGGAACGATTATTTTGCCCATTCGCTATAAAGACCGGTGTTTAGGTTTAGTGTTGCTAGGTTCCGAGCGTTGGGGCTACTTGCTGGATGGAGAAGCAAAAGCAAGACTGATGATGGTTTTAGGCGAACTGGGGGCTGTGCTTTATCAAATTGAAATAGATTTGCTGCATAAGCAAACTAGGCGTTCTGATGAGCCGTTGTTCCAATTGCTAGAAAATTTGCGCACCCTAAGTAACCTAGAGCAAAAACTAGAAGTAGTAGTGCAAGCCACCCATAAATTTGTTTTGCCGACCCGCACAAATATTTACTGGTTTGAACCAGAAAGGCGCTACTTTTGGCTGCGAGTGAGTAATCATCTGGTCAATTTGGTGTCAGGAAGCAGCAATCAACAAGCAGCCGCAGGAATGACAGTGCAGGAGTTGAGCGACTTTTATTATGCTTTGTCAGTCAATCAAATTGTCTCGATTGGAGAAGGACGCAGTTCTCTAAAAAGTAGTTTCACAGGTAATCTGCTGAAACGCCTGCGAGTGCGCTCACTTTTAGCAGCCCCCATCATCTGGCAAAAGGACTTGCTTGGCTTTTTAGCAGTGGAAGCCAAAGAAGCTCGGATTTGGACGGAGGCGGACAAAAATTTCGTCAAGGGTGCTGCTGGGTTAATCTCCCTGGTCACACCTAGTGAAGGCATGGAAATCACGATCAAAAAAATTCAACAAGACGCTCAACTGACTGGTCAAGTTGCCCAGGCTATCTATCGTGATGGTGACCTTCAGGAAGTTTTACGCAATTGTGCAGCAAGACTTTTGGAGCGACTTTCTGCCACACGGTTTGTACTATTACAGCACGAAAGAAACAGATATAAAATTTTTTACCAAAGCCAAACGCACAATAAGAGACTGCTGACATTTACCCTCGATCCCATTAAAGAAGTGGATTGTCAGCTTTTGCAAAATGCACAAGAAGCAGTGAGTATTGAAAATTTAGAGGAGGACACTTCTGTGCGGGGGTTCCCTTTAAGGAAAGCGTCGCTTGAAGATTTGCGGTTTTTTAACTGGCGTGCTTCTTTTGTCGAAAACGGTGTACGATCGCTTCTAATTAGTAACTGTACTCAATGTCATATACCAGAAGCACTTTTGGTAATCACAACTGAGGTGAATCGTTCTTGGACAACTGTAGAAAAAGAACTCCTTCAAGTTGTGAGTCAACAGATTGGTGTGACTGTCCGTCAGTGGCAACTTCACCAACAGACTGAGCATCAGCAAAAAATTTTACTGAGCTTTCAGCAAAGCCTACGTAGCCTAGAACAGGCACAGAGTGCAGCCAGCAACCCTGTACAGCAGTTAGAACATGTAGCATTGGAACAAATAGCATCCCTTCTCAACTGTCCGGTGGCGATACTGCTATCCTGGACGCCTGGACAGGATGTAGCCCAGATTATACCTGGGGTGATTGCCAATAGTCTGTTTACAGTCGCAGATACACCCATCCCACTGCAAACTGAGGCACTGATTCAGTGGGCGCTTGCTATAGATAGTCTGTTGACCCTGAACATTAATGATGTGCCCTCTGATACAAAAAAATGGTTGAATGGCAAAAGCATTGGTCAAATTTTAGTGATGGCATTACGCACCACTGCTGATTATGAACCCACAGGTGTGGTTTTGATGGCAGACAATTTAGAGCGTCAGTGGTCACAACAGAGTCTTAGTGCCACAGAAACACTAGTTGGTCAACTAGCTTGGTCGCGTCGCCATTTACAAATGACCCAAATTCTCCAGTCAAAAACCGAAGAATTACAACAACTCACTTGGTACAAACATCGTCGTCTAGAGGATGTTCAAAGAACGGTGCCATCGTTACTCAGTCAAATGCATGGTTTGAGAATTCCTAAAAAAGAACAGACTTCCTTGCACTACCAGCAACTGCTACGACAGTTAGACAACGCCACCGCTGCCATGACTACATTACTAAAACTTGAGCAGTGGCAGTTGCACACCAGCCAAGAAATTATATCAATTGCCAGTTTGCTAAAGCGATCGCTCGAAAGAATTGAAAATTTACTGCAACAAAAAAAGCTGTGGGTTGGTGTGCATGGTTTGGGACAACAAGTGCAGGGTGAGGAGTTAGGAAAAAACTCCTCACTCCTTCCTGAGGTTTTAACCTCAGGCTATCCTAACTCCTCACTGGCGATCGCTGGTGACATTGTGAAAATTGAATTAGTTCTCTATGAATTGTTGGTTACTGCCTGTCACCGTTCCACAGACGGGGGCAGAATTGATATTTGGTGTCGCCGTCTAGATGAGCGATTGCTAGAGGTGTCAATTACAGACAATGGCATAATTGAACCACAGTTACTGGTAGATCTACATCAAGATACTCCTAAGGATGTGCTTGCTCCCTCCACCCTGGACCAACCACCAGGTTTACACCTACTTATCTGCCAAAACCTCATGCAACAACTGGGAGGAGTATTGCATCTTTATCAATTACCAGATGGTCGAGTAGTCAGCCTTTTGCTGTTACCGTTAGCTGTGAACAATTATTAGGGACGTATCCGTATTCAGTGTACTTGACAAGTATCATCTTAATCCCGTAATCTCATAGCTTAATTAATTTAACAAAACAACGATGAAAAAGTTAACGCCATTACTACTGGGTGTTGTTTTACTTAGTAGCACTGTTGCTTGTAGTAAGCCAAATGATAAGACCAGCAACACTTCTACTTCTGCTAACAACACCAGCACAACTACGAGTAATGCTAAAACTCCGCAATCAACTGTACCAGCAGACACTAGTTTTGACAGCATACTGGATCAAGATTTGTCTACTGGTAAAAATTCCAACAACGAGCGCTTTACTCTGCGCGTCAAAAACTCTTTGCTTGGAGGAAATCCAACTCTCAAAGATGCTCAAATTCAGGGACATCTTGAAGATGTGGTCAAAGCGGCTAAAGGGAAGAAAGCGAGTTTGCATCTAGTTGTTGATGACATAGTGCTTAAAGATGGTACAACTTCTCCTATTGATGCCACTTTAGTAAACACTCAACTAGAGACAAAAACTAAAGGCAAGTTCATTCAGAATGCTGGCATTATTTTAGGTGGAGCAGTTGCAGGTCACTTTCTTGGTAACAAAGCAAAATTCAAGCACGGTGCGCTAGCTGGTGGTGCGGCTGCAAGTGCTTTTGTTTTGTCTAGTCCTGGTGGTGAGGTCGTCCTCAAAAAAGGAACAGACATCAAGCTGAAACTTAAAACTGCACTTGATACGACATCTTAACTAGCTATGCTTAAGGAGGGGAGGCTCGAACCTCCTTCACTAAGGTTTCAAAGGGTGTGGGGTGTGGGGGAAGAAACCTTTTTCATTGGGTCTGACTTTAAAAACCGATGACTAATGACTTTATTAGTAACAAAAAGCAACTATTCGACCTCTGGGCACTGATTTACGACTGGCTTTTTCCTACTGTATTTTACCAAGCTATTCACAAACGGTTGCTGGAGTATGTCGATTTGCCAGTCCGGTCGAATGTACTTGACTTAGGCTGTGGTACTGGACAATTGCTTGAGCGCCTTGCAAGTCAGTTCAACGATTTGCAAGGCATCGGATTGGATTTATCTACTGAGATGTTGCGTGTCGCACGACGAAATAACCGTCACCATCCACGCTTAATTTATATTGAGGGCAAAGCTAATTCTCTTCCCTTTGCCGATGGTCAGTTTGATGCTATTTTCAACACCTTCAGTTTCTTGCATTATTTGGAACCTCAACAAGTTTTTGGTGAGGTGGCGCGGGTGCTTTCTCCTGGTGGACGCTTCTACCTAGTAGATTTAACGACAAGAAACTCTTCAGAACCTCAGTTTATACCAGTCATTGTAGGTGGAATTAGACTCTACAGTTCCACTAGCCGTGAGCATCTAGGTTCCTGTGCGGGACTCTTGTGTTTGGGTCACCACTACTTAATAGGTTCTGTATTACTGACTATTTTTACAAAAAAGCAGCCTGAAACGTCTAGAAAAACTCAAAATTAGCTTAGCTATTGATCATCCACTTTTGCACTTGTGGGCTATAAAATAAGCTGCGTATATAACTCATATTCTTAAAATTATCTTGACAAATTTTCCATATATTGCCTTCTTGGTAAAGCCAACCTTGATGCCTTGCAAGATTTAATTCGTCTTGAAAAATTTCTCCAATATTCTGGTGAAAGCGATGAAAGAATCTTAGTTCGTCTAAAATCCCAAAGTTTAACGAATATAAAATGTATTTCGCATAAACTTCTCTAATAGTTAAATTATAGAAATCTTCCATAACTTTAAATTTATTGTTAATATTGTGAATATATTTATGAGTTGTGTAAGTATTAAAATACCAATAATTATCAAT
>Ga0116229_10015988_pt1 | contig 10134 bp, 11 predicted proteins | sample S1TSphgellanicum_3_FD_87313 | JGI IMG/M metagenome (GOLD analysis project Ga0116229, IMG submission 87313) | Host-associated microbial communities from peat moss isolated from Minnesota, USA - S1T2_Fc - Sphagnum magellanicum MG | ecosystem: Host-associated > Plants > Peat moss > Unclassified... | reverse complement strand
GTGGAAGATCCCTGGCCGTGTCGCCGATTCGCCGCTCGTCGGCGCCGGCTACTACGCCGACGATCGCGCCGGCGCTGCATCCGCCACCGGCAACGGCGATGTCATGACGAACTACTGCACGAGCTTCTACATCGTGCAAAAGATGCGCGAGGGCATGCACCCAGAAGAAGCCGCCGAGGACTGCATGCGTTACATGGCCGCCACCGGCCCCAACATCCGCGACGATCAATACTGCGTGATCGCGATCAACCCGCGCGGCGAAATCGGCGCCGCGTCGATGAACGCAAAATACCGCCTCGACTACGCCGTCTGGCGCGATGGCACGGCGACCGTACAAACGGCGAAGGCGGTGTTTTCGTAAGGCGGCGTTTGGCCCGGAATGTAGCAGCCAAAATCTGGCAATGAACCGGTCACGGGTGAGGCGCTAACCTCACTCAGATGCAGAAAACCGATCCCTTGCCATTTTCTTATATAACGAATATAATTCGACGCATGGCCCGTCGTCCTCGCCTACCCGACCCTGGACCAGTGGATCTCATGAGCGGGCCGACGGAAACGATTGCGGCAAGCATCCCTCGCGCGCTCGCCGTTGCGGTTCGCGCGCAGACCGGGAAACGGGAATTCTCGCGCTTTGTTGCGCAGGCGATGCACCGCGCATTGTTGCGGCAGAATCTCAAGAGTCTCGTGGATGACCTCATCGCCGAGGTCGGCCCGATCGATCCGGCAATCGGTCGCGAGATCGACGAGCTGATGCGATGAATCATATCGTACTTGATGCCGGCGCGATCATTGCTGTGGAGCGCAGAGATCCGCGAATGATCAAGCTCCTCGAACGCGCGTTCGAAAAAGATTGGACATTGATCGTGCCGTCCACCGTCATAGCGGAAACGTGGCGTGGAGCGAAGACCGATGCGAGAGTCGCTCGCTTTCTCAAACTCGTCGATACCATCGCGCCGCTCGATCGCGAGGCGGGAATGCGAATCGGATCGCTGCTCGCCTCGGCCGATTTGCGCAGCGGCGCCTATGTCGTGGACGCTAGCGTTGTCGACGCAGCGCTTCAGTCGGCTCCGTGTCTCATCGTCACATCCGACGCCACCGACATCCGACGCCTCGTGGATGCTGCCCGCGATCGGGAACGGATCGAGATTTTCGCGATTTAAGCCCCGCAAGAGTCGTGCGCGGATCGAGCGAACAGGCGAGCGGATGGCCCGATTGCGCGCGACCGTCGCCATAGCGGCAGGGCTTCTCGTTCTGGCGCTGGCGGCATGTAGTCAGCCGTCAGGGACGATGTCCGGCGCGTCGCCTGGCGCGCCGTCGACACCGGTCACGATCCAGGTTCCCGGCTCGGCTGCGCCGGCGGCCGGCACTACGGATAAACGATTGCAGAGCGTGAAGGGCTCGGTGTCGTACGAAGCGCCCGCTGAGCCGGCGGATGCGCTCGTGCCGCATACCTCCGTGGTGCTCTCGGATCGCGACTACGCCATCACGGGCGCGGCGTCGCTTGGGACGCTGACGCTGCCGGATTCATCGGTCGTGACGATCGGCGCGCAAAGCAAAGTGCAACTCGTCGCCTTCGATCAGGCCGCGATCACGACGGCCGCGTTTGTGATCGTCGGCGGCACGATGCGCTTTAGCATCCACCATCCGCAAGGCGCCGTGGCCAACTATACGTTCGAGACCCCGACCACGCAGATCGCCGTGCGCGGCACCGAGGGCGACGTCTCCGTCGACGGCGACGAAACCCACGTCAACGTCTACGAACTGAGCGATCCGAAACTGCCGGTACAGGTCACGGTCAAGAAGAGCGGCCAGCGCTTTACGCTGCCGCCCGGCAAGACGTTCTCCGCCCATCGCGAGCATGGCCGGCTCGTCGCGGAAGCGCACGATCTCTCGCGCAAGGAGTTGGTTCGTTTTACCGGCCAGTTCGGACAGCCGCGCGGCGTCACGCCGGAAGGTCGCCCGCGCCGGATCGCCCTCGGCCCGACCCGTCCATCGCCGCGCCCGCGTCCGCACGAGAAGCCGCGACCGCATGCACGCGTCACCCCGCGGCCCCATGCACACCCGACGCCGCGGCCACGCAAAGAACCTCATCCGCGTTCGCCCGCACCGCATCCGAAGGCAACGGCTCACCCGAAGCCGCACGCGCAAAAGAAGTCGCCGCATGCGAAGCCGACGGCGCGTCCGCATGCGATTTCTCGCCCGCATCCAAAGGCAACGCCGCATGCAAATCCGCGGAAAGCCCCGCATGCCAGGCCATCCGCCGGACCGAAACGCCCCGCGCACGCAAAGCCGCATGCGCAGCGAGCACCGCATCCGAAGGGCTCGCCACGTCCGAAGAAGCCGGTGAGGGGCCAGCACAATCCGCGTCCTCGCGCGACGGCACGCCCGTAAACGCTCGCGCGGAAACGTCGGCATAGCCGCGGTTGTGTCGGGGCACCGCCCGGTGCATGGCGAGCTCCGAGCAACGCGGGTTTTCCCTTGTCGAAATTACGGTGGCGGTCGCGATCATCGCGGTCGTCGCAGCGTCGAGCGTGGCTTTCGCGCTCGCATCGCGCCCGACGGCACTGTGGGCGGCGACGACGCAATTCGACTCCATGGTCTCCGCAGCGCGCTCGATCGGCGCCGCGTACGGCGACGGCGCGACGATTTTCGTCTCTTCGAGTCCCGGTCCAAGTAATTTCCGTGCGGATCTCTATGCACACCGGCCATCCGCGACGGCGAGTGCGACACCGATGCCCTCGCAAGTCCAGCCCATCATCGCGCAAGTCGCGATCAGCGAGTCGCAGGTCCTCGGGGCGCCACCGTTCGCGGTGATCATTCACGGCAACGGCGACATCGGCGTCCGCAAAAACTATTCCCGCGGCGATCCCGTTTCGGATGCGGAATTGCCGTGTCCGCCCAGCAATCAGCTCGTGTTTGTATTCACCGTAAACGGTCAGACGGCAACGCGGACGATTACTTGTCATACGGCGCTCGCGTATGGGGGACAGACAAAGCAGTTACCACCACCCGCCGCGGGTCCAACGCCTACCCCATGGTCCGCTCCATCCTGCGACGCCGCAGACAACGGCTGTCCAACGGCGAGCGGACCAGCCGCATCGTCGCCCCCATGCCCCTCAGGAACGACATCCTACAATGGCATCTGTCGTGCGCCGCTAGTCCTCACCGTAAACGGCCCGACCGTTACCCCGGGGGAATGCTCTTGGGTTAGTACGCTGTCTCCATGCGCCTTCTCGGTCAGCGAACAATACTATCCGCCTCCGAACGCGTTTACGGTGACAAGCGCAACGTCGGCCCCGTGCACCGCGAACTACACGATCAGCAGTGGCTCGGGTTCAGGATCACTGACGTTACCCAATGCTTACACGTTGCCGGCAAATGCAAACCAATCGCCGACAAGCTGGAGCATCACACCACAAGCGCTCGACGGAAGTTCTTGTACGGTCATCGTCTATGACGATCGAGGCCCCGCCGATCCAAACGGAAGCGCTTCATTTAGCGTAGTTACAAGTTCGATTCCTGATCCTCCAATAACTTGTCCAAATGGAGGGACCGTCGGGTACGGTACGCCCTGCCCATCGCCATCGCCAATCGCAGTATGCTCGACGAATTGCTCCGTGTGGTACGAAGATGAAAACAGTAGCGAGGTTACGCAGTACAGCGTGTTGGATCATGATTCCGTATATTTTTGGACCGAGTCCGACACGCTCACTCAGTACATCACTACCGACAGCGGAAGCACCTGGACGACTGGCAATGCGTGTTGGTACTATTCTCGAAACGATGTCGGCGGATATTTTGGCGATGCGTACACATATTGCAATCCGCCGAATTCTTCGGGGACGAGCACGGGAAGCTACAGCACTGGGCCGGTCTGGCCGGCAACGGTTGCGCAGATGGATAATCCCGAGAATCAATCGTTTCTTTACAGAGCGAACGATAACATTATCCAGGGACAGGGCGCCACGCCAACGTCGGGAGGCCTGTGCGGAGAAACGATCACCTCGAACTGGAATTCCGTGGCGCCGCCCGGCATAGCCACGCTCCCATTCAATCCGCCGGTCGCATCAACTAGGCCACTCGCCCCGTGTTGACAAGAGTTGCCAATGGGGACCCGGGTGCCAACGGTGCGATCCTCCCTTAATGCGAGTCCTCGAAGAACACTTACCATTGAGCTGTAGCTAAGGGCATCCCGCTTGGTCTCGCAAAGCGGCTGCATAAGTTTAATGGGACCTTGGCCTTACAGCCGACGCAACGGCAATAGATATTATCTAACTATCGCGGATCGAGAGCCCACGCTTGGGCTCCATATGGAATGTTCGCAAGCGAATTCACCTGTTGAGCCCCGTACCAAATACTACTCGAACTCATAGCAGCTGCGTAAGGTGGATTACCACCTACATATGAATATGACGGCCCCGTCCAAGAGCTACATGGAAAGAACCCAGTGCTTGTAGTAGCAGCGGCGATATCGAGAATCCCATAAGATGGAACCAGGCCATTAGAAAAAAGCGGATTCGGGGTGTCAGTGTTTTGGCCGGCTGCCTCCTGCGAGAGCGCTGCGGCAAACTCCGTGAGCGCTTCGTCAGGTATTAGTGGAAGTAGCGCGTTTGCGGTTCTTCCTGAATTCGCTCCCGTGAAGCATGAGAGCTGATTACCGCTGAGCGCGGTCAACCGAAAGTTCCCGCTGCTCTGCGCCGCGGTGTACGTTACATTCGGCTCGCTTGGAGGCACCACAAACGCGAGGGCGTTCGTGCCGGCGGCAAGCGTTATCTTCGTGTGAAGCGTGGTGGTCGTGTCGGTGGGGGAATTGCTTCCGATGATAAGGAGATAGGTTCCGGGCGATGCGCTGAACGTAAAAACGCCCGCGGAATTCGTCGTAGCTACGCTGGTTGCCGGCGCACCCGGCGTGTAGGCCGCTAACGACACGTTCACCCCGGCGAGCGGTGTGTTTGCTGCGAAATCGACCACGGTACCGCTCGCCGTCGCCGATGACCCGGAGGGGCTCGGGCTCGCCAACGGCGATGCTCCACTGCTCGGAGCAGTTGATGGACTCGAACTCGGAGTTGCTACGGGGGATGTACCCGTTGGCGGCTGAGAACCGCCGCCTCCGCCGCCGCATGCTGTTGTCGCAAGTGCTAAACCCGTCGCGCAAAAACCAGCGCGAAACAACACCCAACGATCCATCTTCACCCGCTCACCCTCCAAGGTATAGGCGCGCTTCGGCAAGGAGGCGCTTGGAATCCTGGGGACGCGCGCGCGATTGCTTGCCGTAAGACCAGGGTGAATCGCTGGCCCATCCTTCGAGAGCCTCAGGATGACATGGTGGCGGCTCAGGACTTCACGCGTTATCGGGCGCGGCGCAGTCGGCACGTTATCGGGCGCGGCGCAGTCGGCACGTTGTCGGGCGCGGCGCAGTCGGCACGTTGTCGGGCGCGGCGCAGTCGGCGCGTTGTCGGGCGCGGCGCAGTCGGCGCGTTGTCGGGCGCGGCGCAGTCGGCGCGTTGTCGGGCGCGGCGCAGTCGGCACGTTGTCGGGCGCGGCGCAGTCGGCACGTTATCGGGCGCGGCGCAGTCGGCACGTTATCGGGCGCGACGCAGTCCGCACGTTGTCGAGCGGGGTGCGGTTGCGCCTTAGCTAGATGTTGAAGGCGGAGAGGCCGGGGTAGCGGGCGGCGTTGCCGAGTTCGGTTTCGATGGCCATCAGGCGGTTGTATTTGGCGATCCGGTCGCTGCGCGAGAGGGAGCCGGTTTTGATTTGGCCGGCGCCGGTGGCGACGGCGATGTCGGCGATCGTGGTGTCTTCGGTCTCGCCGGAGCGGTGCGAGATGACGCAGCGGAAACCGGCTTTGTGGGCCATCTCGACGGCGTCGAGCGTCTCGGTCAGCGTGCCGATTTGGTTCACTTTGATCAGGATCGCGTTGGCCGAACGTTCTTTGATCCCGCGCGCGAGGCGCTTCGTGTTCGTGACGAAGAGATCGTCGCCGACGAGCTGCACGTGCTTGCCGATTTTCTCGGTGAGCAACTGCCAGCCGGCCCAATCGTCTTCCGATAATCCGTCTTCAATCGACACGATGGGGTAGGTCTTGCAAAGGCCTTCGTAGATCGCCACCATTTCGGCGGAATTCACGGCGTGATCCGGCAGATGCGGATAGTAGTGACCGTCCTTGAAGAACTCCGTCGACGCCGGATCGAGCGCGATCGCCACATCCTTGTCGCGGCCGGCCGCATAGCCGGCCTTTTCCACCGCGCGCACGAGCATCGAAAGCGCCGCGTCGATGGAATCGAGTTTCGGCGCATAGCCGCCCTCGTCGCCGACCAGCGTCTGATGCCCCTCGTCGTGCAAGACCTTGCCGAGCGCGTGGAATACTTCCGCGCCGCAGCGCACGGCTTCGGCGAACGTCGGCGCGCCGATCGGCACGATCATACATTCCTGGAATTGGAGCGCGCCTTCGGCGTGCTTGCCGCCGTTGATCACGTTCATCATCGGCACCGGCAGCGTCGCCGCCGACGGGCCGCCGAGATACCGGAAGAGCGGCACACCGAGAGACACCGCCGCCGCGCGCGCAACCGCGAGCGACACGCCGAGCAGTGCGTTCGCGCCGTAGTTGCTTTTGTTCTCCGTGCCGTCGAGCGCGATGAGTTGCTCGTCGATCTCGCGCTGCGCGGTCGCATCGAGCCCCTCGAGCGCCGGCGCGAGCACTTCGTTGACCGCGTCGACGGCCTTCTGCACGCCTTTGCCGCCGTACCGCGACGTGTCGCCGTCCCGCAACTCCACGGCCTCGTATGCGCCGGTGGAAGCCCCCGAGGGGACCAGCGCTTCTTCCACCGCACCGAAACTCGTCGCGACCGCGACCGCGACCGTCGGGTTGCCGCGCGAATCGAGCACTTCGCGGGCGCGAATGCTTTCGATGAGCGGACGTCCCGAGCCGCGCAGCGACTCGATGCTCATGCTATGCGGAGACCAGCCAGGGGGCGATCGTCGAATCCGTCTTCACGAGCTCGGCATCCGTGAACCAGATCGCGATCTCGCGCGTCGCGGAGTCGACGGAGTCGCTGCCGTGCACGAGGTTGCGGCCGATGCTCTGCGCGTAGTCGCCGCGGATCGAGCCGGGCTCGGCCTTCGTGGGATTCGTTGCACCGATCGTCACGCGCGACCCTTCGATCACGTCGTTGCCTTCGATCACCATCGCGACGATCGGGGCGCTCGTCAGATACGCCACGAGGCCGTCAAAAAACGGTTTCCCTTCGTGTTCGGCGTAGTGCTTGCGCGCGCGCGCGTCTTCGCAGCGAAGCAATTTCATTGCGACGAGCGAGTAGCCGCGTCGCTCAAAACGTGCGATGATGTCGCCAACCAAGCCGCGCACGACGGCGTCGGCTTTGGCGAGAATGAGTGTCCGTTCGATAGCCATAGCGGAAAGGAAAGTACGTGGACGGGGTATTGTCACCTCTCGATGTTGCGCGCGTCCGGGCGGCTCTTACGGGCACGCGCATGGCCGATATCCGCTATGTCGCCGAAACCACGAGTACGAACACCGACGCGCAAGCGCTGCTCGGCATCTCCGCGCACGCAGGAGCGACCTTGGTCGCCGAACGGCAGACCGCCGGCGTCGGGCGAAAAGGCCGCTCCTGGCTCGCTCCGGCCGGCAGTGCGCTGCTCTTCACCGCGATCCTGCCCGAGCCGGTCGACGCAAGCGCGCTCTGGGCGGTACCGTTCTGGATCGCGCTTGGCGTGGCCGACGGCGTGGAACGCACCTGCGGCGTCGCGCTCGATCTCATTTGGCCCAACGACCTCTTCGCGCGCGGGCGCAAATGCGGCGGCATCCTCTCCGTCTCGCGCATCGCGGGCACGAACGCGTACGTCGGGTGCGGGGTGGGTCTCAACGTGCTCCGTCCGGCGGATGAAGCGGACGTGGCGGCGATCGAGCCGCCACCGGTCTTCTTGAACGATCTGCTCCCAGAGCCATCACGCGAGAAAGTGCTCGCGGCGATCTTGCATGCATTCGACATCAATCTCGGCTTGCTCGCGGATCCCGATCGCGTTGCGAACGCGTGGGAGCGCCGCGCGAACCTGGCCGGCACGCCGTACCGGTTCGTGCGCGATGCGGACGGCGTGGAACGCGACGGGATCGCGCTGCGCATCGGGCCGCACGGCACGCTCGTCGTTGCGGTTGCGGGTGCGGAGGAAGTCGTCGATATGGCGGACGTGCGCGTGCTGCGCGAACCGTGAACGACCACGATCCGATCGCGTTTCTGACCGAACGGCTTGCGGCGGCGGAACGCGAGCGGGACGAGCTCGTCGAGCGCACCGAGCGGCTCGAGGCCTTGCAACGGGTGTTCGTGCAGATCAGCGGCGCGACGGATGAAGTCGCGATCGCGTTCGGAACGCTGCGCGGCGCGCGGCTCGCGCTGCACTTCTCGCGAGCGCTGTGGTTCTCGGTCGATGCGGAAGCCGGAGCGCTGGCCGCGTACGAACTCGATGAAGGCACGGAGCCGGTCGAATCGGCGTACGGGGATGCGTTTCCCGATGGAAGTTCGCTCGTGAAGGCCGCGCGCGGGGAGACGGATGCCGCGGTTGGCTACAGCGGCGACGCGGGCGTAGCGCTCTACGACGTGCGCGGGTGGTATGCGCTTGCGGCGCTGCGCGTGCGCGCGGGGAATGCGGCGATTTTATATGCGGACGGCGCGCGGGAACGGACGATCGCGGCGTGGTCGGTGCAGGCGCTGCGCGAGCTCGCGCTACAGGCGGCGCTGGCGCTCGAGAACGTGCGGCTGCGTGGGGAACTCGAGCGGCTCGCGCTGCACGATCCGCTGACGGGGCTGCTCAATCGGCGCGCGCTCGCGGCGCGAATCGAGACCGAACTTGCGCGCGCGAAACGCACGGGACGTTCGCTTGCGTTTGCGATGATCGATGTGGATGATTTCAAACGCATCAACGACACGCGCGGGCATGCCGGCGGGGACGCGGCGTTGCAGACGTTTGCGAATGCCCTGCGCGACGCGACGCGCGTGACGGATGTGCCGGCGCGCTTTGCGGGGGATGAATTTGCGCTCGTCATGCCGGAGACGGATCGGCAGGCCGCGGATGCGGTGATGGAACGGTTTTATGCCGCCGTGCGCGCGGCGGGGCTTTCGTGTTCTACCGGGATTTCGTTCCATCACGAGACGACGGACGCGACGACGCTCTTTGCGGACGCGGATGCGGCGGTTTACGAAGCGAAGGCGGCTGGGAAGAATACCTGGCGATTTTCGCACGCCCATCCTTCGAGAGCCTCAGGATGACATAATCGCACGCCACCGTGTCATCGGGAGCGTGCCACCATAGTCATCGCGAGCGGCCACCGTGTCTTCGCGAGCGGCCACCGTGTCTTCGCGAGCGGCCACCGTGTCTTCGCGAGCGGCCACCGTGTCATCGCGAGCGGCCACCGTGTCTTCGCGAGCGGCCACCGTGTCTTCGCGAGCGGCCACCGTGTCTTCGCGAGCGGCCACCGCGGCATCGGGAGCGCGCCAGCGTGTCATCGGGAGCGTGGCAGCGTGGCATCGGGAGCGTGCCAGTGTGTCATCCTGAGGCTCTCGAAGGATGGGCGTGCGGTGATCGTCGGTTTGCGGCGGTTACTTCACCACGCCGCCGAGGGCGACGTTGGCTTTGCCGAGGGCGGCGAGGGCGCTGGCTTCGGCGGCGGGGTCGACGGCGAGGGCGAGATTGGCGGTGGATGTGACGCTGGCGGGTTTGGGGATCATCTTGGCCGTCACGCCGGAATCTTTGAGCGCTTTGGTCGCGATCATCGTATCCGCGTTGGACGAGAAGAATAAGATGACGTCGGCCATCGGCGTTAGTTCTTCGTGCCGGTCACGAGTTCGCTCAGTCCTTCGGCGACGTCATTGAGGTCGTTGACGCGCGAGACGGCTTGCTGCATGCGGTTCGACATCTCGGTCGCCAGCGTGTCGATCACGATCACGTCGCCGTAGATTTCCGCGTTGAGCGCGGCGGCTTCGGCCACTTTTTCCGTTGCGCCGTTCATCGGCGCCGACATCACGGCGCTCAGGATCTCGCCCTGCTTCTCGACCGCGGCCTTCGTCATCGCGACGTGATCGCCCGAGACCTCGCTGCCGACGATCGCAACGGAGAGTTCCT
>Ga0116229_10015987_pt1 | contig 10134 bp, 7 predicted proteins | sample S1TSphgellanicum_3_FD_87313 | JGI IMG/M metagenome (GOLD analysis project Ga0116229, IMG submission 87313) | Host-associated microbial communities from peat moss isolated from Minnesota, USA - S1T2_Fc - Sphagnum magellanicum MG | ecosystem: Host-associated > Plants > Peat moss > Unclassified... | reverse complement strand
CTCAATGGAATCAAATCAAAGAACTTACCCGGGAAAATGTGATGGAAAAGGGTTTCCCATAACACAATGTTGCCAAATAACACTCAATGGAATCAAATCAAAGAACTTACCCGGGAAAATGTGTCGATGGTAACAAGGCTTTCTTTTTCACTTTTGTGATGTAGGCACATTCGCAACCAACCACAGGAGGATCTAGGCAGATTTGACTACATGATCCGTAAATATTTTAAAAATTCTGTTCTTGTTTCATGACCTGCAGGAGCAGGCACTCTAAATCTGGCAAACCTAGTCCAAAAACCTTTCCTTTTTGGCGATTTTATTTGAAAAATTATATTAAAAAAAAAGCCTTTTACCAGTTGTATGAGTTGTATGGCACTTAAAATTTGTTGACACAGTGCAAAAATTTGCCATAAAAAGACAATTGTTGTATTGGACTAAAGTTGATATTCAGGGTTAGGATAATCAAGCAATTAATAATGGAAGTTATCAAGCTCATGTTGCACCAAGCCCTCCACTCTTCATATGAGGTCCTTTTATTAGTCCTATCTAAAAGAAAAAAACCTTAAGGACCCAAAAATTCAGTTCAAAGAACCCCCAGAAAAGGTGAATCCAAATCTTGGCCAGAAAGATTTCCAACATGGTGTCTGGAACTGATTTGTACAAATGTCAATAATATGCACTAGAATATAAATATCTAAAGCACCCCACAAAGTGAGATGTAAGTAGTGCACAATCTTTGGGGAAGTTGGGTGTATCCAAAGCCGTTGAGATATTTGTTGATACAAACCCGTTTCATTTATCTAATGCCAAAGTAAAATCTTCACTTCACAAATTGTTTTTAGTTTTCCATCAAACATTTATGGAGAAGTAAGTACCCCCAAGTTTATAATGGGGGTATTAGCCCAGGCCAAAAATGGTGACCAACAGTTTTGGAACATAGAAATTTAATGCAGCCAATGGGAAGGCTCAGCATGCACTCAAAGTGCCTTGATTTTTTTCATTTTAAGTTTTTGGGGACGGGGGTTCATTTTTCCCTGGTTCCCAATGTGTTCCTACCCAATGGGTTCCCCAAGTTCCCAATGTGTTCCCCAACATGTTCTCCATAGCACCTCACTTTAATTCCATATGCTTTGGCAAATGTTGTCCTCCTTTCAACTATATAGCTGGGCCAAAGGGGAGGAACAATATACTTCAAAATAGAACCTTTTATTTTGGGCAGCCTCCATACTTTCATTTTTTTTGAGTGATGGGCCAATCAAATTGGCTCGTTGCCAGAGAAAAAAAATTAATAGGAGAGGTGTGTAGTGAGTACATGTGAAACTCCAGTTATTTCAGTTTGATAAGGCACCCCAAATCTCCAGCATCCAATCCCATTCCTTCACCAAACCCACTTTCAAGATAACCACTTGAAATGGCAAGTGTCCCACCAAATCAAAGTAGGGTATCTTGGTCGGGGTCCAAGACTCCCATACGCACATTCAATAGGATTTTATCTCCCTAGATTTGATTTGGTAACCTCGTGCTACCACAAGGTGTCAATTACTTTCATTCTAGAAAGTTCGCCACCTCCACTTCACATTGCAATTTTTGTTGCAGATTCCAAATGCTCAGAAAGCTTAATAAAAAATGGTCCAATTAGACACCGTTAACTTGTTATTGGGAACTTTGGGATCCATCAGTTGGAAACATTTCTGAGAGTTTTGGTGGAGGGTTTTAAACATCTCTAACATGTCTAAGGTATGTTATCTCTTCTTATGGAGACTAAGCAAGTTAGGAAGACTACCAAGTTTTGGTGTCAAGTTGCTAGTTATGAGGCCCGATTGTCTAGAGTTCTTTTTTTTTTGCAATTCCTATTTTAGCCATTCACGATTCAACAATAAATGATGATGTGAAGTAGGATGGGAGAGAGTACACAAACTTCATGAGAGATGAAAGAGCCTACCAAATTCATGGTAAGAATGCCGTTGTTCAATCTCAGTTTGAGAGAATATTAAGATAAGGACTTAACATTTTATTGCAATGGAATTGGTGCAACTAATGCAAATGGTAGCATCTTCCTAATATGCAAGAATTTGGTTTGCTTTTTGCATATTAAAATGCCTCTAGCTTTTTCAAAAGTGCAAAAGTGGGAAGGTAAATGGGTAATTTCCTATCCAAGCACGAAGGTACGAGGGGAGTTTCTCATCCAAGTGGAAAGATACATGGGTAGTTTCCACCCGAAGTGGGAAGGTACATGGGGACTTTCCTCTCCAATTTGTATACGATAAAGCTAAATGGAAAAAATACCAGTGTCTTTGTTGGGTGCCCAATATTGTGGTTTAATAGGGTTTCTATGCGTATTTGCATTTTCATCCACAATCAGTCAATCTCCTTGAAATATTCACTTGGAATACTCCATAACTTATTTACCCCATGGAATATAACTAGACCTTAAACTTAATTAAGCTATCAAGCAACCAAGAACGGAAGGACTTTGAGGACGTTCACCAAACCCTTCCAAGTGCATTCCTACAAGATCACTTGCTTCCTAATCAATGTCCTATGGGCTCCTCCTGCAAGAGCATTATATGTTTTCCTTTAATCAATGTATGTTTTACTACTCTCAATTGTTATTTCCTCTCTCTCAACACACACACACAAATTATGGTGAAAACTCTCTTGGAAAAAAATCCAATTTGAGAAAAATAAACTTTGTTCTGACATAACTAGCATAAACTCACAATCAAAAGCCCGAATCCAAATCCCAAAATTGGACTAAATGCAAATGTTGTTGTCGGTTGCACCTCCTTAATGCTCAGCCTAATACAAATATATCTAGGTATTTGTTTTGAAAAAGAGTCATTTGCCAATAAAGTGTGACTAAAATTAATAAATTTTCAGGGTTGTTAGGTGATTGCCTCTTCTTTCAAGAGAAATGATGGCCATTTGTAACCATGATAAACAAGGTTGACATGGTTCTTAAGATTGACCCCCCCATGTACACACTACACACATGGTTTTCAATGACTAGGTTAATTAACGATTTCTTAGGGTGTGTGCGCACTTTGATGCATTGTGCAATAGGAAACATTTATCAGAGCTTAGTGATGAATTGAACCTACAATAGCTTGGGAGGAAACAGGTTGGTTTCCTCCCAAGGACAAGCATCCAAGCTTGGTTTGCCCTCATATTTCCATTGGAAAGCACCTTGGCATCCCAATTTCATGAATTTATTAGGCATTATGATGTTCTTGCAAAAGAATGGCCAAAAGATTTTTTTGTCTTTATGGCAAGTAATAACGTCAGCAATCACACATGCAATTTTGTTTATTTGAACTTTTGGTAAGGAATAACTTGGGCCAAATCTCGTAGCCCCAAATATCCAGTGTCCAGTAACAAAGCCCTTTGATATCCTCTTACAGCATCTCCAGCGGTGCTCAGTATACGATCCTGCACATTGAAATTGGATGAAGAAAAGTCAAAACATACCGGTTTGGCTTAGGAAAATAGTTTTTGCTGAGCATAATTGCACAGTTTGCTGTGGCTAGTAAAAGCCGCAGCAACGCTGTGCACCTACAGAAAAAGAGTGTAATAAATATGATCTGACTGCTGTTCAGTGTTTCTGATTGGCCCATCGTACTGATTTGTCCAGGTGGTTTTTTTATTAGTAGTTCCTCACCTATTTGATGTCCTAGTTTCAATTTCATGGGTTGGGTTACAAGAAAGTAAATTACTAAACTTGCATGTGAAAAATATTTGTCAGGGGCACATACTGAGCACCATAGGAGCTGCTCTAAGAGCATTTCCAGCTCTGCTCAGTATGTGACCCTGGAATTACAATTGGATGAAGAAACGTCAAAACATGCCAGTTCGGCTCAGCATAAGTTAATGTTTGATGATGGGTTACCTTATAACTCAACATTACATATCTTCTTTGTTTTTTTTTTTTGGGTGTCCTTTCTAAGCCAATTTCATGGTCATGGGTGTGCCAACTGAAGCTCTACAAAAGCTGTTTGAACTAGCCTACACAGACAAAGGAGGGGAAAAAAAAACAAAAAACAAGAACATATAACTCCCTCACTTCCCAATCCTATATCTTCTTCATATTTTGTCTGTTTTAAATGATTTAAAAAGATATGGATGAGTAGTCACTTGAAGTTCTACAAAAGTTTTTTGAACTCTATATGCAATAAAGCAATGTTCAAAGATCTTAAGCTCCAAAACATTAACTATTTTCATGGGCTAATATTTGAACAATTACCCCTTTCAATTCCAAAGGTCATATCTTGTTTATTTCTTGATAAATTTGAGCAATTTTTATGACTTTGAATGTGCCAAGAAAAGAGTGACAACATTTCTTTGAGCTCCAAAGGCAACAAAAGGATGCATATGGACTTTTGCAAGGTCACATATTGAACATTGTTAAAGCTAATCTTAAGTCATTTTTCAAAATGGCAATAGTCCTTTAAACCATGTTTTACACAACTTAAAAGCAACGTTTGTGCCCAACAAGAAAAACACATTGACCGTAAGATGTATTCAAGGTAAAGCATGGTTTGGTCTAATATTCTTTTAAAAACTTTTTAGTAAAATGAAATTTCAAAGCTAACATTTTGACACCCAAGTTTCAAAAAAGGTCACAAAACCTTTGAACCATTATATCTTTAGAATCTAGACTCCTAGCTTTAACTATGAAATGTTGAAGTTCTTTTTCATGCCCTTGATCCCCATTATACATCATTTAAGTGTCATAAGGGTTTCATTCTGATTACTCTCTACAACAATATTTCCACAACCAAAGTCTATTAACTTGCATCCAAGCTTCCCTTACAGTCCCATTGTACTATTTACCAGCTTTCAATGCAAAATTTGGGCTTTGCTACTAAATATAACATTTTTTATTTTACAAATTCTACATCTCATTTCTAATCTATAACAACTTGGTTTTAGTTATTGTAGTACATCGCAACTTCAAAACATATATTTGGAACAATTAATTAATTTTGAAGATTCCATGTCAAAGCACATAAACTCATGAATATTCCAAAAGATTTGCAATTTCCTTCAACATTTTGTGCATGCTTTCAAAAAATTTGTTTTTGAAAGTTCAATATTTCTTCAAATAATGTTATTAGTCTTCAAGCTACCAAGGTCTTACAATATAATATATTTCAAACATTGGAACTTCATGGAGCTCCCATGAAGAATTGTGCTATGAAACCAATAACATATCCACTTTCACAATTATGTGTGTTCTTTTCTTATCATTAAAGGGACTCCATGTTACCTTATGAAATTTTGCTTGAAATTGTTGTCATTGGTTGCTTATTGGATTCCCTAGTACCTTGGTTGGTAGCTTTGACAAAAATCATATTACTTGTAGAAATGATGAAAAAAAATTAATATGTTTTTTTCAAAAAACAAAATTTCATGAAGGAAATTACAAAATCTGTTGGAACATTCAATTTTTTGATATGGAATCTTCAAAACTATTCCACAGATATGCATTGAAGCTATAATATGGAAACCCCAAATTTCTTTGTAATTTTCAAACTTATGTTGGTAAGACACTAAAGCAACATTACTCAAACATGGTTTTCATTCCAATGACATAGAAATGGTTTATATGGGGTTCTTTGCAAAAAGTTTCGTTTGTTGCTTCTACATGACCATTTTGATCATATGGTCATACATGGACAATTCCAAAGACAATTCAAAAATAACTACCACATTTTCAAGCCTAACCATTTCATAACTTTTTTTCTTTATAACTATTGCCTTTTCCTATTAATTTTCATAATAATAACACTCTCTCACCTTTCCTAATAACTACCCCCATTTTATAACTACTTCATTTTTTTTCCCTATCCACCAACATGAATATAAAAAAAAAATTAACATGTGTCTTTTCTTGTCCATGAAATGTATATCAATTTGAATTAAATTTGACATTGACATAAATATATGAAAATATAAATTTAAAAAAAAAAAATTTGATCATCGTAGGTAATGCACAACAACATGGAGATCAAATGTTAATTACCTCCTTATGAACTTGTTATGTGGTCTAGTTTTGAAATTAATATTTATGGCCTTTTGCAATTTGTTATTTTCAACCACAAATTGATAAGCCATCATCAATTTTGTGATTTAAATATTGTTTTACTCAATTATTTCACTTAACCATGATTTCTTACACACTACATAAAAGTCGGATTGAAAATAGTTATGAAAGACCCACCAAAATTACCCAAGACCAAACCTTCTCTTGTTAAATTTTCCAAGTTGTCACAAGTCCGTTTTTGCAACTCTCTAGGAAAGCAAAATCACCAACAATAAATACTAACAAAAATGCCAAATATTTCATCATATTATTGACTTAACTTCCTTTGTCTTTGCCTCTTAAAAAAACCTTTTAAAACCTCAATCTTAACTACCATTAAACCTAATGAATGTTAATATAAGTGTTAATGCAATATGAATCATAGCATTTGACATGAAACATCCAAAGATGTTCCTTCTAAAATGGAATGTAATAATAGGTGTCAAAGGCTATTCTGGATTTAAACCCAAGATCTCAAACCATTTGGAAGTTGGCAAAAATGGAAAGACACTAAAGAACTTAACAAAGACAATGCATTCTCTCCAAATAGATAATGTGTTTCCAAGTTTCAAGGGGGATTCCATGTTCTCCTTCAACTAATGTAAGTTTCATTAATCTCAAACAAGTGCACACAAAACATAACATAAGTTACAAATTTTCTTGAAAAGTAAAAGGTTCAACTTGAAAAAAAATGAACAAATATGATAACCAAGAAAACCTTTAATCATGGTTCTAATCCATGTCCAAAAATCGAAACCTAAATTGTTCTTAGTTCTCCCATTAACACCTTGATGTAATAATCTAAACAATCTAACAAATTCATTGCCTAACTTCTAAGGATGCTTTTAAAGGCTAGGCACACATGAAACATATGACACAACTAACTAAAATTACAATGAAATCCAGTACATTTATGTTAAGGAATAGAATCTTCATTTAATATATCATTGCCAATTCTTTTATTATCAAATGGTTAGCACCAATTTTTTTGGAGTCATCATACTATGTAATCAAGATGAATGGATGGGCAAATAAAATAAGGAAAACATTCCATTGTCTCAAATTGGCAAATGGAGTTATCTGGACAAGTTTGAAAAAGGGTTTACACTTTTGATGTTGTAAGAAATGTACAATGAAAGGGGTTGTGATGTTGCATTTGGGTGGTTTCCTAGCCCATAAAAAAAGCTAGTGGGTGAGGAAAAGTTTATAAAAAATGGAGAATGTTAATGGAAAATAGTAACCTTTCGAAAAGGCATTATATTTCATGAAATGCCCCTAACCAGGGTAAGCTTGTATGGTAGGGCCTCCTATTATATTGGCCTATCTTGGTCATTATGCCAAGTCATTCCCTAGCAACAAAGCATTACACACCAAACCTTAAGCTCCACCCTTAATTCACAAGGCGCAATGCTTTATTGTAAGGGCATAATCATACTCAAAACCCATGCTACCCCACCTAATGACTATGAAACAATCTATGATTGCATGTTCATAAATTTTTAAACAAGTTTACATAAGAAATAAACACATTCAAAGTATCCAAAGGAAAAAATTCAAAAAAAAATTTGTGTGTTTCAATCCATGGCCAAAAGATTGTAATTTTCACCCAAATTGCAAATTTCATTACAAGAGGTTGGTCATTGATTTAAAGCTAAAAGCAATCTTGAGATGAATGACTTACCACAACATCCCCACAACCAAACCCATCTCCAAAAGGAAGCAAAATTTGTAACAATAATAAGTGAAAATGTAGTTTTCAATCACCATTCAACTAGCATACAATCAATTTTCTTCAATGTCATAATATGGCATGACATTTCTCAAGATTGTAGTTGTTCCAATTTGTGAATTGAATTTGAGTGAAGGTCCATTGTAGGAGCAAAAACATTATTGCAACTGCACTTTTGTTTTTTATATTTTGAAATACTCAAATTGTAGACTATGTATTCTCACCTTGGAAACTAATTTGTGAAAACTAGAAGAGGCTTTAGTTTCTTTGGAAAACATGTTTCAATATCTGGAAAGTTCTAGATTTCAATTCTACATTGAAAATTTTGTTTGAATATGCTAAGAATTCTACATTTCAATTTTGGTTTGAAAAAATTGTTTGAATATGATGAGAGTTCTAGATTTCAATTTTATATTGAAAAAAATTGTTTGGGTATGTTGAAAGTTTTAGATTTCAATTATGTTTTGGAAATTTATTATGTTTGGAATATTTTGAGAGTTTTGGATTTCAATTTTGGTTTGGGATGTCATCAGGATGGAGTAGAAAAACAAAGCAATAGACCTACACCATTTCATCATGCGCGTTTCTCATGATATTAATTTTTTTTAAAAATTTAACTAACAATGCAATAACGTAAGTGCAATTAATTCTTGCTTACAAAGTTTGCTTCTCCCTTAACTTGTCTTACTACAAAGACAATTGCATATTTGTGAGGTTGCATGAGCTTGAAAAATCTAAAAGCTTTCGAAGGTTTTACAACATTATTCTAATTCCTTTCAACTTGGATATTCCAACTCCAATCTAGTGATCATCTTTGATCTTGTAATGATCTTGTAAAGATCATTTGCAATTTAATGTTCAACACCATTAGGGTAGGGGCTGAAATCCAGTGTTTAGCGGGGTATGAAAAAATACTAAAAGTCGGGCAGGGTTTTAACCCTTAAACGACATTTGACCAAAAACAGTCCCACTTGAAATACTAGGAATCAGCCCATGCAAACCTTCCTAAAAGCTATGTAAAATGTCAGAATTTGAGAAATCCAACTGGGTAGAGTTGTAGGTGACTTCAATCCGGATCTTTCCATATGAAAAAAAAAAAAAAGATTTGGCAGAAATATGAAAAATTCGCACCATTGAAAGTGAAATCTTTTTTATTTTGGGCAGCCTTGACAATTCCGAGTTTTTGGAGATTTTGACCTTACTATCACTCTTCAATGATAGAAATAATTCATGGGTAGATAAAAGGCATTCATATGAATTGGATGAAAAAAAACTTCACAAAAAAAGCTTTGAATAAGGAAAATATGCATGGTAAAATATGCATAGAGCAAATACACACATAATAAAGCAAAGACAATTTTTTGAAAAACTGTTTTTTTTCATTCAGCCCCCTCCCACATTCCCACAATTTTGTAAAATGGGTTAATAAAAAAACATTGGAAGTTGATGTTATTAGATCTGTCCAAACTTGGAAAAAAGTGTCACCTTGGCTTGAGAAAGGTGATAGGAGATCAAAAGGGTGGGAAACATAGTATGATATACACCCTATAACACAGGGTTAAATTTGAGGTTAACAAGTGGGGTTTCAAGTTGAATCCCTCGGGGTATGACTCAAAGTCATACCTTCTTTGATCCCTGTTCAAGGTTCTTTGGACTAAGAACTGATCATTTGAAACCCTGTCTTTAAAAAATAAATGATATTCTATCCGAGAATTAAAAAGTTACAATGTTCTAGAATTTGTCCATATTTTATTTTATTACATTCTACTGACATTTTAAAGGAATTTTATTAAATTTGAATATGAAATGCTGAAACTCAGCATTTAATGCACAAGGTCCAAGACGAATTATAATAGTTATAGCAGTAGGAGTAGTGAAAATATATGTAATAGTAGTGGAGGCGTTCAAACATTAAAGATCGGATGAAACTCATTTTATCATCAAATTGATGGTATTTTGAGTTGCCCTTTGCCAAAGGATTTAAAAAAATAGTCATGTGACATTTGACCTGTATTCCCTTGTGGTCTAACTGCCTCGTGCTCTACGACTGTTTAAATTCATGGGAGTGGGAAAGGATTCACATTGTTTCTTGGCCAATGATATTCAATTAATGCGCACCAATTCTCTTGTGCCACTAGCGGCGAGTGTGCGTGCACAAAATTTTGAGATCGAAGAGATTGTCGGACTGTGGTCATATCGACCATGGGGATGTCCGCCGGGGTGCATCCGTTGCTCAAGGGTGGTCGACCACCGCATTCACATGGATTCTCGCAGCAGCAGATGGAAGCTTTGGCTGCAGTTTGTGACACTTTCGTGCCGTCGG
>Ga0116229_10015983_pt1 | contig 10138 bp, 6 predicted proteins | sample S1TSphgellanicum_3_FD_87313 | JGI IMG/M metagenome (GOLD analysis project Ga0116229, IMG submission 87313) | Host-associated microbial communities from peat moss isolated from Minnesota, USA - S1T2_Fc - Sphagnum magellanicum MG | ecosystem: Host-associated > Plants > Peat moss > Unclassified... | reverse complement strand
TCACAAACCCTTTCGGGTTTCATAGCATAACTTCTTGCTGGTTTAATTGCAGATCTTAAGATTTGGTAGCAAGTTGCGCCTTGTTGTTAGCTTTCTAGTGAGTTATGGCAAGCCAAATTTGAATAACCTATGTGTTAGAAACAATATTTCAAGTGACTAGTGGTCTGCAGCTATGTTAGACATGGTGTTGAATCCTTAAACATTGGTTTAAATGAATGACAATTTGACATAAAGTCCTAGAACGTGTAGTGTGTGAGCTTGAAAAAATATATCTATCAGTTCTAATCGTAAATGATGCATAGGAGGCAGGCTATTTAATTTCAACTACAAACGCAATCTAACATCTAGAATTACACTTGCATTTTTCCTTCACCAGTAACATTTGTGCTTTCAAGCATAATCACCTTGTAGAATCGAGAGTAGAGGGACGGAAAATCACCTCACAGGGCTTAAAGATTTTCTTACAAGGTTTGGTTTTAAAGATTAGATAAAGGAGGTCCTAGGTCTAATGTTTAAGGTTTATAGGTTTTAAAATCCTATGTTGAAGTTTAAGGTTTTAGGGTCATAAATCATGACTTTAAGCTTTAATATATAAGGGCATTTCCAATGGTAGCATTAAAATGGCCCTTACACAAATATATTGAAATGTTCTTTAGGTTGTTCCGTATGTTAAATAGAGGCCCAAATAAGGCCCATGTGGGTGGAGACCATTATTGGCTATAATTTTTCCTTATGCTGGTCCTTATTGTTGTTTTTTTGGGAACATGTTTGGGAACACTTTCGAAACACTAAAATAAATAAAAGAAAAAACCACTTAGAGATCAATTTTTGAACCATCCCTAAGAATAAGTTGAAAATATTTGGTGAAAATGTTTCTTAAAATTGAAATTGAAGGGTTTTCCATTTAATAAAAAACTTTAAACCTAGACCTAATGGTTCTTGTAAAAACCAAGAATCGGCCAACACTAATTTAGGCCTCAAGTCTTAGTTGTTAAACACCTTGGGATGCCCAATGGCATCAAAGATTTCCTCCAATGTTCACATGACATATCTATTAGATTTGGTTTGCCAATTCATACGTTGGTAATCCACATGCATTCACATGTTTTTATGTAATTTCCAAACAAATCCTTTTTGGTAGGCATCATATACAATATCTAATGCGACTTTGTTGCAAATAATTTTACCAATCCAACCTCCAACAACTCTTGGGTCTTTGATTGAATCAAAGAATGTTCCTTGTCAATGTATCTATAAAGCCTTTGGAATATAAATGTATCATTGACCAATTTAATTTGAATTTCATGACCCTTAATGACCCCAAATCCTTCAAACTAAAAGAAAAACCATCCTTGCCCAAAGGAATTGGTGAATCATGTTTTTATCATTCCAACAACTATAGGTCTAATATTGAGTTCCCAATTTTTTGTTGTGGCCATAACCTTAGGTGCACTAGTTGGCTTGTTAATAGTAGGTGCATTACATATTTGATGTTTAACAAAACCTCTAATTGTTTGGATGGCTTGTAAGTTGGCATACATTCATCTAATTTTGCAATGGTCAATTCAAAAGTTTCCTTTGTCCCAAAAAATCTTCCACCCTTTCAACAGCCTTGGCCACTTCCTTTTCAATGATCTATCGTAAACAATCTTCATCCCACATTTGCCATGGATGTTTACATTTTGTGGTTTTGTGTGTTCACCCCCAATATTACCCTGAACCATCTTGGCAAGCAAAGAGATGCCTTTAACACAAGATGAATAAAGGCCATGGAAAATTGAAAGAAATGTTGTTATACCCACCCCAAGCTAATAATCTAGGTTAAACAATTGAAGTTCACTGTTTGACCCAAGATTTGCTAACAAGATGCCTCACTTAAATGTGGCATAATAATAATGCCAATAGAGAATTTCATAGCCCATTCATACTCATTGGCATCGGGTTCAACCGATTGTTGTTGACATGGGTATTTCAAACAAGTCTTGGCTTAGGCATTGTCTAAAAAAAACATGGAACATTAGAAAGTTAAATAAAGTTGGGAGTGCTATTCATGGCCATTTCACTTTATTGAATAATGTTCATGGTGGTTTGTTAACACACCTAACTAATTGTGACAACCTCCTTTCATCCAAAATGTTGTCAATAGTTAATAATGATGGTCTTTGCACCCCATCATATGTTCATTTGTGTATTTGTGGTGGTAAAAAAATGTGGTTGATGATCTTTCAAACCTATTATTGCCACATTGAGTGAGATGGCCTGAAAGAGTTTTGGTTGAAAACTCCCAAAACAAACAAGACCAATTTGTCTTGTTTGTTTTGGGAGTTATCAACCAAAACTCACAATCCTAAAAAATGTAGCCATACAAACTTAGCATCAAGTTGTTCTATCAAGCAAAGGCTTCCTCCCCATAAAATGTATCAAAAGGTGTACATTCATGTGATCTTTTAATGGTCATATTGGCATGTAAGATGCAATTTTTTTTAAAAACTCCATGTGAAACCCATGGGGTATAAAACTACTCCACCAATCAACACATCATATGACATGACATTTGTCACACTGACTTAGATTCACATGATGGAAACATTAGTGGGATGATTTGGTTATGATCGCACATAGAATGTTTGGCATGTCATCCCATGAACCTTCTTTGATCCACCTAAAAAAATTATATTTGGAATGGACAAGGTTCCAAATCCACCTTTGTGACGCCCAAATTGATGATGACCACTCACCTTAACCTTTGTGGTTGAACTTTAGAGTCTAACAAGACTTGCGTTGGTAAATATAGGTTAATTGATGAATTAGTCAAACAAAACCTTGTGTTCATTATCTAATAACACTCCTCCCATTATTATCATTGCATGATCGATTGTTGGTCTAAAAGGCAACTCTTGTAGCCTTGTGGTTATTACTTGCAATGGTGCAACAAAGGTTATTTTCAAAATCATATGTGTTCCAACATGGAAGAATCCATGATTTAGTCCACTCTAAATCATGTATTAGCAAACAACTTTGAAACACAAAACATGAACATAACTAAAAAATCCATGATGTAGTCCACTCTAAATCATGTATTAGCAAACAACTTTGAAACACAAAACGCATGAACACAACTAAAGAGGGGCAAAAGATTCAACTTCAAGAAAATGAGTCTCCTTGCTCCTCCAAGAAAATAATATCCCCAAAAACCAAAATGTTTTCAACCTTTTTCACACTAGGACTAATTAACGTACATCCTTAAGCTTATCTAGGCATACTAACCCATCTATTGGGACATGCCCAAATAACTTTGACACTACATTTATTCCCATGGGAAAGTTTCCCACCAATATATATTTTTCTATTGTGTTGGGTGTAATAAGATAAGTTGTATCACCAATTTGTGGTCAATTTCATCAACAAAAAATGAGCCAAAAGAAAAGGAAAAGTTTCAATTTGTTATAGAATATACATTTGAGTATGGGCATTAAAGTTTACAAATTTTCAATTTTTTTTCATGGACCATGTGAAAAAATCTCAATGCAAATCACAAGGGGTTTTTAATACATCATGAACAATAACTACTCAAAAAGACATATAAATAGGCATGCGTAAAATAGGCGATCGGAGGCCGCGCCGCCTAAATTACCTAAATGTCTGCTCGCCGCCACGCCTAAATTAACGAGTTGTGCGGTGGTGCAAGAGGGGGCATGTGTGTGCCTTGGAAAATCGATCTCACACTTGTATCATTCTCTGCAATGTCCAGGAAATGTTCGTCGGGGTATGTTAAGGACAATGACGTCCGTTATGGTCTTAAGGTTGTGCATCGTGATCCCAAGTCGTTGAAAGTGACCGGCCTTCAATGCCACTTCTGCATTGCATTTGGTCGAGAGGAGAAGGTTGGGTCGAAGCGCAAGCTGTGACTACTGTTCAAGGATGGAGCCATCCCTTCCATTACGATAATATTGAGAACCATCTTCGCAACCAACATTCTGGTCAATGGGCTCTATACCAGGCTCTTGAATCCTCTTTTGAGCGCGCTTCATTCTTCGATGATGTTTTGGTTGCATTCAAGAACTCCATCAAAGCGCATTTCCTGTCTTCATCTCTGGGCACTAAGCGACAAATTGTCTACGATATTGAGAAGGACATTGTGGATACTATTGTGGGCAACATGATGTTCAATCCTGAAGACCAAGACGACAATGATGCAGACCATGACGCGGATGAGGAGCTTGCATTCGATAGTGCGGCTAAGATTAATGTTCTACTTCTTTGACATTGTCAAACAGCAACAAAGGCGAAAGAGCGAACACTATTGTTGTTTAAGCGTGTTGAATCGGAGGACGACGCTACAATTTATTCTTATTCAGTGACAATTCCCAAGATGAAAACCACTTTGTTTCGCTTGGTTGTGCGTTAGGTGTTTTGCGGAACATCATTTCATATGGCTTCTGAACTCATCGACTGCACGTACGATGTTCTGGGCAACCCTGGTTTACGTGCGTGTTCTCGTGACGAAATTAGCAATTTCGTTCGGGTTGTTTGCGCTGTCAATCTGCAGTGAATTGCTGACCTCCTGCGTCGTTCTTGGGCCTTTTCATTAATATTCGACTCTGCGACCCATCAGAGCACCTCATTCTTTGATTTACGTTTCCGGGTTTTCATTCCCAACTATCATTCCATTGTTAACATGCATGGATGCGCACTTCCAATGTTTGATCGCCATATAGGGGATATCATGTCCACGATGGTAAGCAAGTTCTTGACAATGTTATGTCCTGATTGGACAATTCGACTTCTTGGCTTGACATCTTACGGGGCCTACAATATGACTGGGTGGGTTGCTGGTGTTGTCATTCGCCTCGATGTCGCGATGCATAGTGATTATTCTCTGATTCGGATTTGGTGTGGGGTGCATCAACTAGATCTTGTTATGGAGGACATAATGAATAATGTCATCAAAGAACGATTCTTCTCAGTCATGATTGGATTTATAACTCATTTAACACGGCGGCAGAATTTGATTGCGAAAATGCAAACTACGTGCCCTCGTGTCGTCAATCGTTGGCTTTCAATTGAAAAGGTCATCAGTTGGTTTAAAATCCATCGGCCATAGTTGTTCGTTCATATTGAATCAAAGCAGCCAGATTCTGCTCCACCTCACCTTTGGTGGGTTGCACTTTTTTCTATGCATCATTTCACCACTCGAGCAATTGTCACTTTTCATTCTATCGAGGGATTAACTACTCTTGTGCTTCAGTAGCGAAATGGCATGGATAACCTCATTGCATCCTTCATGGACGACGTTGGAGTGACTAAGCCACTCATTGCAAAATCGATTGCGAATATCGACCCATTGACTCACGTCATTAGTGGTCGTTATGCAGTTGTTATGTCTAATGTCTGAGAATTTCTCGTTGGTGTGGCTTCCTGGGCTGACACCTTACTTAATGAAGTTAATGAAAGTGACCAAAACGACCTTCAGCATGATATCGCCCTCGTTTACGTCACTGCCTGCGATCGGATTCATGAAATTTTTGCCTATTGAGATCGAAACAACAATGTGATGGCCGATCCCAGTTCTATTCCCCCAGTGCTATCGCATGAGCTCGTTGAGCTATTCGCAGCCGACTTCATCCGAAAGATTCGGCAACATGCTTTTTGATTGGAGCATTGTTACTCATCAACTCAGATCGATCTCATCATCGATGAACAAAAAGCCTTGATCCATGCTCATAGATGTGAGCCAGTGTTGAAGGACAACATTGATTCGCTTTCCAGCAGTTCAAGTTTCAAGGATGGCTGGTCTTTACTTGGTGCTCGATTCCCGAATCTGATGGAATATTGTGGTGTCGTTGCAACGCTTTTTCTTAGAACCAGTACTATAAAGTCCGATTTTTCGATCCTGCATTGGGAGAAGGATTTGTTTTGCAAGCATTTATCAAACTTTGGATTAGAAGAGTCATGCAGGCAAAACAATTCTTGTTCATAGAGCAGTTCCAGCATTGATAAATGCTAACTAATCGTTTTCTGCTAAATAAAACCTTCATTTGGCCCCCGCCTAAACTAACCATTCCTGATGCGCCTAAATCAAGTTAATTTAGGTAATTCAGGCAACTGCCTAATATAAGCATGCTTGCATATAAAGTAAGACCAAAGGTCAAATTCTTTGCCTTCAAGCATGACATCAAAACATGAACATATTGTAGAACCTTTGCCATTTTGGCATAAATGAATGATATTTCATTTTGTCGAACTTTTGAAAATTTATTCATTATTTGTGTTGACATTTTAATAAATTAAAAAGTTCAATTGTTAGGATTTAAACCGTAGACCTTCCACAACAATGATTTAAAATTAAAGCAGTCTAGACACACTAGACTATTCCATAACATTGACAAAACCTTGTTTATTATTATTTTTAATCGTTACCTATCAAAAATTTCAAAATTAAAAACCAAGTGCCAAACTTAAGATTTCAAATTTAAATAATTATTCAACAATTTGTTGCCAAAATGGTAAAGATATTACGATATCCTGAATCAAAAGGTAAAAAAGGTACACATTTTGAACAATTTCATATTGAAGTTCATTTTCTCTTTTAACAATGAACAACAATAGATTCTAAACCTTTACATCATTTTAGGTTGTATCCAAAAATGTATAGTTGGGAATTAACTTTCCTTCCAAAAAAATGTGAAAACAAAAGAAGGCGAAAGAAAAAAAATAATGTTTAAATTATTCTACCTACAATTACATTCACTACCAAATATATTCTTGGAAATAATGACACACAATAATGAGTCTTAAGACATTCCATTATAACCCAATGGTGAAGGAAAAAACTTTCAGTTATTCCAAGGTTATATAATGTCATTTATAGTTAAATAGTAGTGTTATTAATGTGTTTAAGGATAAGTAGTTTTACAAAGACGAAGTCATTATCATATTTAATGTACAAATAAATAAAGAGTTATGGATTTTTCTTCAATGATTTTGTAAAAACATTCAAATTCCTTAAAGGGTAATGGCAAAATTAAAGTAAAATCAATTTTTGAATTTGAGTTTCATGAAAGTTTAACGTAACTTTGAAAGGGAAGTTTTCAAAAGATATGTGAGAAAGAGGTAAAACTAATGATAAATGGGTTGATGGTTTTGAAAGGGTATTTGAAAAGTAATTGTAAAGGTAAAGATTAAGGTAAAGTCAATGTGCCTTCTTGAATTCGTGTAGGTTGGTAGGGGAAAAGAGAGAAGTAGTTACACTTCAAAGATTCATTTCAAGATGCATCAAAACCCCATGGCCAAGGAAAGTTCAATTGTGGATTTATGTAATGTACTCTAATAGTTAAACAAAAATAATAATTTAAAGCTTCAATTTGAAAATGTGAGGACAAGTTAAGAATAATGGTGAAGGAAAAGGAGGTTTATCGATTTAATAATCATTCTTATAAATATAAACTAATAATCATTTTTGATAATTAAGGAATGTATTCATATAGTTTTAAGTGATTTTTAAATCTTAAGTTTAAGCTTCATTTTGAAATGGAAGATTACAAAAGGTATGTGAAAATAGGTAAAAATAATGGTAAAAGTGGTGGAGATTTTGAAAGAGTAATTGAAAAATAGTGGTAAAGGTTTGTCCTTTCATGTAGGTGGGTAGAGTTGAAGTGTGAAGTAGTTAAGCTTGGAATAGGTAATTATTTGATAGCATAAACATAAATATATGATGGCAAGAATTATGTGAATATGTGATGAATGAATTGAAGCCATAGACTTTAAACAAATCCAAAGAATTCGTGCATATAGATCATAAGTCATAAGTCATCTTGAGTGAAATTACTTACGCACATCAAATCACCTTTTTGTGGATGATAACAAGTTCTATTTCATAGTTGTCAAGCACAAAGTTTGTGTTTGCACTATAAGGTAAGGATATAAAATGATTTGTTAATTAATTGGGTATGGGTTCATCCAAAATTCCAAACTTTGAGTTCCAAACTTTGGTTTTTTTTGTGTGATAAGCCTCACATATTAGTTCATAAATTTTTTTAAAAAATTTGTGATTTAAGATTTTGGAAATGATAGAATATATATTGCCTTCACATTTGGCCAAGCTATGTAGCCTTAAAGATTATGACTTCGGGCAAGGAATATGGGGACAAAATGCAAAGCTATTTTTGGGACACAATTGAAGAAAAGCATTGGAGCTACAAGGAACAAGTTTTTTTTCCCTTCAAATTTATGAGGTAGGCGGATTGGTGATCATCCATGTTAGATAAGAGGACTTAACCAAATTGGTTGCAAATCAAAGAGGAAATTAAAGATTTTTGGAACCTCATTATGTTTGTGTGACATCCTAGAACTTATAGTTTAAATCTAGGGATATCAAAAAAAATTCTTGAAACAAGGTGATTATGGATCAATTTTCCATAAAGATACATTTTTATACAATTCACAACATTTTTTTGTCACCAAGTGGCAAAAAAATTGCATTGTAAAAAGACTATTCAATGGGGAATCAACATAAGGAACATAAGTGGATTGTAGTTTTTTTTTGTCAATTTATAACAAATTATATACATTGAACAAATCATTTATTATAATTGTTGAAAAATTAGGATGTCAAAATTGTGTGATTGTGCACATTGGCAATGTGAACCATGATATGGCTTTAAATCAAACTAGAAAAAATAAAATGAACAAAACAAACTATAAAAAGGATTTGTCATTTGAAACTTGGATGTTTAATTGTCACTATTGAACATTTTATTTATAAACTAGGGCTTCATGTTGCTAAGCTCTGCTAATGACTATGAAATGATGAAAAAATGGAAATTAAGTTCCATTCAAATGAAAATATCAAATGGCATTGCATGCAACTTGAATTAAATTCCAATTCCTAAATAGAATTCAAATACATTGAATTCTAATTTGACTAAATTCAATTGGATTAAAATTGAGTTGAATTAAATTCAATTCAAATTTAGTTGAAGAGAAATGGGATGCAAATTGATGTAGAAAGTATTTTAAAATGTCTTGACATTTTCATCACTTGTGATAACAAACTTGTTCAAAAGTACTTGATACAATTCATTCAAAAGACTTATTTAAATCCTTGGTTTTATTAGTTTCAAAAGGGTGCCACAATGACCTTTAAAAGAACTTCAATTAGATCTATTCAATATACAAAAATCAATTAGCAAATGTCACCTTGTCTTTCAATGTTGAAACCATGGACATCTATCTTGTTTCTAACATATATTTGAATTTAGTGCATACTTGTAGTGGAGGAAATGGGCATAGGTTTTGGTCATTGGCCAAGAACTTAAAAAATAATTGCCATGAATAGGGGGAATCCAAGGTTTCCTTTTTTATGATAGATCTAGCTGTAATTACCAACATTGAATGCTTATGATTTATGGAGTTTTTATTAGAGATGAACTTATAAAAGAAGCCTTTGTTATGACTTATTACAAGTGTTGTTTAAGTATTTGAATTTGCTAATAACCCCAAATTCAATTTTTTGAAAATTTTAATTCAAAGAATGTATAGTTTTGGTTTTTGAATTTCTTGTAAGAAAATTATAATCAAAGAACCTGCAGTATTCCTATTTTTCACGGGAAAAGAAAATCAAATCAAAAACCTTAATTATTTCTATTTTTCACGGGAAAAGAAAATCAAAATCAAAAACTTTAAATTTTTTTTCACAGGAAAACAAAATAGAATAAAAAACCTCTTGTACTAATTACTTCAAGAATTCAAATATTAGTGATTTTCATGAAAGAACCATGAAATTTGGGTTTATGGGCAATTTAAGGTTTCATTTTAAAAAATATTTTTGAAATTGGAATATATATATATATATAAAAGTGGTTAGAAGTTTAAAGAATTTCCCTGATAATTAGCTGGCATTTGGTGTCATTTCTGATATTGACATAACAACCTAGTTGTGAATTACAACCAAATTTGTTTTGCTTTAAATTTTTTAATTGTTCTTGTTCAAAGAATAAGAAGAGAAACATTATGGTCCACAAAAAGAAATTTGCATTGAATATGAAATGATTTATTGTTCAAAACACAAATCATCACAAATTTCCAATATCATGAAATTTCAATAAAATCCATGCAAAAATCGAAAAACTATATGTCT
>Ga0116229_10015982_pt1 | contig 10138 bp, 8 predicted proteins | sample S1TSphgellanicum_3_FD_87313 | JGI IMG/M metagenome (GOLD analysis project Ga0116229, IMG submission 87313) | Host-associated microbial communities from peat moss isolated from Minnesota, USA - S1T2_Fc - Sphagnum magellanicum MG | ecosystem: Host-associated > Plants > Peat moss > Unclassified... | reverse complement strand
GTAACCAGACTGTTTGGGCTGCTGGGATGAAAGCCTATCTCCGGTTTGCCAAACTTTGGCCCTATGTGGATGTTCAGTCCTACGTGTGACCTGTGAGGACAGGAGGCCGCGTTTTCGTCACGATGGCGTGATCCCACGTGAGGTTTCCCCAGTCTCTCCTTCGTACTCTCATCATCTCTCCATCCGTTTCGAGGAATCCCTCTCCATCCACTCCAACACATCCTCGAAACAATTTTTTCAATCCTTTTCATTCTTCCGTTCACTGCATCCTTCACCCGGTGAAATCGCTCTTTTCTACCACGCCTAATCGCCTTCAGCCATGGTTGACACCAGACTCCAAAGACTCCATCAAGCGAGAGCCGCCGATGCAGCAGCAGGCCAACCAGACAACAGTCGTGCACTGGACGACCAACAGGTTGCGGCCGCTTCACCTTCTCGGGCTCCACCCGGGGAGGAACGAGCTCTAACCCCACGGCAACAGCAGCAACCACTGGCAGGAACCCGGTATTTTACCCCCGTAAAAGGCTTAGCAAAATATTTTATTTTTCCAGCTATTTTTCAGCTAATTTCCCCTAAGTTAAATGTCATATATTTCTGCCGAAAAATGATCCGTCAAAGAATATATTTTTCGATGAACTCCCCTACCGTAAAATGCATTGAGAATTATCAGTTTCTCCCAAAGCAAAAGCCTTTATTTTGTGCGAGATAAATAAACTATATCACGGCTCATTTCCCTGCCGAAAATGAATAACTTTTGCCGAACCTATTTCGGAAGCAATATATGTCATTGTTCCTTTGTAAAAGATTTCCTTTTTCGGTTCCTTTCGCCGCCGTCAAATATTATATTTTACGGTCGCGAAAAGAAACGGGCAGTCATTGCCCTATGCTTGGGCAATGGATGGGCAATGGATGGGCAATAGATGGACATTCACTGGCCATTCACCAGCCACTAACCGTATATCACTTCACAGGGATTCACAGCCAAGACCACGGAACGTTAACGTTTGAATACCAGCACCACATATAACTGTTCCAAAGACCCAGTGGCGCGCGCGTAGTAGTAGACCAAAAACATCAAACACTCGCAAGGTGTCGATGGTAGTGGTTGTACATTGAACGGGCAATTCGGATTCAGGAAAAACAAGTGCGCGCTTACATTACAGAATATCTGTACATAAAGAATGCAGTCCCTCTATAGGCAAATAGTAGTGTGTATGTATGCAAAGCAAAGCAAACGAAGTCCCAAATCAAACATCAAAACATCCACTGGCTTACACGCCGTATTCCCTGGCCATAGCCTAACCGGGGCACCTCACGCTCGGCGCAGCTTCCTTCCACTTGTCTTCTCTCCCTCCACTAAAATTGACCGCATGGGATCATTTGAGCTGTCGAGTAGCGGTGGGGGAATTGGGTATGGTAGAGATCGGAGAGATCCGTGCATTTCGAGGTGGGCAGAGAGCTATTTGGGAGTAGATGAAAGATGAGATTTCGACGATAAATGATGGATAGCACGACCAACCTGAACAACTCTTGTGCTGACGATAAATTATCACCATTTACGCTTGCGGTGTCGGAAGTCGAACGACAGATGCCTACGAGATCATAAGCAAACCGAAATGTCCGTCCACGGAAGGTAGGTGGGAGATTTGAGGGAAGAAGGATCGAGTTTCGAGGACAGTGGGAGTCAGAACGGGCCAACGGCAAAGACTCTTTTGGAGATGATAGGGCTATCTGGACAATTAGCTTAAGAACGAAACACAAAAGACAAAAACACGCACGTAAAAGAACAGAAAAAGATCTATTTGTATTTCGTCTCGAGATTTTCATCACCCTCGTGAGGCGCATATTTGCGAACGAAAAGCAGCCGGACGTCAGCATGTTCAAAAGCGCCCTTGGCAGTGGAATTTCGAGGAAGTTTTAACGAAAGTGCATCTTCGAGACCATATAAGAGTTAGAATAGCAGCTGGATGTCGGCGGATTTTGATGCACGGCTGAAGCCATCCACAGAAATGCTCCATTAGATATGCCAGTATGCCCAGACTGGACCCATCTCAAAGTACCTGTTCAAAATAATGAGAGAAAAAAAGGATAAATTAACAAGATGCGCACCATAGTTTCCAACTAGGTGCTCCAAAGAATCGCTCAGCCCGGGCGGCGGGCGCAGTCCCCGTTGTCTGAGAGCTATCTGCGTTCCATGATCAAGTCCAGAGCGCTGTATCGACTGCTGACTCCTTCCAGAGTTGGCTGTTTCTGCGCTCCGAGATTAAACCTAGAGGCAGATCGTTGCAAGAGTTGTTGCAGCTCGAGGACCAAGCACAGAGCGCTGGACAGGTCTCCAACCGCACCGGGATTGAACCCAGAGGCAGATCCAGAGCGCTGTATCGACTGCTGACTCCTTCCAGAGTTGGCTGTTTCTGCGCTCCAAGATTAAACCTAGAGGCAGATCGTTGCAAGAGTTGTTGCAGCTCGAGGACTAAGCACAGAGCGCTGGAAAGGTCTCCAACCGCACCGGGATTAAACCCAGAAGCAGAGCGCTGTTGGCTGTCGAAGTATAGGAAGAGTTAGTAGGGATGCTGTGCATGATGATGTCATGATCCCGCACAGGAAGCGCGTCGCGATTCGATTCGAATTCTGACTTTCAATATCTTTCCATTTCCAACTTTGCACGATCCACTGAGCTTAGCTTGGCGGTCACTCGTAAGATCTGGCCATTTACTCTGAATTTGCTCACTGAGCTCATCTCCTGTCCACAGTTTTTATCCCGAAACTTCAAATTTCAATCTCCAACTTCCAAGTTCATGGCCACTGAGTCGAAAACCAAGTCGAAAGCTAGTTCGGAGACCTGGGAGGTAAGGACTGCTAATTTATCGCACATAATACAACACTCAACATGTGGTTAGATTGGATACATTCAATGGGCGGAGTGTGTAGAGGCACCGTTATATTGGGTATGTCTATGTTCCATATCCATTGAAGCCATCTTTTTTCATGAATAAATCCAGAAATATAAAGTCCATGCAAGTCCAATGTCACACATTCAGATAAACGGGTGTACTTAACCTTTCTTAGTGGCAAGGGTGGCCCGATTACGATGACACGTAAGTGTAGCAAGCCTGAAAATTAGCTCTAGTCCAACGACTCATGCAGATTGGAGCCTGCATCAAACGTGGTTACAGCCCAAGGTGCACTCTTGGACTTTTGGGCTCATACTGACGCATACAAAATTCACTCGTGCTTTGAGGTTGGCAATGTGGTTGTTCCAAAGGAAGAATGGCTTGAAGAACAACGTAAATTCATAAACCAGATCTCTTCCAACTTCTAACAATGATTACCAGGTAAAATTTCCAATGAAGTCGGGGTATGTAAATCATTCCCAACTTGCTAAATTTTTCACTCACATATTTTCACAGGTTACTTTTCAGCAGCAACAGAAACTAGGCCATGAATACACTCAGATCCAACTTTCTGAAGATGGTCATGTGTACCATCCTGGCATGCTCTCTCTTCCGCCAACCAGCTATGGTATTGATCCCAATGACCGAGACAAAACCTATGAAGTTTGCTCATATCTATTCATCTACCCCACTTGAGAACCTCACATATTTAACAGATAGTTTGCAAGGTCCTTGCTGACTTTGGAATTGATGGAGAAACTTATTTCAAAAATCTCTACAGAAGAACATTAGACAATGATTCAGTAAGTTACAATTTCATTTTTGCAACCACAGATTGCCTTTTAAACTATATCTTATAGGAGAAACAGGTCTGTTTTGGGAGCCTATCAAATGTTTTTACCTTGCTTGTTTGCTCAACACTATTGTAATAGCCCAGGGACTGGTACCGGAAACTCCCCTGTGTAGTGAGGTTCTCTCTTCCTACCCGATATATTTTCATTGATCAAATCCCAGCTTTGTAGTGCAGATGAAGATGGAATTTGCAACTTACTTCCCTCCTGTACTTGCAGAGAAATAGGATATTGTGCCCCCTGTGGTGCAGCTTATAAGAAACAGCAAGGAACTCTTGTTGGTAGTGGTGAAATGAGTTGTAAGCTTTACATATTTGATTTCTGTATTAAACTTGTCTACATCAACATTTACAGGCCCAGTGTGTCGACGAGTGATCTATTTTATTGCGATGGATTGGTTATTTGGCAGCAATAATGGAGGAAGAGAGGAGGCTCGCAAGGCTGGAAAGTTGCGCAAAAACATCAGGCGTCGGGAGAGGAAAGCTGCGGAGAAGGCCCAGCAGATTCCAAGTGCTTAATCTTCAAAAAGGTGTTCTTGGATCCCAAACAGTTTACAGTATAGTGTCCAATACATGTAAACCAATGCTCATAATTTTTTCTTGAATCTTGATTAGCAAGTTTCCTTGCAGGATTTAGCGGAGTCATCAGTCCAACTGGATGTGTAGAAGGGAAGTACAGCTTGGACGGCGACTTAGAATATACACTACTTAGTAATACCACAATGTAAATTATGTAATGTATGTTACGCAGGCGTAATGGTTCCTGACGACCGGATATAATTTATGTGTTCCGCGTGTCTATTTTACAGACATGTCATTTATAGGATATCTGCTCCTTTCTGGGATGAAAACTCTACGTGAAGTCGACAAGGCACAGTACAACAGCAATGAGGATGCTTTGGTCAGCCTCCAGTATGCCCATCACACGCACAAAATCAATCTGGATCATCCCACCAAAGACGTATGCAAACTGTATATCAACTTTAATGTCTTAGGTGTGTCTAATGTGATAGCATGTCCACTGACGTGCACAAATATATAGGTCTGCGTGGTGATTACCTCAATGGGCTGCACAAGCAATGTCTACGGGTGTCTACAGAGCACAAAATTCCAATGGCCCGGTGTATAGATAGTCGCACTCGAGTAGTAGAGCGGGCCTTAGCAAAACCTTCGTATTAAAATCAATAGAATATATAAACATTTACTCCTCCTTCCCCATAACCTTGTCACCGTCCGATTTTTTCTCGCATACTCTACCTTTCCCATTCCCTTTTTTCGCCACTTTCTCTGCCTTCTCTGCCTTCTCCGCCTTCCTGTCATTTGTAGCATAGGCCCCTAATCATTAGCACCTATTTATATATTCTATAATCATGACCCAAGTTACTTGAGCGGATCGTCAATAGTAGGTCCATCAGTGATGGCCTCAAAAATGGCTAACATCAACCTGAAAAAAATGAGTAAACGTATCAGTAGATGAAAGAGGTGGCCATACTCAGCATCCCAGCCAGCACTATACTGGTATTTCATTATGCTAGGGGCATTAAGACACAACCCTGTGTGTGCATGCAATGACTGCGCCATTCCCTGCACATTATCCTGAGCTGTCCCAAGGTGGAATGGAAAGCGCCCCTTGAGATCTACCACATGGATGCTTAAGCCGGTGTCATCTCGGACCTCCTGCTTTCTTGACGGGGGAGATCGAGATCGAGATTTTCGGGGGCGGGGAGGGTACTGCTGCTGTTGAGTTGAGTATTTCGGTCGTTGGGATGACTGTGAAGTGGAAGCATGTGGGTAGTCATCACGTTCAGACATATGACGCGGTTGGGATGGATGAAGGGTTCGTTGAGAATCTTGCCAATAATCGTCACGTTTAGACCTATGATGAGGTTGGTATTGATGGGGCGGGCGTTGAGAATCTCGCCGGTAGTCCTCGCGCTCTGACCTATAACTTCTGTCAGGATATTGGGGTCGATAAGGGGGATATCGAGAAGGCTGTGAACTGTCAGATTGATCCCGCCAAGCTAGATGGGGAACATCTCGATGTACAGAGAGCTGTGAGGAAGAAGTATTTTGATAGTTGTATCGTTTATTGTTTGCCAGATGGTCTCTCGGGCCTTGGCTGGTGTTAACATTGATCATGGTGTCAGTGTCAGTGTAGGAATCCTGGATATATGATTGTAAGTTTTAATCTCAGTTTACCAAAAAAAAAAGAGAGAGAGACACTGACATCCCTCAGAAGATCTTTCAGGCCCCCATTTTTATTCAGCCAGTTCCACTTATGCTTCGTTCCAGAACCGGAATCAAAACAACCACTCAATAGATCCACACCAAGATCCCGGAATATTGCACGAACTTTGGGTTCATCGTACAGAAGAAGGACAAGGTGGTCTTGTTGATTGGTATTTGGTAGTTGAAAAAGCCGCTCAAAGATTGCGGTACTAATTGCACCATTATCCTCCTGTATAGCAGAGTTCGGGAAATTCTTCTTTGTCAAACTGAGCTGTGTTTGAGGCCTGTTCCAGCCAAAGACAACTTCCTGAGATCCTCCAGAGTCAGTCGACACTTGCAAATCCTGCATCCCACTCCTACTTTTAGCCCAACCAACCTCTAGTACCATTGGACTACGCGTCTTCTCCTCAAATGGTCTCATATCAACTCCATTCCACAGAGTGTACGCAAAGGTGGCAACACGCAATCGAGGAATTATTATGTGAATATCCCTTCGGAGGGAATATCGGGCAAAAGGTGCATGGATCGGTGAGGAGGGAGTAACAGGGAGAGCTGTAGGAGGGCATCCAATCTGCCTGGTTGCCACATGTCGCAGTACACGTAGATTCTCAAAAAGACCACGTCTACCACCTTCAGGTAGCAGAGCAAATGCGCGATTATTTTGAGAGGTATCTCGATCGTGATACCCGGATTTTGGTGACAGTGAGCGCAATTTTGTGGCCAGTGATTCAAACCTGATGAAGAAAATTGGAGAGAGAGATTCAAATTGAGAGGATTGGAAGTCTTCATCATGACTAGGTGGTTTGCAATGATGAAAAGCGCAAACTCGGGAAACTTCGGAGTACGATAGAAGGAGAACAGATGCTCCGGATGGCAGGATTCCGAGAGTCAGAGTTAATTCTACAGATGCTAAGATGTCCGATAGGACGTCGGCATCGAGGTTTGAATCTCTGACCCTCGCATTGTTGCACAACGCTTGGAATACCGCTTTCGCTGTCGTTCTAGGATCGAGGTATTTTCCTCCTGTTTCGTTGCAAATTCTAAGCTGATAATCCCTAAAATGAGAGAACATATGTGCGGTGAAATCACTCGTACATCTAAACCGGAACTCACCATCTATTCGTACGTGTACTGAACCCACCTAACTGGAAAAATATCATGGCTCTACCGAGATTAAACCCAGAGCGCACCGGAGTTGAGTTAGAACTAGTACTTGCGCTGCGGATCACAGTCATGCACAGCATCACCTGACAACGGCTTCTCAGAGGATAAGATCTAGATAAGGAGGGCGTTACGCCGATAGGCGCTTATACTCACCATCGTCTGCATCGACGCCATGCACGATATTTCTCTCTCCCTGTAATCGAGTAATTACCCAGCCTCAATCAGACTCTCCGGTCTTGATCTCGATGATGGCTCTGCACGATTTAAACTCTTTCCCAACTCTTACATCGCGTTCGATTCCCTCGTTTCGTGTTATACTTCGAGGGGAGAAATTGGCGTTTTGGCCGTTAATACAGGCTGAGGTCGTCACTTTGCCGCCTTTTGGCAATGCACAGACTGCAACCATTGTGCAGATTCGGCCTCTGGGTTTAATCCCGGGGCGCATAAACAGCCAATTCTGCAAGGACTGAACAGTCGATACGGCGGTCTGGCCTTAATCCTTAGGGAGCGCAGACAACGGACATCATCGAGCTGCGAAAGAGTCCTCGACGATCTTTTTTTTTTTGTTCTTACACTTGTTAATTATGTGGGCCCAATCCCATAAATTGACAAAGCTAACCTCTGGATGCAGTTTCTCTAGACCAAATTCACGTCTAACATTCACTTTTGAAGTAGCCGGCGCCTAAACGGTATACTGCCGGCGCCTAAACCCCCTCTTTGTTGTACCGATGTCTAAACTATCCAGCCTGTTTAATATCGGACAGAAACCACCCAAATATCCCCAGGGTTGATGAATTTTTTTCATCATGGTGTGGCTTCGGAAATTGCACAAATTTGGGATTCATCGGTCATTCTTTCTTGCCCTTTGTTTATGATGCAACGAGGATGGCAAAGGTCCGTGCGGCCTTTCGCCCTTTGTGATCTCAAAGACTGGTCGAATTATAAAAGAAGAACTCAAGGGCAGAACTCCCACCCACCCTCGCTTTCCGCTGTTCTGACAATCTCCGAACGAACTTCACTGTGAGTAGTAGCTCTTCGATTCTCCAACGTTTGGTAGTGCTGACCGGAAACAGGATGCCTCCAAGCAACGGCCGCGCTAAATCGACTACTGCTGCCAGAGATTTAGCTAAAACCCCACCTTACTCCCCAGCAAAGAGACCCGCGAGGACGTACGGGAGCAAGGGCAAGAATAAGATTCACTCCTGCCAGGCCGAAACGGCCCTTGCGTACCAAGAACTTGAAATACTCCCACTTCCGAACGCTCACTCTGGCGCAGACTCTGGAGGTTCCGATGATGATGATATCGTATTCATATCTGTGCGTCGTGCTGTCCACTTCAGCCTGATCCTCAAGCTAATCCTGTAGCAGTCCAGTAGGGCAGGTGGCGAGCAGCAGCGTACTTCCCTTCCAGTTTCGAACGTTCGCTCTTCAGCTAACCAGGATGACGACGATATATTCCTAGTCTCGGTATGCCTTGCAGTTGACTTTACAACCTAATCTAACACTATCGGAGCAGGAAACTACACGCAAGCAGAAGCTGGAGGCTGAACTTGCAGATGCTACTAAAAGAGCTCTGGTATGTTGCCAACTTCCTTTCAAGCGGATGTCATCTAACGCACCTTTCAGCATGCCCACGAGCTCCTGCAAAAGACCAGGGACAAACTCAAGACCCTCTGTCTCACCCAATTGCAGCGTTTCAGCTGTGGCATTTGCACTTTTACTTTGCAAAATCCTCATGCGTGCGTGAATGCCTTCATTCTCAGGCTGACTCATTTCTTATCTTCTTTTAGACTTAAGTGCGGTCATATCTACTGCGAGGATTGTATTATGAAATATCTTGACTTTCAGCTCTTGAAAAGAACGAAGAAGATTGGATGCCCCACTTGTCGGCGTGAAGTGGGGCACGATCGTCCAGCTGCACTCCTTCTGCTGAAAGAGAACATCGAGCAGATGGTGAAGGATGGAGACTTGAATCCCAAGGATGTTTTTACTGATGTCGATCCGGAAAAGTCTCTTGACTGGAACAAGCTTGAACGTCGTCGACGTCTGCAGTTTCCAGTCAGTCCATGATTTGTCCTCCTGCTTCTGGTTACAGTGATTTAATTCTTTTCATTCATTGCGTCCACCTCTGTTATTATCCAGTTCTTCCCACTTACTTTTTCTCGATACCTTTTTTGTCTCTTCTTTTTGTACGAAATGTTTTTCTCATACCTTCATCATGATACGAAGCATATAAATATAAAACTTAATGATTTGGCTCGGATAGTGAGGACATGGTTGAACGAAACTAATTATGGGGGAAAAAGCGACGGCACAGGTCAGAATCGAAGTCACATCAGTGAGCCCTCAGTAGCGGCCCCAAAAAACCCCCAGTTTATTTCTGTGCTCGTTGATGAATTTGCTCTTATGATCTTTTACCTCATTATTGTTGAAGGGAGCGCTAAGATGGTCCGATCTGCGACTTTTGGTCTCGGTGACTTTACGCTTTGACTCCCATATCTTCACCACAATATTTCATATTAAGTCTTGATACCCTACAGGTTTCGTCTCATGGTTTCAAAATTAGTTTCTTAGTTACTTTACTTATTTGATATTACTTTTCTAGTTAAATACTTCATAGTTACATCCGAGAATGGGACGGTTTCTTCCTTCACTCCCATCATCGACCCGACCGCCTGCGCTAAAATCCTTGCGTGGGGCGTTACGTTTAACAATTATTACGGTTGCTCTTGCTCTCGTAGTATCCGGGTGGAATCACCGCCGAGCTAAGCTCAGTGGATCGTGTGCACAGTTGGAAGTCGGAATTTCAAACAGGTCGCGATTCCCGCCTGTGATGGGGGCGGGCGGGATTATGACACATCAGTATGCACAGCATCACGCACAGCATCACGCACAGCATTACTTTTCTCACTCTTTCCTCTACTTCGACCATTGCACTGGGCTTAGTCCTGGTGCTATAATGCGACAACTCTTTCCGTCTACGCTAAAGCGAGCAGATGCT
>Ga0116229_10015981_pt1 | contig 10140 bp, 2 predicted proteins | sample S1TSphgellanicum_3_FD_87313 | JGI IMG/M metagenome (GOLD analysis project Ga0116229, IMG submission 87313) | Host-associated microbial communities from peat moss isolated from Minnesota, USA - S1T2_Fc - Sphagnum magellanicum MG | ecosystem: Host-associated > Plants > Peat moss > Unclassified... | reverse complement strand
AAGATTTTTTTTGTTTTTATTTTTTTTTTTTTTTTATTAAAATTAAAAATATTTTTTTTTTTTTTTTTTTTTTTTTTTTTTTGAGTGAAAATATGCCAAAGGCAACACTAGGGGGGGAAAAAAAGAAAGGTCTTTCCTTGCATTGGAGGAGTGAAGACATTGGAGATTTGTATGTCAAAAATGTTAAAACTCTGAACTAATCAACCAAGCTAATGAACTGAAAGCAATGAGCAAGTCACTACCCATTTTGTACAATCATTCCCTTTGGATTAGCCCAAAGGGATTAGCCCTAGCCCCCGCCAATGCAAACCTACCCTCATTTTCTCTAAACTACCACTTTGATGCACAAATGGTTTGTGGTGACCCCCACTACTAGCCACTCCACTAGGACCTCGCACATGGGTGAGGAGCGTGGTGGTATGGAGAACACATGAAAGTGAAATATTCGTGAATCTCACTTGCATGGTTAAATTGTGGCACCTTGATTTGGCATGGTGTTCGAAATGCTTTCATTTAGAAGAAGGTATATGCTTTTCATCCATTAACTGATATCTTAAAGAACTTGCTTAAGAGCATCCCCAGCGATGCTCAATGTGTGAGTGAACCCCACACATTAAATTAGATGAAGAAAAATCAAAATATGCCTGTTTGGATCAATAAAATGGTTTTGGCCTAGCATTTTTGTTCTGTTTGCTTGCTGAGGCTGGTACAAGTGTACTTGCCAGAGAAGAGTGTAATAAATATGATCTGACTCCTGGTCTCTGTTTCTCATTGGACAATCGAAATGATTGGTCGAGGTGGGTTACTGGGAATTCCCATAAAACCCATCACGAGGGCTTTACATGGCATAAAAATTTGTGACAATTTTTTTGAAATTTTTTTTTGATACCCGGTGGGTACTTGTTGGGTATCATGGGAAATAAAAAATTAAAAAATGATGGTGAGCTTTATGAAACGTGAGACAATCAACTCTATTGGCATTTCTCTTTTTGATAAGCCCATGGCCTTGAAAGCACTTATTACACTCGACAAACATGCCTCCCCTAAACACTAAAAGAATTGCCATAGGTTTGTACATATATTGTAGTGTACATTGTAGAGGTTGCAAGTTGCTACCTATATAGTTAATTATTTTTAATTACGGACTTACTCTATATTATAAGGCCACATGAACAGCTTGGCTATGGGGAGCAGGTGCGACAACTATTGAATTTTGAATAATATTTGTCATTGGGAATTCAATAAAAAAATATTCAACAAAATCAAAATTAGAAATTTTAGGGTTCACACTTGGGGCAATCACACAAGTCCTAGTAATGAATCTATTTAAGGAAGGTAGTTTGTTTTTTTGTTTGTTTATTTGTTTGTCGGTTCAAGAGATCTCCTAAACCACATTGCCCCTTGTTGTATTCTTGGTACCATTGAAAAGCCCTTGATGAATAGGGCATTGAGGCGTGGTTTGGTAGTGTTTAGACCTATTGTGGAAGAGTTATGGAACATTGAATTATGTTTTTTCAAAGAAAATTCAAAATTTTTAAACTAGAAAAATTGGTATGAATTCTTGATGCTATTGGAAAGCCATTGATGAGTGAGATTTCTTGACATGCTTTTCTTCATTTTTAAACATAAGATGGGGGGAGATATTGGATTTTGAGTAATTTTCATCATTGAAAATGAATTAAATTTTTAAAATAGCTTTTTCACAATTGAGTTCTATTGTCAAGGTCGTGTTCACATTCGGCCCAACAACAATATAGGCTACACGAGCATGTTTGTGACAATGATGTCCTCACCCACATGAATTTGTACTAGGGAAGAGGGGATGGGGTCCAAAGTTGGCCAAATATAAGCATGCATGCGTCTCCGGAATATAATTTCCGAAATCGTACTTTTGAATTTGAAAAGGGGGCCATATAGTTAGCCCCACCAAAGAAAAGAAGAAACAACATGAATAAATGACGACATGTCTCACTTGACCTTGAACAAACAATTTTGGGACAATGATGTCATATCATTCAATTGTTGTTCATGTCAAGTAAAATATGGTTTTTGTAGTAGCCTATTTTGGATTTCTTCTCTTCCTCTTATAATTGCCCTAAGGATTACAACTATTGCTAGCAATTGCAACAATACACAATTGAGACCCTATGAGTAAAATTCAAGTCATTAGAAGTAAAGGACTTTTATGACTACCTAATACAAATTTCCATATCAGTTGAATTATAAAAAAATTGGAAGTAGAAAGATGCTTTCTCCAATTGACATTAACCCCGGTCATAATTTCAAAATAAAACCTTAATAAGAAATCATTAATTTAAAAATCTAAATTGGTAGGCAAAATGGGGTGTGATTGATTGCATTAAATTCATGAACAAATGGAACAACAAATGAGTTGTGCATGGGATGGTTATCCATATTGGTAAAGCTAAGATGAATATTTTTGGTGAGATGGGTTGAAACTTACCATTCCATGGTTGGGGTTTTGGTGTGGGTTTTTTTATGATGAATTCGTCAATGAAATAATTGGATCGTATGCTTTGCATTGTGGAGAGTTATTGGTAGATTTATTATTGGACTTGATGGATTAAAAGTCAACATTTTAGTTTCCAAAAAATCAGGTTTGCACCAAACTTAAACTAGAATTTTCAACTTTTATGGGCTCATTGGGTAAAAATGGTCATTTACAAATGGGCATTGAGTGATAATCAGTTTGGGTTCTCTTTTGAAATGCATTCACCTCTTCAAACGTGCTTAGCAACTTAGCAAGCTTAACATGCCATATCAATCTTCTTCAGTTCAATGTAAATTGAAAATTCATCCAAGGGTCAATGCATTTTGAGCAAATTAAGGTTGCTAAGTTCATTTGAAGTTGCAAAATTTTGTTGATGCCTCGTGGTTTGGTGTAAGGAAGCCCCATGCCATCCAACTAGTTATCATAATCATTTACAAGTTTTGGTCCTTCTAACCCAAGCATCAAGATGTGTATTTGATAATTCCAAAGGCACTTTTCAAGTCACAATACATGTTCCAAATGAACCTATGAAGTTCTAGCGAGAATTTCGAGGGAACTAGTATATGGGTGGTTTTCTATAATTTTTCGTAGGCACCTTATTGATTTTGCATAATCTCTTGGATGGTCATCCTTGAACAATTCCAAAAACATTTCCAAGTATAGCTACCTCATTTCCAAACCTAACTACCTCACTTCCTAATACCTACCTCTTATCCTTATAACTATCTCACTCTTTTCCTAGAAACTATCTCCTATCTTTATAACTATTTCACCCATTTTTTTACCCATCAACATGGTAATGAAAAATAAATTAACATCTACCTTTTCATGTCCGTGATATTTGTTTTAATTTAAAATTAAATTTGACATTGACATAAATAATGATAAATTATATTGATAATCATATGATAACATAATAATAATAATAATTGTCACTAGTAATGCGGAGCTCAAGTATGTAAATTTATGTGAATAAGTTCATGGTAAGTGTGCCTTTTTTCCCATGATAAATGTGATGGCTCTTTGCCCATGATAAAGAGAAGACACAAGTTTATGATGGTGATGATATATGATTTAACCATGTTTATCAAGTTACAAATCTTTAAAAATTCCATAAGTAACATAGCAATTTGTTTATGTGCAGAATGCACATTGACAATATATCCCAATTCACGAATATGATATAAAAGATCGATAGTTGTTATCTAATTAGTTTGGACCATATATCATAAGAGCATTTTGTAAATATTTGTCACACAAATTAATCAACTTTGATGGTTTATCATACCCAAAAAAATATCCATTAATCACATACAATTTGAATTTTTTGGTGGTGGATCTTTGAGGTTCAAAAGAGCAAAAAGATAACCACCAACATATAAGTATCATAATATGGTTATCAAAGGGGTATGATTCGTGGTGACATGGGAACACAACTACTTTAAATGCATTCGTAATTAGGATGGTGAATGAAAAATGTCACATACATAATAGGTAGAAAATTGAAATGGGATGGAGAAATAATAAAAAAATTTCAATGTTTGCATGGCATTTTAAGGTTTTTAAAGTCCAATTAACTTTGAGCTAATCCTTGCAATATGTTTGTTTTTAAGTGTTTAATTGCTATGTGTTTCATATTTCAATGAAGTTTTTGATTTGGCTTCTTCTTGTAAACAAATTTAGTAGCATAACTTTTTTGTTGTCAAGGGTTTTGCTTGAAGTAGATTGTAAGTGTGTCCAATGTTTTTCATGATTAATCGTGAGTGATTGTGTTCTTTTTTTTTTCTTTTTCTTTTTATGTTTAAGTTGTTTTTATTCCCTCTTTTGTCCTCGTCACAATGCAAATATATTTTGCAATATTATTTGTCTTGGTAATATAACTATTGTTTCAACAACTTTGGTCTTTTATGTAGTTCCATTGGTGAATGCCACTATGATAAATGCACAAACTTTAGTGGATACACTTAGCTCCAAAGTGGTCAACTTAACACAAGAAATTTTCCAAATCAACTTTTAGGAAAACTCTATCAAATTACAAGAAAAAACACAATGAGAAAAACTAAGAGACTTAACAAACAATGAATTTAATAATCAATAAGAATTAAATGATTTTATTGTTTGAACAAGGCATTATGCAAGTTAAACATAAGATGAATTACAAATACAAAGGCCATAATTTGTGTTAGTGAGATTAAAAGATGATTTTCTTTAGACCACTTGTTACACTATCCAACGGAACCTTATAAAATATCATTAACTTTTTGGAAATTTTTGTCAACTAAACCTTTTATAAGTTTATACAAAATAACTTTTTAAAAACTTTTGTTAACCACATCTTCTAAAAGCTTCCACCAATGATTGTTTTTTTTTAAATTACATCTTCCAAAAACTTATACTAATTAAACACTTGGGTAGATGTTCATGTGGATTACAAACATTACCCTATTCAATGTCACTTTTGTTTTAGTAATGATCATCTTGTGTGTGATTGTTCCCATCTTTTGTTAAAGCACCTTAAAGCAATTGCAATCATCAACTAATAGGGAAAAAAGGTTGTTGAAATTGTTGTGGAATGAGCAAGGTAGCTAAAAGGTCCAACCCTTAATTTAAAGGGTTTCACAAAGGTCAAATATAAACAAAAAGATAGGCAACCAACTCAACCACCCAAAGTTGTTTATGTAGAAACCACAAAGTTGGGCCCTTAGCTAGGTTCAACCTACATCACAATTGTTTAAGACTTATGGAGCCTTCATCCAAGAAGAATAAACCTATGGCAGTTGGGAGTAATGGAGGTGTTGAGTAAGGGATCAACTAGTTGTTTTCACTAATAACAAGACAAGAGAAGCTCCATCCAATTTGGTGATGAAACATACCTAGCAAGTGAGTCAAATAGCACGGATTTGGCCACACAATCCAACCCCATGGCTTGATCTCTATGCAAAATAGGAGTCAATAAAGACTAGCAATTGAAATGGAAAATGACTCCAATTCATAGGAAGGTTTTGGGGGAAAGAATGGAAAAATGTTCTTCGGATAAATGTAAGGGTTGGAACTTAGGGTTTTTTGGCGTTTTTAATTGCTACTGGACATTGCCTAAAAAATATTTCCAAAAACAACAATTATCTTTTTCCTCTTTCAACTTTGCTTAGAAAGAAACAATATAGGTTATATAAAGGGTATATTTGTTGTTGTTGTTTAAAGGCATTAAAAGCTTGGTTTGAACAATGGATTGTCCAACATAAATATGATGATAAACGTGTTTGCAACATTTGCTTCATTGATTCTTTTGATGATTTGTTGTTTCATAATGGTAGATAAAATTTGGTTGAAAAATTAATTGCCCTAAACAATTGTGACAATCATCTTGACTCAATTCAAGCAACAAATAAACATTAAAAAAATCAATGTTTTGCAATAAATACCTAACACAAAGTCAAGTTCTAATCATTATTTGAGGTGTGTTTTTTCCAAAAGTTGGATGTACTCAAAACTACGTAAAAGGTTTGAACATCACAAATTTTTCTTGCATGTTGCATGTTGAAGTAAAAAATTATGGGTGCATTTTTAGAAAAAACCACTATATAATGCCTTTACATTTTATAAATTATATTCATCAATGACAATGAGAAATGTGATATTTTCATTTTTTTATAAACAATAATTATTTTGTGTTCACACTTAAACCATTTTTATGTGGATGAAATGGCCATACATAATTTTATATTTACATATGCAAAGTTATACTATTACACACACACACACACGAATGTAAATAAAAAATTTACTAACCCTAATTGGAATATCAAAAATCATTCACACAAAGAGGTACTTTTCCATCCCTTACACTTGATAAATCAATAAATCAATCACAAACACTAGGTGATTATGTAGGTACTAGGAAACTAGTTATTGAAGGTAAAAATTACATATTTTATCAAATAAAAAACACTTTATAATTGACATTTGCATGGTCAAATTAAAATCATTTAATTGTCTAAAAGTCAGGGGAGAAAGTAAAAGGCCACATGCACAAACCATTTTGATTGTTTTTTTTTTTCTTTCCTAATTTTGCTTTATTTTTTTGCATTTATTAGTTTGACACACAACCAAATGCTAGGGGAAAAAAAATCACATCCATACCAAGAAAGATGCAACAACCCACCTTCATTTAGAAACTCCTTACCCAAAACAATAATGCACCCCTAGATTTAGTCATTTCTCTTCTTTTTCATCTTCTATTTCATATTGGCACTATAACAAAAGGTGTCTTTGTATGTAAAGTGATTTCACTAGATTTTGAATGAATTCACTAGTTGGTTATAATGAATAGGACCTAGTGAGGTTGCAATGAATTCAGTAGTCTAATGAACAAGCACTAATGAATTACACTCGCATTTTGTGATCTAATGAATGAATACTAATGAACTACACCCACAATTTGTAATAGTGTGGGAAACAAAATCCCTATTTTCAAAGAAACTTTCTCAAAGAAAGTTCAAATACAAATACACCCTATTTTGAACCTATCCAAAATAAACCATCCCCTAACCCAATCACCAAACTTCTTCATGGTACAAATATAATCCCAAACACAAACATTTCCCTTGAGTTTATGTACCATGGAATAGGCTCCCTTGAGCCCATTCCAGTTAGGAACACAATTGAGTCCTCGAGCCCATTCTGGTCAGGAATACATTGAGTCCGGTACATTACCACCGTGCAGTGAGACACCAGTTCATGAGTTGGTTAACTGGTTCTACCATGCCTACTCTAGAGGGTAATGAGTGTTCCCCACCTTTGAATTGCAGCACCACAAGTGGACCTGTTAGAACCAAAAGTGGAACCCAAGCAGATGACCACCACCCCTGTCCCACTTAAGAAAACCCCTTTTACAAAAAAACCCTGGAATATTTGGAACTAGTTACATTGACATTTGTGTATGTAACTGCTTTTGGTGTCCTATTCAGGCACTTTTTCAGGCTTTTTCCTTAAGTGGGACAGGGGCAACTACCTGGTTCCATAACATTATTTGTTGCAACCCACTTAGCTGATGATATTTGCTTTCATCTTAATCACATCATGGAAGCTTTGTGGGTTATCAGAGTTGTTATTCGTAAAGTCATCCTGTCTTCACCCTGTCTTTGGGCCTGCTTTCACCCCCCTATCCCCTTTTTCAGTTGTATCCGTGAAGTAATGAAATTTTCTTAAATTTCAATATGAAATGCTGAAACTCAGCATTCAATGCACAAGGTTCGAAAGTAATTATAATAATTGTACAGGTACCTTTGTGGGTTATTAGAGTTATTCGTAAAGTCATCCTCTCTTCACCCTGTTTTCACCCTGTCTTTGGGCCTGCTTTCACCCCCTATCCCCTTCTTCAGTTGTATCCATGAAGTAATGAATTTTCTTAAATTTCAATATGAAATGCTGAAACTCAGCATTTTAATGCACAAGGTTCGAAAGTAATTATAATAATTGTACAGGTACCTTTGTGGGTTATTAGAATTATTCGTAAAGTCATCCTCTCTTCACCCTGTTTTCACCCTGTCTTTGAGCCTGCTTTCACCCCTTATCCCCTCTTTCAGTTGTATCCGCGAAGTAATGAAATTTTCTTAAATTTCAATATGAAATGCTGAAACTCAGCATATAATGCACAAGGTTTGAAAGTAATTATAGTAATTGTACAGGTAGGAGCACTAAAAATATATGTAGCAGCGGTGCAGGCGCTCAGGAAAAAGGAAAGAGAGGTTGAAACTTAGTTTACCACCAAAATTGGTGGAAAAATCAGTTTGAGTCCCAGTTATTTCGTTTTGTAAAATTTGAATTCTGAGTGACGAGTTTGATGCCCTATTATGCCGAAACTGGCCGTTGTTCTCATTCCCTAATTGCAAGACTTTACAAATAACTCTATTGGGTTGGACTTTTGATTGAACTTATTACTGACATTACCCTAGCCATGTTAGCCTCAATTAGAATTATAATGGAACTTTATTAGGTCTGAAAAATGCATTTGTGTGAAGACAACAATGTTGTAAGGTGGTCACCTGCTATATTACTATATTCTTAAAAATATATTTTTTATTCTTTGGTAATATGGTCTGTCAATCCAAGCTTGAATTTTATTTTTCTAAAGAGTAGTGTAATAAAAGTCTTTGGTAAAAAAACATCCTTGGGTTTTGTCTCTAGCCCATATAGGTATGGTTTTCTTGCAAATCCAAATTGGCAAAGGGGGGGTCCTTGGTCAACACCAAAGTATAGAAGTATATATTGTGACTCATATTAAATAGTTATAGGCACCCCAAACTTCATTTTTTTTCCTTTCTGATGGGCAATGTTTATTTGTCCATCACAAAAAAATTTAATAAAGCTTTGTACAGTCCCAAAATAGATATATCGTAGTGTCCTCCTTTTGAGCTGCTTATGAAGGCTACAAGAATAAAACTTAGGGCAAAGGATATGAGATGAAGTAAGGTGCTATTGGGAACATGTTGAGGAACACATTGGGAATTTGAGGAACATTTGGAAAATAATTGGATGGGAACACATTGGGAACAAAAAAAATCCAACACCTCCCCTACACTTCCCCAAAAGAAAAATAAAGCTGGGTCCCTTGAATGCATGTTGACTCACCTCATTGATTGTCAAGAATTTCTATGCCTACCTCTCTTCTTTACCAATTTTTTTGCCTAGGCTAACGGCATGGGCACAAATTCGGAGACAAAGGTTCTTCTTTGGAAATGACATTCAATACCCAAATCATTGACAAAAGCTCATGAACGGGGTTATAAGCTATTGCATTTGTTGGGATTTTTAAAATCCAATTTTAGCAAGTGGAAGGGGGGAGTTGGGTGTTGTATTCTTCCTTGGAAATGACATTCAAATACCAAATTATTGACAAAAGCTCGTGAATGGTGGTTTAAGCTATTGCATTTGTTGAAATAACTCTTCAAAAATTTGCCCCAAAAATGATTCAACATTTACATCAAAAACTTGTTGCCACCACAATCTTGAATTAATTTTTAAGATTAACCCAAGCTTCTTGAAGGTTGCAAGCAATGTTTTATTAATTTTTGAAAAAAATTCACCACATGATGACAAAAGAATACTTGAATCATAGGATCCAAAAAATCATCATAATACAATGAGATAGATGGGTGAAGTAGTCATCTTGCCATTCAACGATTTGGATCATGTGTCACTCACACTAACCAACTCCTTTTGTTGGATGTTAGAAATATGATTTGCGATGGGTTGCCATAAACACTTTGTTTCTTCGAATGTTATTCCCATCGTCAACATTGATGAAAGTTAAGGAATAAGGTTCATCCTCAATATTGATCTAGGATTTGAAGGGTTTAGTCCTATAATAGGATGAGATTTTGTTTTTGTGCATTGATAAATTTATTTTCAAATGTTTGAGGTGGGCAAATTGCAATGGTGACAAGAAGTGCAACATCAGAATTGCAATGGCTAAAGGTGCAATGAAGGAATTGCAATGGTGGAAAATGTTCCAAAAGAATGTTGCAAGGACAAAATTCTCTCATTTTTTGAAGGGAAACTTTCAAAGCTCACAAATGATTTTTTTAGATCTCCTCATTCCTACCTTGATTGCATTGTTTTGTGATGTT
>Ga0116229_10015979_pt1 | contig 10141 bp, 10 predicted proteins | sample S1TSphgellanicum_3_FD_87313 | JGI IMG/M metagenome (GOLD analysis project Ga0116229, IMG submission 87313) | Host-associated microbial communities from peat moss isolated from Minnesota, USA - S1T2_Fc - Sphagnum magellanicum MG | ecosystem: Host-associated > Plants > Peat moss > Unclassified... | reverse complement strand
GGGAAGACCCTCGACCCATCTGAAGACTTCACCCAAAAAAAAAAAAAAAAAAAAAAAAAAAAAAAAAAAAAAAAAAAAAAAAAAAAAAAAAAAAAAAAAAAAAACAAAAAAAAAAAAAAAAAAAAAACAAATCACCAAACATTACCAAAGCCAGTTTCTGAACACTCAAAAAATTATTTGCATGTTGCTCTATTACTATTAGAGTTCAAAGATGATTTGTAAAACTTCAGGTGACACTCCTATAGCACTTTAGATCATCTAAAATGAATAAGAAATAAGTCCGTTATGAGGTATGAAAGTAGGAAGGGACCAAAGAGAAAGAAAAAAAAAAAAAACGTATTTTATAAGTTGAGAAGCTTTTTTTTCTTACTGTTTTTTCATTACTCCTTTTCATTTGCACTTCAAAAATGATTTCTGGAGCTTGAGGTACCACTCCCGTAAAAATTTTAATCACTCAAAATGAAGCTCATATGATGAAGATATAAATAAGTGTTCAGTCATAGGCAGGCAATCAGTGATGGGCCGGTCTACCCTGCCTTATAAAGATGAAGCCCAACACCTTTGATCAAACTATTGTATGTTTATCATTCTTACCATTACATGGTCAAAAATGGCAAAATCATCACAAACATGGACTTTTGATATGACACTTGACTTTACAGGAGAGGAGAGGAGGGGGGCCAAGGGGCCAAGTGCATACACCTACCTCCATGATCCTTCCAACTACCAGCTTGACACAATCTTCACCCTATAATACAGAAATGCTCTTCAATTTATCAGCCCATCTGTAGGCAAACATGCACTTTCGCACACACTGTGAAACTGCAGAAACAAGGGGGCAGGGTTTCTGCCCCCTTTTTCCCATCGCTGTGTACAGCCCTACTGTTTCTCAGCAATGGACTTTGTTACATGCACTAACCCAATTCCAGACACAAAATTTCAGACTATTACGTAAGTGATGTCAACATGGCAACTGGTTAAAAGCTGCTAACTTACAGTGTCTGGAATTTGTCAGAATTGTGTTGCCCAGTCTATATCAGAGCCTTTATGCTGCACCAAAACAGAAATTACAGAAAAGCTTAAAGATCCCAAAACCAAATGAAGTTCAAAAACCAACTCCAAAGCCACTGCACATCCTGAGTGAGGTCCATGTACAAAGAGTAAACAGGTTTCTCAACCCAGTTGAGTGAGAATCATTCAATGAAATGGAATTCTATCTACTGTCCTAAATTACACAAAAAAAGATAGCTCTCAGTAGAGAATTGGCTGTTAAACTGGCAGCACGATTTCAGACCAAATAGAAAGAACTAATAGCACCAACAGACCCCCAATTGCCACCCAATCATTTGCTTTAATCGAGAGCTTCGTCAGAAAGTATATATGATGCTTTGCTGGATCTCCTTTGTATCCCCGTGCCACCATGGCCTGGAAAACACCAAATTATTTCTTGATGCTCTGAAATATATGTCAAGTAACAAGCATTGGAACACAAATCCAACTCCAAAGTTTCACATAACATAGATCCCCCACAAACCAATTTAAAGAAACACACCTATTGAACTAAGAGAACATGAACCCAATGCCTGGCCTCTCATTCCCTATGCACATGCTCTATGAGCACTTGGAAATGCTGAACACATCAGTAACAGACCATGGTTGCTCTGGAATCCCTCAAGAAATACAAATTATTCAAAATAATCAAACAATCTGGAGTTACCCACCTGTGAGATTTGATCAGCATGGTTGAACAAATTCTTGAAAAGACGCCCAAATAGGGTGAAGAAAGCTGCAGTGACCAGCATAGGATCAGCATCATTCTACGTACATCAAATCATGGCTACAAACCCCAATGCAGCAAGAGGAAAAACATACCGTCAGCTGTTTCAGTGAGCCGCAGTGATTGCCACTCTATTCCTCTGGCAACAACCCCCATAGCAATATTTCGCACCTGCAGCAGCAGGTATTATTTGTCATTGGTAAAAATATCCTTTCTTTTTCTGTGCACACCTAGAAGAGAGAATCAGCAATTCAGTACTGAGAACACAATTCCATGTTTTGACTCCCTTTGTGTATATCAACATGAGACTTGTGTACTAAATTGAAACTTTATAATGCTGCACAATACCTCATCAAATACGAGACCAATAAACCGGAGAGAGAGGAGAAGTGTAAGGATGAGTTCATCCACAGGGGCCCCAATATGTGCAAATGGTGCTATACCCCAACGCAGGGCCAATGCAAGTTGTTCCGGTGTTGTAGTTGCCAAGCACACACTTGCACTTTGCAATACCTGTTGAGCAATTTACAAAACAGTCATCTCTCCAGAAGTACAATCTGATTGTGTCAACGCTTTACTGGAATGTGACCAAAAGGCAAAGATTCATTTGAATTTTTGGGCACACAGGTCACACCCTGTCCCACTCATAAATTTGGATGCAGGAAGAATCATCATTCCAAAACTGCTATTGGCACCTATTAGGAGGATTCAGAATCCACATCCCTGTTGCAAGAGCTGTACCAGGGCAATGTATTATCTTCCTTGCTTTGAATTCTGGGGTCTCCAAGCAGAGTGCATTACACAACTTTAGAGGGTGCAGAAGTACTTTTGATTGTGAATAAAACTCAAGGATGCATTCTCCCAGAAACTCCCCAGTCCAACTTCCAGGATTTCAATAAGAATCACCACTCTGATCAAAGACTAAGAAAACCCACTTACCGAGAAGGACAAGCAGGAGGCTGAAGCAGCCAGTGCAACACCCTTCCTTGTGAGTTGGAGGGGACCCAGTTTCATGAGTACATACTTGTAGCCTCCCAATGCTGCTGGTAGCTTGGGTAGGCCCTGGGTGAGTGGTGGTGGGGTGCGGGTTTGAACCAATGATGGCACACCATCTGTCCCCAACGCCAGCATTACAAAAAGGAATGCCGAGAGAATGGCCATGCGCCCTAGCTGGTCCTGTTAAGCATTGCCCACCCACTTGAATACCAGACAGACCTGCAAGGTAACAAAATTCTTTGATTCTCAAAGAAAACTCATGTATTTCTTAGTTGACAAGGTGACACTGGATCTCACTGTTTCAGAATAAGAGCAATCAGGAATAGAAGTCTTCATAAATTGTTTTAGGAATAGATCACACTCCAAAGTCTAACCTGCCTACATGTTTGGTTGGTCAGCTTAGACTACATAAGTGAACTAAACCAAGTTGATGGTAGATATTTAATGGGGTAAGAATCAAACAGAAGTTGCTGTTGATCTGGGTTTGGATTGAACAAAGGACTCTCTCCCAATAGACCAGCATCCATGTCCACTTCATTTGTGTTTGGGAATCTGACTCAACATTCAAATGTTTTCAATGTACTGCAAACCATTTTCATACAGAAGAAGATTGTTCACTTTATCACTGTATTCGTTCAGACCTTTTTAACATATCAAAAGGTTCAAAGATCTGAAAGTAATGTGAAATGTTCTACTTTGCAGAACAGTTGGGCTCCAAAACATCTGATGACTGCAGAAACATAGACTTCCCTCAGTATAAAGGGTCTATAATAGTCAGTGACAGAAACTCAACTGACCTTACATGTGCAAATTGCCAAATCAAATGCAGGTTTGAGAAGGATGAAAAGGCTTGAGCCAAAGACACAAAGTTTGAAGTACCTGCCAGACATGATGGGGAAGACCCCAAATGGTAATCACAACCAAAATTGCAATCACACCCATCCGAATTGAAATATGAGAACGGGAAGGCAGCACCACCAATGCCAGAAGCCAGGCCTGCATTAAACATCACATGGCAGTAGTAAAAAGAAGAAGAGTGAGAAACCAATGGAAAGCATGACAAAGAAAGGGGCATGTGTGTGTTGGTATGAAGTTCCCAGGCATGGCCACTTCACTTCAGATTACATGACAATTCCCCTACTTTATCAACTTGTACTCCAAGCAAAAGGAACCTTGGATTTAAAAACAAGAGAAACAAGAAACCCTAAATGCAGAGCAAGCTTTTCAGGCTGAAATTCATCAAACCCCGGTGCTTCAACACATCAAACCTGCTGAAATCTTCACTGACGTTTGGAGAGTCTCTTCTTTACACATCAATTAGGGTTTGGTGAGAGTATTTATCATTGATTGGCAAAAAAGCATTTGATGAAAAATGACCTGTTTGACACGGGGGTCGAGCGTATGCAGAGGTGTGACAGGAGAAGCAATGTACTGAGCCACGGGCGCTGCACTAGCGGCAGCCACCATCCTCAACACTCTCTCGCCCACTGGCTGTCGTCGTTTCTGAGCGTTCTGCTGCAGCCAATCCCGCAATTTATCACTACCAGAACTCTTTTTCACCTCCTCGTCATGACTGCTCTCTGAAAAAGCAGCAGCAGCACACACACATCCAGGAAACACTACTACTGGTGTACCACCACATCGAATCCTTTCTTTTCTCCGGAGTTGTGACCTCCTCTCGAGTGTTTCTGTTCTCCTCCTGGAACTAATGTCATCAAAACGCAACGACGCAGTTGCAAATATTTTCTGATACGCTAAACAACAACACCTCCTGGAAGAAGAATTCATTGAAACTCCAAACCCTACTAAATTCGATGCTGCCTTCGCCGATTCTCGCCGCGGCGTCGGAAACAAGGAGTTCAGTACTACAATCGATGCTGAAGATGGTCTCTTCATGAAATGACAGTTGCCAAGACATGTTGCACATCCAACAACAGTTGCCATTTCTGTCTCTCAATTGGAACAAAACACAACTTTGTCACCAATTTTCATAAAGACAAGTAAGGAGGAACAAACTACGATCATCTGAAGACAACAAAGGCAACAAACAATAACCTGTTCCCAAGATTTCCAACAGATCTGCGCTTTCTTCTCAAGATTCATGAAACCCTAATAAGAAGAATTAGGTTTCAAGTTTCCCAATTCTGGCTCAGGATTGCTTGTTATATTTTGTTGTTTCTTGTTGGCATTCCATTCTTGTGATATTCTTCATTTTTTATTTATTTAAAAAATAGTGTTGTCCTTTTCTTTTCTTTTTTAAATCAAGCTTAGGTCATTCTTGAATTAAAATATCATATTAATAAACCTTAAACGCTAAACCCTAAACCCTATCATATTGATTCAAATTTGATTAGGGATGTTTTCATTTGAGAATGTTTGTTATGGGACATTTTTTCAAAACCTTGATCTGATAACAATCATAATGATTTTTAAATCAATTTTTAAAAAATAAATGATAGACAAGTCAAATATTCACTATTTTTAAAAGAGACCAAAGCTAAAAGGAAAAAAATATTTTATTGATTTGAATTTTTTTTCTTAATAAACATTTACTCATTTCAAAGAAAAGGTGATTAAAAAGGACAAAACAAAATATCCACCCTAATCATGTGTGCAAATGAGATTAAAATATTGCAAGATGACACTTTTTATTAAATATTAGCAAATTTTATGTTTAAAATTATTTTATTAAATTTAATTAATTTCATAAGCATAACATTGATAAAAATAAGTTCATAAGTTTGTCAATTTTGATAAAATGTTTTGATGAATATTTCATTTTCAATGTTGATTTGAATTTTTTTTTAATTTAGATTAAAAAATCACTAAAATATTAGAAAAAGAGTAAATGAAATTTTATGGTTTATGTTTTAACATTTTATTTAATTAATAAAATACGATTAATTTCAATTGATTTTATTATTCTTAATTTTTATTTAAATATTTATTTAATTGAAAATATCAAAATATAAAGGACTTAAAAATCAATTTTTAAATTATTTCCATTTGTTTGTAACATGTTCCATTCAAGTTTCCAATGGGTTCCCATTACTAACCCCATGGGATCATACAAGACAGTGATCGAAAGGGTTTTGATTGTCATAGGTGGAAAAGCAAAGAAGGGAAACAAAACATGGGGTTAGTAATGGGTGGGGAAGGGGAAAAACATTGTGGTGATCAAAAGGTTTTCGATTGTCACATGGGTGTGGCAACTAAAAACCTTTTGATTATCACGTGATTACGGCAATTGAAACATGTGGATGGCAACTAAAAAAATTTCAGTCTCCACGAAGGTGTGGCAACACTAAAATATTTTTGGTCGTCACCTGCATGTGACGACCAAAAGGTTTTCAATCGCCATAATCACATGGTGTCTGAATTCAATCGCCATCCAATGCCATTAATCAAATTCGGTCATCATCAGACAATGGCTATGTATTTTGGTCACCGCAAATGGATCTTTTGGCATTTTCAGTCACCATTTGGGAATTGTCAAATGGCGATTGAATTTGTTTAAGCCGTGTGATGGCGGCCGAATTTGTCTAAACTATTCGATGGCAACCGAATTTGTCTAAGTCATCCAATAGCAATCTTGGAAGAGGTTTTTTTAAGGTTTATGAATTTAAAATGTAATCCACGAATCATTTTTGGAGCACCTTTATTCTCATTTAGGTTTTGTGTTTTTGGTTGCCCCCTTACAACCATTACATGGAACCTTGGATGAGTTGAAGTGATTAAGTCCTTGTGTCACCAAAAGAGAGGAAAGAGAGTTAGAGAGAGAGCTATGCAAAAACACAGAGACAACCAGACATGGTGAGCTTACAGACCCAAACCGGATCTGAGCTCCCTGATCTTCTGACCTGCACCACACTCCACTCTAACAATCTACAGAACTCATCAACACACAACACCTAATTTTTCAACAAAAAAAATGATTTGCTCAAAATAAAGATCAACACGTCGGATCACAGGGAGCAGATCCTTGTGCCTTAAATCAGATTAACAAACCGAGGATTGTCTCATGTCCGATCTACGATGCACATCCTCTTGGTTGCAACAGGAACTTCCAGTGATGCCTTCGAGGTCAGATCCTTCCGTGTTCGCTCTGTCCCTCGAGCCACTAAACCACATCCCTCCACTACCTCTATACACTATTCTCACTCTCCACATTTTGAAACCCAGCACCCAGAAACCTAGCAGCCACCCTCTGAGATCGCGAACGCAGACCAACAGTAGACCAAGTTCGCAACGAATCCTCTCACAATGACAGCCCCATCATGTCCACACAACAGATCTGCAGGCACAGACCCCTCCTACCTCTCATTCTCCACAAAATAACGTTTTGCTGACCACAACTCAGATGCAAACAAATCCCCACATAAACACATTCAGCTAACAAATCCTCTCCCTCTCTTCTACCTGCCACACATCTAAGGCTCGGACCCCTTAGAGCTCTCATCATTCCTCGGCGCCACCTTCGATGCTAATTGCATCAAAAGATTACACAGCCGCTCAACATGATATTGGCGCAGCGGAAGAAAATCAACAAGCAGCTAAGCAGTTGCATGAAGAACAACCCGAGAGAAAATCCCCCCCTCGCCACTCAGAATACCGCCCCTTCATGTGCTAGTCCTCCAAAATCCAAATCGCCCTCCTACCTCCAGAATTCCAGCCGTTACCTGCTTGGCTTCCTGCTTAAGCTTTCCCATGCACCGTTACAAGTTCAAGTCCCCAAATCCATAAAATGGCCGCCTTCATTAAGTCCGTTTTTCCGACGAGTTTAATTTCTCAAACCCTTAAACCAAAAAGATCAGATTTCCAAACTCAATAGCCATAATCAGGTTTCCGTTCGGCCACCCCATAACCGGTCACATGTGTCACCCCTCCATTCCTCAAAAAGCGGAGTCCCTCAACTCTTCTGACCTTGTGGAGTGTGATAAACTTGAAGTTCCCTCCGTGGTCTTTCCCACTGATTCCCATCAGCATCCTGAACAATGCATACCCAGCTCCCTTCTTCGAAGTCAAGATTTCCAATCCCGTTAGTATGCGCAACAAATAGGTATGGACCTTCCCAGCTGGCAGTCAACGCCTTCTTCTTCCCGAGTTTCTTCATCTTAACCATCGTTTCACCAGCAACCAGACCTTCAAAAGCATGTTTCCCTTTTCTAGTAGCATAGGCCCTTTTCTGTTTCTGCTGTGCATGTCCTACATTAAGCAGAACATTCTCATGAATGCTGGCAATCAACTTCACCTTCTGCATGAACTGTTCTATAGTAGTCTCCACATCAGCAGTGTCATCAACTTCGGCAGTCAATGAGTGTAAATAGTTGTCAGCCGTCAGGCGTGCTGTACGCCCAGTCAAAATCATGAAAGGAGAGAACTTTGTGTTGGACTGAATTCCGCATATGTATCCAAACATAACCTTTGCCAGTTGCTCATCCCAGCAATTGGCATTGTCGGGTACTTCAGACAGTACCGTTATGCCATGTTTGATCGTCTTGATCAAACGTTCAGCCATACCATTGCACTGCGGCCATTGAGGCGCAGTGTGTTGATGATGAATCCCGTAGTCTTTGCACATGGCGTCAAACTCTGATGCCCTCTCTCCTCCATTGTTAGTCAACACAAATTTGGGTACCCCGTACCTGCAGATCACATCATCCTCCAAAAACCTAGCTGTTGTCTTGGCTCCATGATCAGCTACAACTTTTGCCTCACACCATTTCGAATAATCGTCAATAGCTACTAGGTTGTATCTATTGCTTGACTTGGTCTCAAGTAGTGGCCCTGCAGTATCCATAGCCACTCTCTAAAACAGGTCACAAACAGGTATGCTCTTCAACTTTTCATCTTCAGAGCGTATACTCCCCATCCTCTTCACCATCTGACACTGTTGGCACACCCTCACTACGACTTTGACATCCTTAGTTCGGTTATGCCAAAAATACCTTCTACACACTTCAGCTAAAGTCCGTTCTTCTCCAAAGTGCCCTAGGTCTTTATGCATCTGGACTACTAGTCCCATGCGATCCACTGGTCTTGGCACCAACAGCCCTTTGAAGTACAGTGACTGCCCCTACCAGTGATAATTGAGTATCCTCTTCCTTGCCCTTTTTGATTCCAGAGGATCAACAGTAGTAGGCAGCGCTCCTCCTTGCAGCAATTCCATACAGCTGACATCTTCTCATATGTCACTGCTCCTCGAGTCTGCTCCACACTCCTCCTCTTCATCAAGATCTGCGGATTGAAAATCATGTTCACCCGCTCCCAATAGCCGCTGAGTTGCCAAGACCAGCTCCAGTTGCTGTTGTTTATCATAATAATGAGGTCTTTTCCTCTGTAGAACCATCCTAACAGTACTGCTCTGCGCAGTCTCATCCCCCTTTTTGTCTTTAACCTCACACGGAACGAGCTCCTGGGGCTGATCATCCTCAGATATAACGTCAATCACATACAGATGGTGGTCACTGAGGTGCATAGAGTGGTTGATCCCAAAACAATAGGTATGATGTTGTACCTACTCCCTGTCCTTTCTTCTGATTCCAAGCCATTCCATCTCTGTGCCAATATGAACAAAGAGGAGCTTCCCTTCTTCTAGGTGTGTGTTAGTCTGCGCATTCCTAATGTCTTGGATTTTCTCACAAAAATCATCATCCTCCATGGCTGGTCCAACTGGATTTCTACTCAAGGCATCAACGTTAGTGTGTCTGAGGCCTAGTCGGTGCACAATCTTAAAGCTAAAGTCCTGCAACATGTCAATCCATCTGCCTCGCCTACCATGTGCGTCAGACACAGTTACCAACCACTCGAGTGGTTTGTGATCAGTTCGCAAAACAAAGTGATTCCTATACAAGTACTGCCTAAAGTGCATGATGCCCCATATGAATGCATAGCACTCTCCCTCCATGGGATGGAATTTCTTATGTGCCTCTGTCAAACTCTTGCTGGCATAGGCTACCAGCTTCTCCAATTTCCCTTCTCTCTGGGACAAAATGGCTCCGACCCCCTTGGGTGACCAATCAACATCCAGACAGAACGATCTCTTGAAATCAGGTCATATGAGGATGGGCGCCTCAACCAGCGCTTTCCTTAATGCTTGGAATGCCTGCTGACAGCCCATATCCCACACAAAATCAACATCCTTTCTAGTCAGCTCGAATAGTGGAGCTACTAGTCGCGCATAACTTCTGATATACTTCCGGTAATACCCTATCAAACCTAAGAACGATTTGACGTTAGTGACCGTCCTTGGTTGGGGAAAATGTAGAACTGCCTCAATCTTACCAGGATCTGGTCTGGTGCCACTCTCACTAACAACATGGCCTAGGAATGTAATACTTTTTGCAGCAAAGCAACACTTGTTCGGGT
>Ga0116229_10015978_pt1 | contig 10141 bp, 8 predicted proteins | sample S1TSphgellanicum_3_FD_87313 | JGI IMG/M metagenome (GOLD analysis project Ga0116229, IMG submission 87313) | Host-associated microbial communities from peat moss isolated from Minnesota, USA - S1T2_Fc - Sphagnum magellanicum MG | ecosystem: Host-associated > Plants > Peat moss > Unclassified... | reverse complement strand
AAGCGAGGGGGGGGGGGGGAGCAAGGGGGGGGGAGGGAGAAAGAGAAAAAAAGAAAAAGGGAAAAAAAAAAGAGGAAAAAAAAAAAAAAAAACAAAACAAAAAGAAAGGTTCTAACTTGTGTCCTTGTGTTCGTGGGATTCGACGGTGCTCGGTTGTTGCTTTGATCAAGAAACACTAGACGGAAGTGTGTTGCGGTGAAGGGGAAAAAAAGGGGGGTTAGGGGGGGGGGGGGGAGAGAGAGAGAGAGGGAGAGAAAGGCGTGAGAGAGAGAGGATGGGGTCTAAGTCGCTTATCTACAGCTTTGTAGCCAGAGGCACAGTGGTGCTTGCAGACTATACACCCTTCTCTGGCAACTTCAGCACAATTGCAGAGCAGTGTCTGCAGAAGCTGCCTGCAAACAACAACAGAAACAACAAATTCACTTACACTTGTGATCGGCATACGTTCAACTACCTTGTGGAAGATGAGTTCAGTATGTCCCACTTTCTCCCTCCCCAATAATACTTGCTCCTTTGACTTTTTTTTCTCATGTCTTTGTGTCTGAGTGAAGAAGACTGCTGCTGCTGTTCCTGCTGCCGTTGAGTTCATCTCTGGATGTTGATATCCAATACTCGGTTTTGGGAGAATATCAAGCTTTCCATCCCATAAGTGTTTTTCAATTTAAAAAGGATTTTTTTTTCAGTTGCAGGAAATGGAGAATCAGAGAGAAAAAGTTGTTGCATCATGTCTGCTACTGTTATCTTTCTAGCTCCAAAAAAGTTGTGACATGAAGAAATAAATCATGCATTGGTGCATCTGCTGGAAGAATAAATTGGGGTTGGTGGCATGCAGCCTACCTCATTGTTGCTGATGAAGAAGTCGGGAGGCAAATTCCCTTTGCATTCTTGGATCGTGTCAAGGATGACTTCAAGAGACGCTACCAAGGAGGAAAGGCAGACTCGACTGTTGCACATGGTCTTGACCGTGAATTCGGGTGCGGAGGGAGAAGAAAATTTAACCACATCTGCCTGTTGATTTGAAAATAGTAGTTAGTAGTCGGAGATGGAAGAACAAGTTCAATTGTGCATTCTGTGGTATGCACTATTCCCCTCATCTTGTTCTATGTGGTTTATGAAAGATGGTTTGGGTGTGCCCTGGGGAGCTCATGCAGTCCAAGGTTGAAGGAGCATATGGATTATTGTGCTGAGCATCCTGAGGAGATGGACAAGATTGCAAAGATTAAATCTCAAGTTGCAGAGGTCAAAGGTGTGATGATGGAGAACATTGAGCAGGTTTGTTGATCTTACCTTGTGTGCAAAGGATATGCAGGGTTGCTTGATAATAAGTAGGTAATAGCAACCATGTTTCTGCATATGTAAAGAACTGGGAGTTTTTTCCCAGTGTATATTTAGGGTGATTATGTGGCAGAAGATTGCAGAGTACCTTCCAAATCATGGAAGGTATTCCATACATTGTTCAACAGGCTGGTGAGTGCCTTCTGTGATTCGGAAGGTACTTCTTTCTATTCTGTCTTTTTGAGTTAGTTTCTCTCTTCTTCTTCTTTTTTCTTTCCTCTTGAAGACTGTACAACTGATGATATTTTAAGACATCACAATGTTGACACACATGAAAAGTGATGGAGCTTTCAGTGCTAAAGGGAAAAAAAAATGAAAACCAATAGGGGTTACCAAGGAAGCCTAAAAGACAGCAGAAAGCAAAAGATAAGAAATGAAAAAATTCCATCTATTTACACAGGGGATGGGTCTAAAGATAGACCCTTTTAGACCCTTCACCTATACTTCAAGGTGGCCATGGATGAGTACAAGGAGAACCTGATGGTTGTGTTAAGTCTTCTTTTGTGATCTATTGCCATCTGGTTCAGAATCTTGTCTTCAACTTGTGGTTGGTGAAGCCTCACTTTTGGTGCTCTGTCTCTTATGCAGGTACTTGATCGGGGAGGGAAGATTGAGGTTTTAGTTGAGAAGACTGATACGCTCCGGGATCAGGTTTGCTGGCCCTTTCACAATTCTTCTTTTCTCCCCAGTTCACTCTCACAAGCACTGGAGGTGCATTTGGTATGAACTTGTTATGTCTAAAAGTGTAACAAGGAAGGTGTAAGTAACAACCCGAAACAGCCCCAACCATACGTCTGCAAAACTTGTTAAATAGTTGTTGGAACTCATTACAATTCTGCTCTAATGTTGTGTAAGCTTCTTTTGATCAGGGACACTCTTAGGTCTATGAAAATGGAATAGAAACATCAAAAGGGGTGTTGTACTGTTCCATAGAATTTGCACTATACACATGAATTCAATGAGACTGCACATACTATAGTCTGTGAATCCACACAGAGTTGTCCCTTTGTCTGGAATGATCAGGATTCTTTAGACTTTACTTTTACAGTGCTAATTTTTTATGTGATGTATACTAGGCAGCAGAAGGATTCCTCTTGTCTCCTTTCTTGACTCTAAGAGGCTCCTTCTCCAAAACAGTAAAGTTCTTAAGAATGCCAGGTTGAATCTAGGCAATTGATGTGGGTATGAGCTGGCTGCTGTTTATGAAACTATTCATGAGATTGATTTTTGGCAGTAACTGAGGTTTGTGGGGTACCTGGGGGTGGGGGCATTTCTTTCAGGCTAATGTTTACCAACGGCAAGGCAATCAGCTTCGGCGTAAGATGTGGTTACAGAACATGAAAGTGAAGCTGATTGTCCTGGCCATCATCATCGCCATTGCACTCATAATCTGGCTTTCCATTTGTCGAGGTTTTGTCTGCCACTGAAATCAATGGTCTTGAGCTCCAACAATTCGATTCTTGCTCCCATACAATCTCAATTGATGACAGCCTATGCAGCACTGTACAGTTTGATCTTTGTTCCAGTGATTTCCATCTTCCTATACCCTTCTCTTTTTTTTCCAATCACCCAAGGGAAGGGAATATTTATTCATTGTATACATATCAGAACTGTTTCTGTAGGAGGAAATAACAGCAATTATTCCTTGCTGATCAAGCTGTACTTGATCAGGTTTTTGAAGGAGTAATACTAAAATGGTATTCAGGATGTGGATTATAGGAGTAACCTACACTATAGTCTATCTATTGATTTCTTCTCAGGATTACGGTTGTTTGAAAGCACAAATGGGGGTTCTAATCTTGGCATGGTGAGGTGTTAAGGGGGGTTTCAACTTTGGGTGTAAGCTCTCATCCTGATCTTAGCATCAGCATCCCATATATACCATGCTCAATTTCCAGTTTAAACTTCAATTCACAGCTCCATCCTACTCCTTGAAATTTTTCTGCAAAATGTTGGTCTTCCTGGGGATTGAGTTCTACTGGATTTGTGTTACACAGGCAAAGAATCTAATTCAGTACAAGATCTTGGTATATAAACAGAGCCTACATGGGGGGAAGATGATGTGAAGGAACTGAGATTTTCAGTGATTCAATTCAGGTCATGTGGATATGACAGGCATCTCCTTCCGGTTTCCTCCCTACTCACCTTGGGTCCCTTCAAAAAGTCAGTATATAATCACTTGTTCAGATATGGCCTTGCATATCTTGGAAGGCGCTGTTAATTATGTGAGAGCATACAAAGTTTCGCAGTAAACAAAAGGACCAACTTAACTATGCTTCTATTTGCAAGTCAGAGACCTGGGCTATAATTTCAACCTCAAAAGAGATTGCAATCTTACCTTGGGCTTTTTATCAGGTATTCACAAAGTAGATTAAATTCTGTTTTGAAGGTGATTGTAACTAAGCAGAGCTTCCAGGAAGTGGGAATCGATTACAGGGAAGAACTCTTCTGGTTTGGGCAGAATTTTCTGACCTCTCATGAAGTCACCAAGGCTTGTCATGGTAAACCCTCCAGCATGTGGACTCCTGCTGTTATCATAAGGAAATACAGAAATTTAGAGAGCAGCAAAGGAGCATGCAGAACAAACCTCCAAGCTTCTCTTTTGCTTCATCTTCATTGACTCATTAAGCTACTATACTGTATAATGAATCTAAACACAATGTCCTTGCCTTGATAGGCAAAGCCAATAAAATGATATATATTTTTGATATGCTATGAAATAATTAATTTTTTAAAAATAAAATAAATAATATTCCAAATATCTTTTGAACTAATTTTTGTAATTCAATTCTAAACACCCTGTTTATATTTAAATGATTATAAATTATACTTTTTTTCACAAGGTGCACACTATCTTTTTTTCACATCATTTGGAAAAAAAATCCCCCAGAGATAAAAACAAGAGTCAAAAAGCAAAAGATGGTTGCACTCAAGTGCCAAAAGACTTGGAGCATCAACACAAAAATAAAGAATCCCCAGCAACAGAAGCAAGCCTAGGATGATTGCACTCAAATCTTGCTTGGAAGTGAGGCATGCAATTGAATTTGGATCACAGCAACCATCTTCACCTTCTTCCAGAAACCCAGACAATTGAGCTCGGACTGTCCCTTGTTTGAAGGCATGATCATCAGACAATCCTTTGTTAGTTGGGCAAGTGCAGTGAGACTTGCAAGAAGCATGTGGAGATCCTTGTTGATCAAGGTGTCAAGTTTCAACAGGAAGAATCCCATGGCCATTGCTGTGGGACCAGCCTGTGAAGCTTTTTTTTGCAGTGGTGAATGGGGCCGAGGGGAGTGAGCAGCAGCAGGTGCCTTGATTGAGCCAGGGGTGCCCTCCCTTTTGGTCTCATCACAAACCCAACATCAGTAGTATCATAGAATCCATTCCCTCAGTGTGCAATGCAAAAATGTGCAGACAAGACTGGAAAAAGAATTTCACAAAAAAAGAAAATTGTTCTCTAAGAATTTCACGCTGCACAATGAGACAAGACTGCACACCTGGTGGTACACACTACACACTCTTTGGGTGTATTCTGCAATCTGACATTTGAGTAGCATATGAGGAAAGCCAGTTCATAACACAAAGATGATTTCTTTACAGTCTAGGGATGGGAATTCCACAAACCATGAAAACCATGGGAATTTACAAGTCTTTTGTGCTGAATCCTGAGGCTTCAGATGTGTCAGATACTTTTTTAGGGTTTTTTTTTAGGGTGTTGATTGTTTTGCAAGTTGAAACTGTTGCACAGTATCCTCTTCAAAGGAATCAAATCAGAGAAGCAAATATATTCTGGAAACCTGGTTTTGGGTACATGGGAAGTAGTTACTTCTCTCTCTCTCTCTCTTCTTCGGCTTGATTTGTTTTGTGTATTGGGCGGGGGAGATTCAGCAGCGACCAAGCACAGCTATACCGTCGTGGCCACCGGTTTCCTTCGTTGATCATAGTATATTCTCGGTCGATTTTTGCTTCGCCCATCAACATTTTACAAGAAAAAAGGTGTGGATTTCTTTAGCAAAAAAAAATTGTTTTGAGAGAGAGAGAGAGAGAGATGGTGGGTTGTGGGTGTTTGTGTTTTTGGATGGTTTGAATCTTGTGGCTGTGTCCTTGTTCTTTGAAGTGCTGTGATCGCACAACTTCTCAGCCTGGGATCTGGCAGATCTGGGGCAATATGCAGGTTCATTTGTCAGCATGCATGCATGTGCAGGCTGTTGCCTCTGAGACACTACTACTACCCCAGTAAACGACACCAAAGAAAATCTGACCTAATCCTGTGACATTGCTGCTGCTGGAGGAGAACCGATTTGTGTAAAGAAAAGCTCAAGAGAAATTGGAAGACAGTAAGTAAGTTTGCCCAAGAGAAATGCTTTTACTTATTTTTCCATTGTCAGTACCCTAATTGCACTCTCTGAATTCTCTGCAGTGTTGATTAGAGGAACACAAAGTGGCTGATGATGCCTTTGAGTTTTCTCTGCAATTGAGATCATAGATATGAATGCATCTCAGGGCTTGCAGAGATGGTCTTTGGATTGACTTCAGTTTCTTTGTAAGACTCAGCAATTGCTCATTGGCATTGACAGCAAGAACATGGGTATTTAGGCAGGTGAATAGGCCACCATTTCTGCACAAAGATCAAACCTACCAGTTCTTGTTTCAGCTGGGTTGGGGGTGAGGAGGCACTGTTCCTGCTCATAGGGATGGTTCTACTTGGTAGCTGTGGAGCAAAGTTGAGACTGGATGGGGATATGGCTGACTGATTGCTGGACTGAATAAAGTTCCCAGTACCCATTTGACGATCTTGAATCAACAGCCTGAGTCACAGACCTGGGAGGGAGAGAGTATGTGGGAAGCAGTGGCGTTGACAGTTGCAGCAGCAGCAGGAAATAACATTGGGAAAGTTCTACAGAAACAAGGCACCAAGGGGCTGCCCCAGCTCTCCTTGGACTTGAAGGTCAGGAGCCTCCATTGCCAAAGCAATACCTCTTTCTCTCATTTCTCCCTTTCTGTCTTTTGCAGCCTCCCTTTCATAGTGGTAATGGTGTGGTTGGATTGAACAGGCGCTGTCAATGTGATCTCTTTGTAGACAGAAAACTGAGGACAACTGCACACTGCTCTTGCTGCTAACATTGTAGGATCAAGCTGTGTGTAGGTGATCAAAAGGTATGGCACAAGCCGGACCTGGGTGACAGGGGTAGCAGTGGATGTTGCAGGGGCAGTTCTCATGCTCAAGGCTGTTTCTCAGGCTCCTGTAAGAAGTGTCACATCTTCTGTTTCTTCCCTAGTTTCTCCTTTTGCAGTTCATATTTGAATAACACTTTGCCAATGGGTTGTTGGCAGTCTGTGTCTCTGTGCATCACTTTGTCTTAATCTATTCTGATCTAGACAGTCTTTTTCCCCTATAAATCCCACTTTTGAAACCATGTCACTTGAAAATATGTGAAAACACTTCATCCAGAATACTGAATACCCTAGTGGTTACACAGAGATTGTTGTTCCTTTTTGACCTAGCCTCATGTTGTGGCACAGGTATCTATAGTGCAGCCAGTGTCAGGATGTGGCCTGGCAGTGTTGGCCGTATTTTCACACTTCTATTTGCATGAAGCAATGCATGGTCTTGATTGGGTGGGTGTTGCGATGGCAGCTATGGGAACTGTTGGTAATGATATAATCGTTGTCCAAGCTTTCACTGTAGTTGATGTGTTTGAATCTTTCAGCACCAGTGTTGTGGATCCTTCACCCTCATTAACACACCAGAATTGCTCTCCCAGGTGGTTTGTTGGCCATCTTTTGGTAGCAGTGTGACTCATCTTGCTGTATTGATGATGATCATACAGCTGTTGGAGCAACAGGGGAGGGGCAGAAGAAGGGTCATATTTCAGTAATTCGACTGCTGCTCTTCTTTTCATGGCTCGCTCTTTTCTTTGTATGGAACTTCCCCTGGTCAGCCATTTTGCTACTGAAACTTGGCTCCAAGTTTCTTGCTTTAAGTCTGGTTCACCTAATGCAGACATAATATTACCCATGGTGATGTGTTGCCTTGGATTGGAAGTTTGTGATTGCTGGCAGACGCTTTAGTACATATGCATTTTGTAAAATGGGTGCCATGGCTTTTCTTCTAGAGGCCTGATTTGTGCACTGGAACATGACACTTTAAGCATCAGAGCCCAATGTTGAGTTTGGCTTTGACATCCAGACATGCATCCTTTCAAATTCACTGACATTGATAGTAAGACTATCACAAAATTCAGAGCTTTTTAGGTGAATATTGTACCTGGTAGCATTTGGAGATGAGTCTAACGGTGAGGCTGATGTCAGTTTGTCCAATCTAGTATTTTTTTCTGCTAGTCTGTGCTCACACATTACCTGAACATGGACTGTATGGATAAAGGGAGATGTTGTTGGGATGATTGTAGGGTGTTCTCAACTGGTGGGCTCGATCTGGAAAGCGAAGGCATCAGAAATATGAACCACTAGAGTCACAGTTGGTTCTCTCTGTACTTTTCATCCTTGCCTTTCTACAATTCTGTTTTTTGTGGTCTTGTTTTCTCTTTTCTTTAGGTTTGCTATTAGCAGATCTTTGCAATCTCATAGATGTATACATGCTAATAATACATGAGACGATTCGGTAATGTGCAGAGGGATGTGGATGTGATCGAGGAGATTGCATCAGGCATGGAAGCGGGTGCTTGCTTTGGGTTCGTCCTTCTGTATTCATATTGATGCATCATGACATAGATGAACTTTTATTTACTCTGGTCTTGATCAATCTCACTATCTGTTCATGACTTTCCTTGTGCCTAAAGAGCTGACAAGGTGAGACTCACACTGGTCAATCAATGTGAGACAATTTATGAGTACTGGTGATCAGATGGCCTATATGCAGGCAGGTCTACACAGGACCATGCAAACATTGTGTAGATGCCAGGGTCATGAATTTGTTCCTCAGTCTGTTTTGTCCTCTTTATATGTCATTTTTACATGTTCTAAATTTTGGAGCTAATCAAACCATGCAATACTTCCAGATTTCCATTTCAAAGATCAAGCTATAGTCAATTAGGGATATTGTCAATATCTGAGCAACAAAGGATCTGGGATTCATCAGAGGTTTTTTGTTTGGAATGGGGAGTGAGTTTGCAGCTTGTCAGCAACTGTGTGCAAAATGGGGTTCATAATGGCAGAGAGTGGAATGTCCTCATGGTTTGTGCCTGCTGGCATCACTGCTGGCATTTGCTGCAGTGCTAGTGGATTCTTTTGTCAGGTAAGGAATATTGATCATATACTAAGTATAGTCCCTTTTCCTTCCTGATCCTGTTGACTCAATCCTGTTGATTTGATAGTTTGATTTCCAAGCCCCACATTTTATATGAATAGTCAACAGTTTTTCCATCTTTTTTGTTGTGGCAGGGGTCCTGACATGTGGACATCTTTTTGAGGGTATTTTGTGAATTGAGAGGGATGTATGTGTGATGGGGCAGACAAGAGGTCTTAAGGATGGAAGGGCTGTAGTGGTGTCCACATGTGCTGCTGTGGCCTCAATTGTCATAGGTGTTTTAATGGGCCTGTTTGCACTTGGAGAATCACTACCTGGTTCATCCTTTGGGCGGTACTTGCTCTTGCTGGCATGGTACATTCTTCAAAAAAGCCCACCAACCCACTCATCTTTTTCCACAAATTTCTATCTCTCAGTTCACATCCTCGCTTTGGAATGCACTGCAATTCTGACAATTTGTAAAAGAGACACCAGCTGAGCCTGGCTTTTCTCTCTACCAATTCTTTTTTCTTTGGAATCTCCATGTCATTTGTGTCTGATGTTTCTGTTATTTTATATATGTGTGTGGTGTGTTTGTAGGACACTTATTGTAGTGGGGATTATAGTCCTGTTGACATCAGAAAAGCTAGGCCCAATGTTACCACGATCTCTCAGAAGAATTCTGAAGCCAAAATCGAGCGTGCAACAGAAGGGTTCCACAAGATCTGGTGCTGGTTCAGTTTCTCGTCGAGATGTGGCTGGAAGCACTTTAGTACATGTTACAACAGGCACTGCAAATGGACAGCTGAAGACACCTCCTTCAAAGTACAGACCATCAGATTGAAGATGTAATCTACCCTTAGTGACATGAAGGATAAACCCAACTCTCTCACAGATCACAAAGATGATTGAATAGAGTGGGGATCGGGTTTTGCTTAATTTGACATGAAAAGTAGTTGATGTTCTTTGCTTGCTCGGAGCCATGCTTATTCCCACAGTTTGTCCAAGATCTTCGCATATGTTGTGTAATTTGTACACATGCACCAACAATGACTCGAATTGATTGAATTGTGTAGGTCAGCAAGAGTGAAAAGCTTGTTTGATGTAACACCCAGTTATGAAGTTCCTCATTAGGATCTGGATGTGTTCGTGGTGGTGATATGAAGCTTTCAATCGTTTAAACCAGGTGAGTTCTTGAGATCATCCCTTCACTTCACCTGTGGAGTAATTCCAGTTTCTGGCACAAATCATCACATATCTGATCACTATTTCGAGCTTTGTTGACCTGCGCCTTTTATATCGAATGCTAAAAGGATACTTGTCAAGTGTATGTTTGCAAGTGCCAAGTGCATCTTCTTTTCTTTTTGTTCAATTTTGCACCGTATGATATATTTAAAATTTTATGTTTCAAATTCAATGATTTTTTGGAAACCAAAAAAAAAAAAAAAAAAAAAATAACAAAAAAATTAAAAATTTTATAAAAAAAATTAAAAAAAAAAAGGGGGGAAATTAAATAAATATTTTTAAGGGATAGGTAATCATATATTTTTTTTTTTTTTT
>Ga0116229_10015977_pt1 | contig 10141 bp, 4 predicted proteins | sample S1TSphgellanicum_3_FD_87313 | JGI IMG/M metagenome (GOLD analysis project Ga0116229, IMG submission 87313) | Host-associated microbial communities from peat moss isolated from Minnesota, USA - S1T2_Fc - Sphagnum magellanicum MG | ecosystem: Host-associated > Plants > Peat moss > Unclassified... | reverse complement strand
TTTTTGGATGATAATCACGAGATGAATTTTTTGGATGAAAGATTTGACAAGTTGAAATGTGTGGATGAAATTAATTCCAAAACAATTATGTTGAATGAAAACCACACATACATGGATGAAAGTTACATGATGGATGAAATATTTGGATGAACGTGGAGCATGAATGAACTTTTGGATGATAATTAAAAGTAAACAAATTGTTTGGATGAAACTTTTAACTAGTTGAATGTATGGATGAAAGTAATTTTAAAATAGTTATGACAAATGAAAATTATTGGACTCACATAATTGTTATGTCAAATTTCATCTATGAAAAAAGGTGTCAAATGTGAAACTCGAAGGAATTACATTATAATGTAAAAGGGTGAAACAATAACTTGTATAAATAAAATTAAGTCACATAGTAAATCAAGGGTAGGAAATCCACATAATGATGGAATGGGAAAACGCTTGAAAAATTAATGAATAATGCAGTACACACACATCATGTTAAAAAATATTTTTATTTTGTAACACAATGCATTTTAAAACAACAAAACCCATAATAGTCTTATTTAATAACTATTTAATGACATCGCAACCTACTTTACCTCTGGGATTTTAGCACAAGTTATTTATCTATTGACGCACCTTCAAACTCCTTAACAACCCAAATGTGGGTATCAAAGTGAAATGGTAGAAAAATAAAAAAGTTGAGACATGTTTCTTAATTCGCAACACTTCGAGGGTAGGAGGGTGTGTTGGAATTTCAGGATGGGATTAAAACAAACTCACAAGCGAAAATTCAAAATGAAATCAACCTACACAACTAAGGAAAGAAGGCAGTTAACGAAAGTGGTGAGATGGACATAGTAATAACAACCTTAAGCACAAGTTTTACATAACCCGCAACATTTGGGAAGAGGCACCACTCCCCTCCCTATAATATACTACGTGGACTTTCCATGGGGCCTACATCCAAATGGCATTTTTCCCAGGACTACCAAATGGGAGTCCCAAAATTGGGACTATTGTTGTCTTGAAATTTTGGATGTTCATATCTTCCTCAAAATAAGCCTTTTTGGAACAAACAAGGGAAATATCTTATAACCCTCAAAAATATGTTTTCAAGAGTGTGTTACATGCCCCAATTGGAGATCATTTGAACCTTGCTCTAAGGGATTTTATGGTCAAGCATCTAGATCCAATCGCTTATATACATGGGCAAAAATACCATCACCATAGAAATTTTAAAAGGCACATGTGGACGGTTGGTTTATTGTGTAGATCTATCATCCCCAACCTAATTGATGAGACATCTTAGTTTTTTCAAGAACAAGAAACCAATTTCCTCCAATGCCACCACCTTAATTTGAGTGAGATTTGTCCCTACTTACAGATGCCAAAATGAAAGTAAGGTTAACTTACCAAGTGCATATTTTTCGTTTATCTTCCCACACAATGAATAAGGTCATCATGACAAAACCAAAACTTATGTAATTCAATTAATACACCTTTGGTTACAAACCAATAACCAACATAACATGGATCAAGAATACCATGATTTATTTGTTTTGAAATGAATTTGGCTTTACAATAGTGTTTAATGTCTTCTTGCAATGTCGAGTAATGAGTGTTTAATTTTGGGGGGCAATGTTTAGTTCGCCAAATGCCATCCCCACAAAGGCACTTAAGGACCTCTGCACCATTGTGGGTGATAATAAAAACATGGTTGTTAGTCTTCCCCACATCCATAGTTAAAAAGTAATTGATTGGCGTTGTTGCATTGGCCATTTTTTAATGAGAAAAGTTTGCCCAATCATGCCAATGTGAATTTACTTTTGGCCTATGTGGAAGGTCTTCCTTACATTTGGTTAATCCAAACACTTCCTCACCTTCCAAGTACGATATTCTAACAAAAAGACCAAAGTTTCAAATGTACTTGGTAATTGTAGCAACAATTTGGATTAGTTCCCCAAACAAACTAACCTTACACAATTCATTTTTGTTTAGACTAATCCCATATGCACCTCCTTGTAAGAAGGCATTATATAATGAAGATTACCTAAATTGTCACAACCCTAACCTTGGGCTCGCAACTAAAGCAAAGGCTGGCAAAGGTGCGGGCCAAGAGTAAAGCCCAAGAATCACATTTCATGCTTTCAGGAATATAAGAAAATGTGAAGGAATGTGAACCCTAAACCCTAAACCCTAAACCCACATTCCCAAGTGAGCTCCCATTTTGGGAATTGGAGTCTCAATGGACTCCCAAATTTTTAGAGGGCGATTGCAAGGGGTTAAAACTTATTGTTGTTAATACCTTTGGAAAGCCCTTGGAACTTTGATGTCTAAAATGGGCTCGCATGACCCATTTGAGCATTTAAAACATAAGTTATGGCCAAAAGAAGGGTCAGAAGTCAAATTGTCAATTTGACTCCTGACCACTAAAAGTTAGGAATCATCCTGATTTCCTTGCGTATAGGTAACATGCCACATATCGTTGGAAAGCTTTCGACAAGGGTGACAACTTTGCTTTAAACCTCATTTCAATCAGAGGTTTAAACACAAAGTTATGGGTCTCCAAAGTTGCAAGAATCCTAATTTCGAGAATTTCGAAACTCCAACTTGGGAGTCATGGGACAAAATGACATTTGGGTGCTAGCCCCATGGCTAGTCATAGATAATAGTATAAGGGGGAAGGTGGTGGCTTCCCCTAAGTCCAAGTCGTGGTGAATTTTATGAATCTGTGTTTACCCGTGGCTCGTCCATGCACTAAAAATGTTCCAACTACGTATCAACCAACGTGTTGTTTGGTTTGTGTAGGTCCGTATGAGTAATTGAATTGCTTGTCACTTTTCCTAGTTCCCATCCTAGAGCTCCAACACGCCCCTTTACCCCAAAAGTACTACAAGCCAAAGAGCACGCCCCAATTCATTATCCTTCTGTTGATTTCACCTTAGACTCACATTTGAGTCTATCAAGGAGTTTCTGAGTGCGTCATAAATGCTTCCACATAATCATTGGACATTGCAATAAAAAGGTAAATACCCCTCTGGCCAGATTGATGAGCCAAATTCTATGGATTGTCTCAAATTAGTTATAAATTGGCATGTCAATTTCCCGCTCTAAAGAGAATTTCTATAAGCACATAAAAGGAATGAAATTAAAATCCAAGAAAGATAGATGGAAAATAAAAGTTAAACAAAATACTCTAGAAAAACTTACATCCAATATGAAGCCTTTCCATTGTCACACATGAAAATGCTAAAAGCCGAGCCAATTATTGAGCACAGTTGCCACCACATTTGTGTGTCCATCACAACATGACAAACACATATAGATGCACCCCTACATCACCCCTAAACACCTAAGTTAAAAGCATTTTCGAACTACCTATGGTAGGCTTTTGGGCGACCGAAACTTGACCTATTTCGGTTGCCTTAAACCGTGTGGAGATTGAAAAAATTCAATCATTGTACCATGTGGTAATTAAAATAAAAAAATTGGTCACCACATGATATGACGATTGATTTTTTTCAATTACCAAACCTTATGGCAACCATAATTCTTGGTCACCAACATTGTAGTAATCAAAAAAATTTCGATCACCCCATTTTGTGGTGATCGAAATTTTTCTATTGTCACAAAAGGGTGTGTTTGTCACATGTTTTTGGAAAGGCTTCGACAAGGGCTTTCCAAAAACATATGATATGCCCCCCCCCCCTTCTTGGAAACCAAAAAAAATTGGTCATCATGTAATAATGGCGATTTGTCAAATTTGATGGTGTGGCTGTGTTAAACAGTGACCGAAAAAATCAGATGGTGTGGGTGTCGAGTGGTGATCGAAAAAATTTGGTTACCATTTTATGGTGGGGGTATGTTAGATGGTAACCAAAAAAATTTGATCACTAATAAAAGGGGGCATGTCACATTGTTTTGGAAAGCCTTCTATGGTGACCGAAAAAATTTAGTTGCCACAATTACCATAGGGGGGTAACTGAATTTTTTCCATCACCATTTGACACACCCCCACTATCAAATGACAATTAAAATTTTTTAGTCACCCAAGAGGGCATGGTCCGGATGATTTATTTTTTCAAAAATGATATTACATATGCCCCCCCCCTTTTGGAGATAGAAAAATTATAATCATGATCCAACATACCCCCATTATTAGATGGCAACTAAAAAGGGTGGGGCTTCGACTATCATTTTGGAAAAAAAGTTAATTTCATGCCTCATTTTCCTTCTTGGGCAACTAAACAATTTCAGTTACCATCCAATGATGTGGGGGTGTGTTGAATGGTGACCAAAATTTTTCAATCACCACAAAGGGGGCCAACCAAATTTTTAAAATCACCTGTCCTTGTAGCAACTAAAAATTTTCAATCGCCACAAGGGGTGAACAAAATGGGACATGGTGTGGCGATTGAAAATTTTCAGTTGCCATCTTACCATCACTAATTTTCAAATGGTGATTGAATTTTTTCAATTGCCACAAAAGGTGGTTGTCATATGTTTTAGGACAATTTTTGCCGAAAGGTTTTCAAAAACATTTGGCATGCCCTTTCTTGGCGACTTAAAAAACTTTGGTCACCATCTAAGAAATTGTGACAATTAGATGGTGACCATTTTTTTAAATCGTCCATCCTTGCAGGGACCAAAATAAGCAAAAGGGGGTTTGTCATATTCTCCCCTTTCTAGTCTCCATTTGACGACGATGACCAAATTTAATGGTGATAACCAAATGCATTTTGTTCGCCATCCAATGATGGTGATCGAATTTAGTGGCGACCAAATTCATTTCTGTCACTATTTGATGAAGTCGAATGAATTTGACCGAGGCTAACAAATTCAATTGTCATCTTATGAAAACCTTATTTTTGTTTTCTTTTTCTTCCGTCACCATTTGATTTTTTCCCCTTGTTCTTTGATTTTTTGCCCCTCCTGTTTTGCTTGTTTTTTTGCTTCCTTTGTCCCCACTCCCCTTTTGATTTTTTTTCTTTTTTTTCGTATGTCCATGCCTTTTATTTTTTCTTCTTTCATGCCCCCTTTTGTTTTTTTAATTTTTCTTTGGTTACTAACCCCCCTTTTTGTTTTTTTTTCCCTTTCTTCTTTTATTCCCACCCCTTCATTTTTCCTCTTCTTTTTTTTGCTCTTTCTTTTCTCCCTCTGCTACATCTTGCCAATATTTTCCTCTTGTTCTTATTGCCTTTTTTTTTCTTTTTTTTCATTCTTTTTTCCCCTCCCCTTGTTCTTATTATCATTTCATGCCCTTCCCCCATGCCTTTTTGGATGGTTGAAAAAAATTCAATCGCCATCCAACACACCCACACCATTAGATGGTGATTAAAATTCTTCAATTGCCCAAGTAGGAAAGTAAGGATGCATTTTTTTCCCCCAAAATAATAGCACAAGCCCACCCCTTCTAGTCACCATCTAACAATGGGAGTATGTTGGATGGCAGCTAAAATTTTTCAGTCGCCAAAAAGCAGGGGGGGGGCATGTAATATCTTTTTTGACAAAAAATATCATCTCCCCCCCCATTCCCTCTTTTGTGATTGAAAAATTTCAGTCGCCATTTGTTGGTGGGGGTGTGTGGGATGGCGACCTAAAAAAATTGGTTGCCATCCAACACACCCCCAACATCTTATGACAATCGAATTTTTTCGATCGCCAGGAAAGGGGGGCATGTCATATGTTTTTGGAAAACGTTCGTTGAGTTCTTTCTAAAAACATATCACACGCCCCCATTCTATGGCGAGCAAAAAGTATTAGCGACTAAAATCCGTTTTTGGTCATCACAGGTCTAGCGACTGAAATCTGTTTTCGGTCGCCATTAGTAACGAAGGTTGCTTAAGTGAAAAGAAAAAAATCTTGGGTTTGTTTTAATGGATGCAATGAACATGTCAAAATGGACGTTAACATGACACTCAACACAAAATGGCCATGTCACGTTGGTTTTGACAACCTTGTTGTTGAGATCATGAATGGCACCTTCGTTGGCAATTCCTAACGAATACCATCAAAACCAAATGGTAACATATCAAAGTTTAGCTTCCTCCAAAGATGTGGCTTTTTTGTACTCATAATAGAGGACTTTGTGTTGATCATGGAACTTTGGTGTGATTAGCTGCTTGGTGTGTCTATCAAAAGATTGAATCCAATGGAAAAAAGACATTCATTATTTGTCAACCATCTTGACTGTAGGACTTCTAATCCCATAAATAATTCAAACAACATTCCAATTTGCTTATGCACTATCCACCATGAACCCCTTGAAAACAGGCGAACCCAACTCTTTCTTATCAACAATTGTGTTCAATTTTTTCCATAAAATGCATTGAGTTTTCGTGTCCTCGGATTACATGTCACAAACCATAATCGTTGTGATCTTACAATAGATTATTAAATCATAAATGTGACAAGCCATGGTCATCCATCCTTGAACACGTGTTACATGATTAAACATCATCCACGCATTTTGTAGATTATCATTTGGTTGCATTTGTCGAACCAAATCAAATTTGGACGTAGTTCCATCAATGAACACCTTGAACAAATAAACCTTTTGCCTAGCTTGTTGATTAGGAAAAAAATTGTCCTAAATATAGTTGTAACCAAATAGTGCTTTCAATTTTAGGATACAATCGATGGGGTTCAATTTACCAAGACGATGCTTTGGTGAAACAATCAAATTACATATTCCAAGGGAGCACAAAGGAGTAAACATTAACAACGTTTAATCTAATTTGAAAGATGTGTTAAGGTTTTATCACCAATAAGTGAAGAATTGTCTATTGTTTACATGTGATGTCATTTAGGAAAAATAAGCTCCACATTGTCCCAAGAACCAAAGTGAAAAAGGTGTGCCCTTTTCATTGCATTTCAACGAAATAATAGGGTTTAGGGTTTAGGTTTAGGGTCTTTAATAATGTGCATTTTATTTAACTTAATGAAATTATTCGTTTTTAATGGGATCTTAAATGTATCTGCAACACCTTAATGGTAGTAAAAGTTTTAAAACTTAATATTTTATTAAAGGTTTTCATTTCATTATAAGAAAACACGATTTTTCAAAAAATCAACTTGACCATAGTGTCCACATTGACCAAAAGGTATGTCCATTCTGATTAAAGGTTTGGGTCATGAAAAACACATGTACATTTTATTAATACATTTTATTAAAATGACCTTTTTAACCAAGTGTCAAGTCAAATATCTGATTAAAATGGACAAATGTTCATAAAAATGGCCATGGTTTAGTCAAATTGGCCATATTGAATGGAAAGGGTTTATTCAAATTGATCATTATGATTTGACATTTAGTCAAATGAACCATATTCATTTAGAACTACCTTTAATTATGGCATTAAAGGTAATTGGAAATGGGCCCATGGTTTGATTCCAAATTCATTTGAGAACTAGAATCAACTCAATTCTTTTTAAAATCTGATTTCAATTTTGGGGATTACAAATTTTTTTCTTTTTGAAAAAGTTGAAGCTTATTTTTCATTTTTTTGGGAAGCTTAAGGTGGAGCAATCCAAAAGCATTAATTTGAATTTGCCGTGTGTAAATTGTAAAAAAAGAAGGTTTAGGGGAGGTTTGGGATAAAAACATCTAAATGGTCCAATTTAGGTCCCTTTTTATTTTCCATTAAAAAAATTTACCAAATTAAAAAAATTAGGTTTTCACCCAATCCAAACCCACCACACGTATTTTATTAAAAATATTCCTCATTTTTCAACTTTTTTTCAAATTTTTTGAACTTGAGGTTTGGGAGGGGACATGTTTGACCCCAATTTGAACATGCCACATGTCCCTTGGGAAAAAAAAGGTCTTGGAGGAAGTTGTTCACTAGTGAGCAATAGGGCTAGGCTAACATGTTTGTTGGTGAAAAGTTGACAAAGAAAGTTATTCGTTGATGAACATTCATTCAAAGGTGAGAACAATCAAAGGTTTCATGGTTGTTCATGATCAAACAACACAAGGTTGACATGGTATTCATTGTTTTTAATAATTAACATGGAAATGTGACAAGGTGTTGGTGGGGGGGGGGCTATTCCTTAGTGAACAACCCACCAAGTTTGGAGTTGTTCATCAACGTTTGGTCAAAAGTCACAAATGAGCTCTGTGATTTAACATGTGGTAGGTTCAAACTTGTTTTGAATTTGACTTGAACATGATTTCTAGGTCCAATAAATTATTAAAATAAAATAAAATAAAAGGAGGTTCAAATTGGACCCCATGGACACCTTTTTTTAGAACCTCCCAAACCTCCCAAACATGTTGAACCTTTCCCAAACCTCAAAGGTTTAAATAGTTTCTATGGTGAATGACAATGGTGCCTCACTATCCCAACCCCCCTTCCCCGCCCCCTCCTTTTGCCTCCCTATGTGTAATTGTGGTTATGTTGTTGTCACACAACATCATGATGCTGACAACCTTTGCAATGTGCAACATGTAGTGTACAACAATGGCATTTATCCATTTCCTTTGTAGCTCTTGGTGTTGTGATTATTGTGCTTCCAATGACAACATAGAGAGAGAAAAAAAAGGAAAGAAAAAGAGAGAAAAAATTTAAATGAAAAGGAGATGGGGTTGTTAATCATGGTGGGAGGGTCCTTTTCCTTGCTTGCCTCTTACAAACTTTTCTTCTTTTTTTTTAACAAATAAAACACTTCCTTTCACATTCTAGATACATAAGCCCCACTAGGGTTCAAATCTTTACAAAGTGATATGAACACAAATCAAAATGGAAAACAATACTCTACCATTTAGTGTCCAAACAAAAGTTCTAGTGCAAAACACAAATTACAAGCCCCAATGCTTACAAAATTGAATATAGTTGAAACACATCACAAAATTAAATAACACTTTTGGTGATTCAAAAAGATGTATTCACGTGTAACGCGCAAGAATCCAAGAACAAAACATAATGCTCATAAAAATTCAACTCGCATAAACACACAATAATTGTAGAAAAAATCAAAAGCAAGATGTTAAAATCTCAAATTGTAAAAAGTGATTTGTGATTCACAACAAAGGGGTTTTGATCCCATCAATAAAATAAATAAAACTTGTTCACACCAAAATTGGTTCCTTGCTAATCAACATTAAACCATATTAATTAGGCTAAACCAACTTAACATTAAACTAATCGCAACTGAATTGAGAAACCAACATAACACATTTGAAATATTTTTTTTTTTCTTAGAATGAAAGTTCAAGTTTTTATTTATTTATATTTATTTTTGCATTGTCCATTTTGATATTTTTGATGTTAGAATTGGAACTGGAGGTTACCAAAACTAGGAGTTATTTAACCAATAACCAAAACCAATCTAACTTAAAAACAAAAAAAGAAGTAGAACTAGTGCCCTAATTAAAAGATTGGAACTAAAACTTGATCCCATGTTAAAAAAGAAAAAAAATTTAGAGCCAAATTAAGATCAATCCTTTCAAAAATGATAAGAACCAAAATTAAAATGTCCCTTAGAATTGGGCAACCAACCAACATTGCTATATACCGAGGTTTCATCAATATCCGTGCCCAACACTACGTCTTATGCATATCGTTATCCTTCATTTTCTTTGAGAAAGATATTCATGGATACAAGGTGTTTTTGAAATATAGTTAAAAAATTTCTCTAAGTGCTTTACGTGTATATATATATATATATATATATATGCTATCAATTTGGGCTTCATGTTACTCCACACTACTACGAGTGACAATCAAATTTTAATAAGGTCAAAATATTAGTATAATTTTAGATGAGATGATTGAGAGAATTGATGACATGAAAAGGCAAATATGAAAAGATTTCAACATTGAATTGTCTTTTGAAACTATCTTTTAAAGAAAAAAAAAAGGATGACCATCAATAAAATCTCAAGCTACTCCTTTAAATTGACTCCGATGTACCATTGTCATTGGAATTGTTTCTTAAGAGGTATTTATAATTTTAAAATAAATAAATAAATAAATAAAAAACCTAATCAAGAAAACAACTAAATTTGAACTAACAAATTTTTTAAAAACTCATGTTTGTTATAAGTCTTTGTAAGAACAAAATTGCAAGAGAACCAAAATTCTCAAATTTTTTTTCACAGATTTCTGAGAGAGTATGTTACCTAATTAGGACCCTTTTGGAGGGA